>Ga0208896_1001149_pt1 | contig 13347 bp, 14 predicted proteins | sample ETNtaG_27_FD_185778 | JGI IMG/M metagenome (GOLD analysis project Ga0208896, IMG submission 185778) | Marine microbial and viral communities from oxygen minimum zone, Eastern Pacific Ocean - ETNP201406SV63 (SPAdes) (version 2) | ecosystem: Environmental > Aquatic > Marine > Oceanic ... | reverse complement strand
TAGATTTAAATCAGAACATACATCTATTTTGGCATATTTTGAAAAATATGTTTGTTGAAACAATATTACAGGTTTGTTCATTAAATAGGCTTCTAAAGCTGCTGTTCCGGTTATAGTACATAATATAGAAGATTGCCTTATCAACTCATGTGAATCAATATAAGGTGAGATCAATCTTACATTCGGGAACTTAGTAATATCCCTATAAAACTTTAATGGGCGTTTTCCAGCCATGGCTGGATGTTCTTTTACATACAATTTATGTGAAAGCGGGATATTTTTTGATAATGTTTCTATAACATTCTGTTGATTAGCAAAGTTTGGTGATAACACGCTTGTTGATGCTTCAGGATTAACATGAAGGGGAAAGAATACAAATAACTCATTATGCATATCAATATTATCAAATTTTACAAGATTAAGCCATATTTTAAATACCTTAGTTGTTTCATTTAACGCAATTGACACTTCTGATTTTTTTCTAAGATGTTGATTTGACTGAAATGAACGAAATATTGATAGTATTGAAGATAACCATGTTTTAATAAGATGTTTAAATACTAGTACATTACTTAGTTTGCTAATATTATCTAAATAATTCATAGTGGTATAATGCCAATCTGGTTTTTGTGCTGTATTATTAGAATAAGAGGTATAAAAGTCTAAGAGTTCGCTTGATAATTCTTTTTTTAATAGTTGCCTTCTTGATTCCCGATCACTGACCAAATAACCAAGATAGTTTGAATATTCAGATTCATTATTTTCAGCTAACATGACGTTTTGATTTATTCTTGAGTGTAAGAATATATAAAATGGAATATTATATAACTCGCAAATCTTAACAAGAAGCCGTGAATGAAGACTTGCATTAGTAGGTAAAACAACGAAGTCAGGTTTAAACTGATTTAGTCTGTCATCATATATATCAAGATACTCACAAATAATAGATTTTAAGACTTCATGATCGACAATGTTCATTATTTTTGTATTTATACGATCATATCCAAAATTATACATATATCCAATATTTCTATCTGACATAATAAGCTGAGTTAGTGGTGTATTAAATTTCTTTTCCCAATTTACAATTCTTGAATTAGCGCATTTTCTTTCAATTGCATTTTGCTCAATCTCATCAACCACATCTATAAATTCATAATTAATGTCTTTTTGATTTTTAAGAAATTGCAAATGATTATTATTTTTTAAGATTGTAATCCCTGCATAACTATTCCATCCATGTGTTTTGGACCAATACTTTGCCATTTCGTGAAATATATATGCTTGGTGTAACTGGTTAAAATGTAGAAATATTTTCATATGTATTAAGTTTTACCTTTTATATAACTCGTGAATTTTTCTTGTAAGTGCTGCTCGACCTGACGGTAAAAAGGCAATATGCGGCAGACTCCGTGGCATTTCCCTAACCGCCAATAATCGACACGATGACATAGTGGTCTTCAAAACCCATCGTTAAATGCGAATCATCATCAGGACAGATTGTCTCATTCAGCTTTTCCCTGAACGGATCCCGACAATCTTATCGGGCAGATCCGGAGCCAGCGATTTTGCCAAATCCACGATACGGGCGGAGGATATTTTTGACATGAATATCTCCCCCCTGCATTCATTTGAAGTTTTTGAATATAACATCAACACCTTCTCTCAGGGTGATCCAGAAGCGGGTCATATTCTTGTGGGTTACCGGGAGATGATCAGCACCCTCCCTCTGCGATTAGTTTCTTAAAAAAAAGGAACTACCGAGCCCCTCGATTCAACAACATTACCATAATGAACTACAGCGAAACTGATCGGATGGTCACCCGCCATATTATTTGCCGCGATAAAAAGCTTGTCTAAGGCCAGTTTAGTCGCTCCATACAAATTAATCGGGTTTGCACGACTTGAGTAATTTAGCTGTGCTAACGTATGCAGGTGGTTTGTGAGTCTCTACAAAGACCTCTTGTCTTCCGGCTCGGGATCACCCCCCCACCAAGTCAAAACCCGTGTGGCGGTTAAAGGTCCTAGCATGGTTGAGAATATGTGTCTCGATAGGTAGCCTCTGATCATATCCCATACCAATTCTGCCCAAGTAAATAATTGCAACTAAAAACTTCATCCGGTTTCTGTCAAAGATTGTTTTGACTGTGGTTTAGGTGACAGCACACTATTGAAACACTTCTTGCGAAGTAGCTGTGCCACGGTTAACAGCGGTTTTTAGTCGCCTGCCCACCAACTCATCATAATACTTCGGCGCCAGCCCCATCCCTGGCCTTAACCGACGAACATCCTCGGGGACTATAACGTGCCCCGCAGGTAAGTCTTTCACAAAGTAAATCGACCGTCGAAAGATTTTGTTGCCTTCTTCAGACTTCTGACGTTCGAATCCTGCTTGGCCCAATGTCAACCACGCGTTCTTGGCATCAACACATAGCCGTTCCAGTTCTGCAGGCTGCAGTGAAAACTCACTATCTGGCCCTTTATCTTCACGACTCAAGGTAAAATGTTTTTCTATCAGACAGGCTCCCACGGCCACTGCTGCTACTGATGCCGTGGTACCCATGGTATGGTCGGATAAACCGCTCAGCACGTCAAAGCGATTAGCCAATTCGGGAATTTGCCGCAGATTGGCCTGATCCATTGGCGCTGGATAGCTGCTGATGCAATGGAGCAAGATCAGATCCTTACAGCCCGCCTCACGTGCGGTGGTTACCGCCTCCTCAATTTCTGCCTCGCTCGCCATTCCAGTGGACATGATCATCGGCTTGCCAGTACTCGCCACATAACGGATTAGGGGCAAATCTACAACCTCAAACGACGCAATTTTGTAGGCCGGGACATTTAAGCTTTCGAGCAGATCAACCGCCGTTTCATCAAACGGCGTAGAAAACACAGTGATGCCGCGCTTGCGTGCATGTTCGAACATTATCTGATGCCACTCGTAAGGTGTTTCGGCCCACTTGTACAGGTCGTAAAGCTTGTAACCATCCCACAAACCACCTTTAATCATAAATTCAGGCGCATCGCAGTCAATGGTCATCGTGTCTGCGGTATAAGTCTGTAGCTTGATCGCATCAGTTCCACAACGATGAGCCTCATCAATGGTTTCAAGCGCACGCTCCAACGAGCCATTATGGTTGGCAGACAACTCGGCAATGATGTAGGGAGGCTGGTCAGGTCCGATTAAACGATTCTCAATCTTGAAACTCATTACTCTTTACTCTTGTTGGATTTTAGGGGATATGAGGACACACCAATCTCCATTTTGGAATTTTCAATAACCCAGATTGATTTTTTAGAATCACTCTCAACACTGTTTAACCAGCTTAAGTGATCCTCGATAGTAATTACATCTCTATTAAAAAAAAGAACCCTAACTTTTTCTTGATTTCTCCATTTTAGCAATTTCTCTGCATCACTTGTTTGTACTGGACGATATGTAGCAGACATTATAAATTTATACTTTTTTAATAAAGTAATTCAACTTACAGGTAACAATTTATCAATAACATTGTTTACACCATCTCCAGAACATACATTCATACAATGTTCTGACCAGTCATATATCTTTTTAATAGACACTATCTTCTCAACAGCAGACTTAATGCAATCTAGTTCAACAGACTCAACATCACCTATCCACTGAATCAGCCCCATATTGTGCAAACTACGATTAACTGGTTTTTGGTTTTCAGCTACAGTAACCACCAATGTAGGTAGTCCAAGGCATAAACGCTCCCAATTAGTAGACCCACCAGCGCCAACTGAAAAACCTGCCTTCAACATTAAATGCGCTAGAGAAGGCAAATTTGAATGCAACTGCATATTTAACGAATTATCTACTTGGTATTTAATTTTATTATAATTTGCACTTTGTCCTGACACCACTACATCAACACTATCAAAAGATATATTAACGTTCCTCAATGCGGCAAGCGTTAAACCAGTTAGATCATGATGGTCAATGCCGCCAAAAAATACCAAAAGATTTTTTAGTGGCTGCCTTCTGGGTTTTGCAATCTTATGTAATTGAGAATATTGTGGTTGCAGAAGTGCGTATTGTGGCCCCAGCAATTGAATGCACTTTTCAGTAAGCTTTCCTTGGTATCGTACTGACATATTCTCAACCAGGTTCTGGTCGAGCAACAAATCACAGTCATGATCGCGATCAGCAAGATCATCAATCACCATAATCCTGTTACAGTACGGCTGAAGCATGGATTCCCAGTGCACATCCAACGCATAGTGATCGACGACCAGCCAATCCGGACGACTGTCGCCAAGCCTCTTGATGGTTTGCTCTGCGTCAACCTTCCAACGGGTACCAAGCCAGTCGGCATGACCAAGCGTTTCTTCATCCACTATCGGTTCGGTACTGGCTTTGCTATCGGGTGGCAACGCCATCACCTTGAATCCTTCATGCCGAATTCGCTCTAGCATATTGCCTTCATGAGCGCGACAGACAAATCGACAATCAGCCCCGCGTTCACGCAAAGTATGAGCAAGCGTCAGGCAACGCATCACATGGCCGGAGCCAATCTGCAGGGAGGCGTCAGTACGGAAAGCAATACACAAAGGCTGCTGACTATCTTGGTTCATGCCAGAGATTTTGTCAGGGTCTTAAACATCCATTCAGCCTGCTCCCAGTCTTCAGGGGTGTCAACATCCAGGACACGATGACGTGGCAGAGGCACGGGTGTGGCATCATGGCTGAACAAAAGCTTCTGCGCTAACCAGGCCTCAGCGTTGCCCCAGTAAAACTGCCCTGCGTCGTGCCAGGCTTCTTCCAGATCTTGAGAACGGTTGTTGAAGTGCTCTGGGTGGAACATTTCTACACGTTGTTCCGATGTAATACGAATAGCACGCTGGATGGGAAAAGCATAACTGGTGACAGAGAAGGCATAGTCAGCATTAGTACTCTGCAGGATCTTCAGGCCTCGTTGCAGGTCGCCGGCCTGTACAAAAGGGGCTGTTGCATAAATACAGCAGACTTGACTGGCCTTTTGGCCGTTCGCGTTTTGCCATTGAGTAGCATGAGCAATGACAGGGGCAGTCCCTAAATAGTCATCCGCCAACTCAGCTGGGCGCATGAAAGGAACTTCTGCTCCGTATTCACGTGCCACTTGGGCGATCTCAGCATCATCGGTTGACACGATAATTCGACCAAAGCATTCACTCTCTTTTGCCGCCTCTATCGACCAAGCAATCATCGGCTTACCACAGAAGTCGCGGATGTTTTTGTGTGGTATGCGCTTGCTGCCACCACGGGCCGGAATCACGGCCAGTCTCATTGATGCAATACCCTGTGCAGGGTATCGATAATCTGATGCTGATCGGCTTCATTGAGTGTGGTATACATCGGCAGACTTATTGTCTCTTTGTAATACTGCTCTGCGTCTGGACAGTAACCCGCATTAAAGCCCAACTGCTCGTAATATGGCTGCCGATAAATCGGGATGTAGTGGAGGTTGACATGAATATCAGCAGACCACAGATGCTGATAAACCTGTCGCTGGCTTATACCCCTTTCATCCTGTTTGATTCGGATTGGGTAAAGATGGTAACTTGAGTATGATGCTGGATGTTGCCAAGGTGATGTCACCGGCAAATTCTTGAACGCTTCATCATAACACTGAGCGATCTGGTGGCGTTTTTCGATAAATTCATCGAGCCGTTTGAGTTGACTCAAACCCAGCGCCGCCTGAATATCTGTCATACGATAATTGAATCCAAGATCAATCTGCTGATAGTTCCAAATTTCATCCGCTGGCCGCGGCCGCATTAGTTCCAGATCGCTGGTAATACCATGCGAACGATAGCGCATCATTTGTTCGGCCAATTTGGAGTCGTTAGACAGTGCCATACTACCTTCACCGGTAGTGATGATCTTTACCGGGTGAAAGCTGAAGACCGTGATATCGCTAAAACGGCAGCTGCCCACTGGTTCACCCTTGTACTTGCCACCGATGGCGTGGGAGGCATCTTCAATTATGCGAAAACCATACTCTTTGGCTAAAAAGTGAATAGCCGCCATATCGCAGCTTTGGCCAGCGAAATGGACTGGAATAACAACTTTGGGCAGTTTGTTCTCTGCCTTCGCCTGTTTCAGTTTTTCAGTCAGGCGCTCAACGCTCATGTTGTAGGTACGTGGATCAATATCGACAAAATCCACCTGTGCTCCGCAATAGAGTGCTGCATTAGCACTTGCCACGAATGTATTGGGGCTGGTCCAAACCCCATCATTCGGCCCAACATCCAACGCAAGACAAGCAATGTGCAAGGCACTAGTGGCGCTGTTGACTGCAACCGCATGAGATGTGCCTGAATAATCTGCTACAGCTTGTTCGAAACGCGGCACCATCGGCCCTTGGGTCAACCAATCAGAGCGTAGCACCTCAACTACTGCATCGATGTCGGCTTGAGAGATGTCTTGGCGGCCGTAGGGAATCATGATATTAAATCTATCCAATTGCAGCTTGGTTGGTATCAATCCAGGCCTGCAGTTCAGCGTCATTCATCCATTCGGTATTAGTATCACTGGCGTAGGTAAACCCATCCGGAACCTTCACACCGTCTTTGATTCGGTTAGTGTCAGTACCCCAATCATTGATCTGAGGCAGAATTTTATAGTGTTCGGGGTATTCGTAGGTGTAAAAAGAATCCTCTGCACCGATCATCTGTTCGTGCAACTTCTCGCCAGGGCGAATCCCAACGATTTCCTGCTTAGCTTCTGGGGCAATAACACGCGCTAAATCCGTAATCTTCATCGATGGGATTTTTTTCACATAAATCTCGCCACCCAGCATGTCATCAAAGGTATGCCAGACCAGTTCCACACCCTGTTCAAGCGAAATCATGAAACGGGTCATGCGCGGATCTGTGATTGGCAATACCCCTGTGTCTTTGTTGGACATAAAAAAAGGAATCACTGAACCGCGGGAACCCATGACATTGCCATAACGAACCACGGCCATACGTGTCTGGTGGCCGCTAGCATAGGAGCTATTACTTGCTACGAAGAGTTTGTCGGATGCAAGTTTGGTTGCACCGTAGAGATTGACCGGACTGCTCGCCTTGTCAGTGGAGAGAGTCACCACTCGCTTCACCCCTTGATCAATACAGGCATCAATCAAATTCATTGCTCCATCGATGTTCGTCTTAATACATTCAAACGGGTTGTATTCAGCCGTCGGGACAATCTTTGTGGCTGCCGCATGAACTACGTAATCCACACCCTGTAATGCGCGATAGAGGCGATCCTTATCGCGCACATCACCGATAAAGAAACGGACACGTTTGTCGTCCTTAAACAGTTTGGCCATCTCCCATTGCTTCATCTCATCACGAGAAAACACAATAATTTTCATTGGGTTGTATTTGGTCAGCGTCATAGGGATGAAGGCATGGCCAAAGGAACCGGTGCCACCAGTGACTAGTATTGTTGAGTTGGTAAACATAGTTGTATGACGTGAGGGTCTTAGGAATTTAAGTACTGTCTAACAGGTGATACCACAACTCCCAAAAAATCTAGTTATGGTGAGTGACATTGAGATACTCTATTCACTGTATATATCCTTGACCTTTCGACCTCCCTCCTCCACTTTGAGAGTTCTTACATCTTGATTCTCAATTATACATTCGCACTCTTCTTAAAGTTACAATGCGACCAGATTACTCTAACTTCAATTATGCATGGTAGTAGTTTGAAGAGGATTTGTAATATACTTGTTAGGGAGATAGCTGGAATATATCGTTAAGCACGCTACCGCCATACCGTGATTTCTCACGATTGTTCTTTACCCCAATTGTTCATCTATTCTGGCTATCCAGAACAGAAATAGAGAGCTTTTTATTCCCTCATTTTGCTTCGTTGAACTCTCACTTCACTCCAGTTGATATTCCGGATCGAGAAGATATTCGAGATGGAAAATTCAGGAAGTTCATGACTCAATTCCAAATATTTTTGGTAGATAGACCTTATCAACATCTGCTTGTTCAACCAGTTCCTTATATTTTTTTCCTGGGTCTTCAAGATCGGTCACCATAATGAGATCACTCTTTGGGTGATCGGAAAAATCACTTAAAACCGGAACCTGATGAAAGGTGGACTGATCGGATTCCTGATCATAGATGGCTGTGATCTCGATGTGTTCTTCAGTTCCAGCAACAAGAATCACGATCTCTGCAAGATCGGAGATGCCATAAAGGGCAATGCGTGTTCTCTTGTTGTGATCGAATCGTCGGAAGAGAGAACGGAACTCTTCGGAAGATAATCGATAGAACTCCAGAGATCTCGCCAGATAATGGGTGGAGAGCCTGGCCTTTTCGGCAAACCCCTTGGGAGTCAGAAAATAGAGATAGCGTCTTGGTGATTTACCGCGAATGCGGATCAACCCCTTGCGTGTACAGCGGTTGATATAGGCGTTGACAAGGCCAAGGGCGATACCCAACTCTGAAGCAAGGCGCCTCTGGCTAAGGTCACTCCTCTCTTCAACTGACTTTAAGAGCTTGAGTGTGAGTTGCTCTTCTGGTTGCACCCTTAGTCCTATCTATTGTTCAGATTATGAACATATAGCAGTTATTTGTTTGTATTTCAAGAGGATATATTTTATGCGTTCATCTGTGTGCAACGATTAATGGTTAGTAACGTCAGTCGTAGGAGGAGCTATTTCAACCAAAGCCGCTGCAGACGCTGCTTGAGCTGGTGCTGCTTTGCGGGATCCTGGGTACGGGTTAGTAGTGACAGGTAGATTGAACGGGCGTCCTCTTTATGCCCTGCTTTTACGAGTGCTTCTGCCGCCCGATAACGGGCACTCTGCCCCCACTGGTCAAACCCCTGGCCGTTGGCTATGGCGGAGAGAAGGTATTGTTCGGCCGCTTCGGTGAAATGTTTGAGCGCTGAGAGAGAGTCCCCCTTCCAGAAAAGGATCTCGCGCTGGTGGTCTGGATCAACAAGGCGATGCTTCATCTGTTCAATGAGCTGGATTGCCACTGGGTGGCGGTCTACCGATTGCAGATCAAAGACCAGTTGCAGCAGACGATCACCCAGGGGGCGCTCTATGCTCTCATTACCATTGATCAGGCGGGCCATCAAATCCACTGCTATCGGAACATCACCGGCATAGAGCGCGAGGCGAGCCTTGTGAAGAGCCCAGGCCTCTGATGAAACCGCCTCCGGTGGACTCTCTATTGTGTTCACCAATCTGGAGGCTAGGTCGATCTCTCCTCTTTTGAGGGCTCTGGCCGAAAGATCACTTCTGATCTGGGGTGGGAGTGCATCCAGATCACCGAACCTGGAATCAGGTGAGAAGAGCTGATAGAGAAGGGGCTCAAGACCGGAAGTGATCAAAGAGACGGAAAGCGCTGCAGAACTCTTCTGCTTCATCTCTTCATTACTGCTTGTTGATGCCAGCTGGGCATAGATTCCCCTTGCTGCCAGTGGAAAATCAGGGGCGAGGGTTTCAGAGAGCGCCCACCACGCCTCATCTTCTCCTTGAAGCAGGCCGGAGCGATTTCCCATCTCGCTTGCCAATTCGCCATAGGCCCCAAGCAGTGCTTCAAGCTCCACGGTCACCATCTGGTCAGGGCGTGAATGTTGGTTCAAGTTGAGGGCTTTCTCGAGGGCTTCGACCCGAAGGGGGTTGTTCCCCCCCCTCTCAGCGGCCTCGGTAATGGCTGCCCAGGTCTCGTAGCGAAGCGAGGGGTAAGCCTTGAGCTCTTTTTCAAGCTTAAGAAGGCCATCTATCGCCTGATTGGGGGTGTAGTTGCTGTTGCGGAGGCGGGCGATGATTCTTAAGAGACGACCGTAGAAGGTCTGGTCTGAAGCGACCTCTACAGCAGCAAGAGCAGGTTCCTCTGCGACCAGAAGCAGGCGAGCGTGGCGCTGGTGCCACTCGGGGTCATCGGGCCTTAACTCAAGCTGGTAGCGGATCATGGCGAGACGGGCATCTTCAATAAGGTGATCAACAATCAGGGCATTGACATTGAGACGACGCCAGATGCTGATCTCTGCCGGGGTGACATCACCACCGAAGAGCAGAGATCTGATGACCTGCCGAGCCTTTGCCCCCTCCCCCGCCTGTAACCAGGCTCTTATGGCAAGAGTCTTCAACTCTCTTTTGGCGCTTTGGGGTATCTCCGTGGGGAGTTCCGAGAAGAGAGTGGCTGCCGCCTCCCACCGCTGGCCGCTAAGATAGAGTTGATGGAAAGTCCTGTCCCAGAGGATCCATTTATCACTTTCTACAGCAGGGTCCGGACGGTTTTTCTCAAGGATCGCCTGGGCGAGGCTTGGGGCCCCCGCCTCAAAAAGAAGTTGTGCCTTGGCTATGGAGTCTGAAAGGGGGTCGGGTTTGTCTGGCTCAGCTTGATTGCCCGGCTCTTTGTCACTTTGATTACTGTCCCTATTCTGTTCTGGAGCTTCAGTGGTCTCCGGTGATTGCATCTCGGCAACCCCCTCCACTTGCTCCTGGGCCTGCGCCAGCCCCAGATGAGGCAGGGTCACAGCCAGCAGTGTCAGGATGAGTCGTTTCATGGAGAGGGATGTTACTTGATTTTGTGGATTATTCGAATGGTTTTAATGCGTTGCAGATTTGTATCGCCACAGCCCTTCGGATTTTGTGATGATACCCCTGGCATCACTCTTGAGTTCACGTCGGCTTAAGCCCGTTTAGGGGGTTTGCACCATGCCGTTAATCCTTGCAGGCTCATGCATGGTTTCATGCCCTGTTGGCTTATCAGTAATACTGATCTAACTACGATTCACTCTTGAAGAGGTCAGGACGTCGGTTGGCCGTTCTGTCCTCTGCCTCCTTCTCTCGCCACTTGGCAATGGCTTGATGGTCACCGCTTAAGAGCACCTCTGGCACCCTCTTCCCTCGCCACACCTCAGGCCTCGTGTAGTGGGGGCAATCAAGAATGTTGTTGGTGAATGAGTCCTGCTGTGCTGAATCTTCATTGCCAAGGGCACCAGGGAGCTGCCTTATCATCGAATCGATAACCACCATGGCCGGCAGTTCGCCACCGGAGAGGATGTAGTCACCGATAGAGAGTTCTTCATCCACCACCGCCTCAAGCAGACGCTCATCCACCCCCTCATAACGCCCTGAGAGCAGGATCAGCCCCTCTCGCTTTGAAAGATCGACCACCCGTCTCTGGGTCAACTTCTCTCCCTGAGGGGTGAGACAGACAACCGATGCCTGGGGCTGCTCGGCTTTGGCCGCCTCAACCGCCCGGGCAAGGGGCTCCGCCTTCATTACCATCCCCGGCCCACCGCCATAGGGGCGGTCATCGACGGTGCGGTGAGGATCATCAGTGAAATCTCGCGGATTCCAGAAGTTGAGGGTGTAAAGCCCATGCTCATGGGCCCGACGGGTAACGCCGCACTGGGTGATGGCGGCAAAGGCCTCCGGAAAGAGGGTAATGATGTCGAAGCGAATCCCCATGATGAGTGTTATCTGCTCTTTCCCACCCTAATCAAAGTGTGATCATTAAAAAACAAAAAGCCGCCCGAATAAGGGCGGCTCTTATTGTTACACTTCCTGAGTGAAGCGAAAACATCCTGTCAATGGCCGATCTTCTCCTTGATCCGGGCCGCTTTTCCGGTGCGACCGCGCAGATAGTAGAGTTTGGCACGGCGAACATCACCTCGACGCTTGACCTCAATCCCGGCGATCAATGGGCTGTGAGTCTGGAATACGCGCTCCACCCCTTCGCCATAGGAGAGCTTGCGAACGGTAAATGAGGAGTTCAACCCTCGGTTTCGCTTGCCGATTACCACCCCTTCAAAGGCCTGGAGCCGCTCTCGGCTTCCCTCTTTTACCCTGACCTGAACACGAACGGTATCACCAGGGCCAAACTTGGGAATATCCTGCTTCATCTGTTCCTGTTCAAGCTGGTCAATAATGTTGCTCATCACTTCAATCTCCGTAGAGTACTCATCTATCAGGTTTTAATCTGTCTCTCTCTACCGACCCCGTAGTCGATAGATCATCAATAGTCGGGCTCCCACTCCACCCAAATCTCTCTTCTGTCTCGATCGACCCGGTCGATCACTGACTTGCCCCAGGGGATAAGTCGCTCAGCACCCTGATCGTCCGCTACCACCAGGACATCGTTGGCACCCGTCTCCAGCAGATGATTCACTTTCCCCAAGGTCTCTCCCTTGAGGGTGATCACCGCCATTCCCTGGAGTTCTACCCAGTAGAAGTCTCCCTCTCTTTTGGCTAGCTGATCGGGAGTAATTCCCACATCCAGGCCGTTCAACTCTTTCGAACGTTCGCGGTTGTTGTAGCCTTCAAACTCAACCACCACACACTCTCCCTGCGGATGTCCGCAGATGAGAGATATCTCCTGCCAGCCAGTGGGCTCTCTGACCATCCAGCTCGGATAGTTGAGAATATCCCCTGGGTGTCGTGTATAGCTCTTCACCCTGACCCATCCTCGAACCCCCCACGGGGCACCAATCTTGCCAACAATAACAGGCTCTTCCAGGTTCATCCCGGAGCGGCCTACAGAATCCTCAGGCCGTTGCCTGCTTGAGTAGCTTGGCGACCCGATCCGAGGGCAGAGCCCCCTCTCCGATCCAGTAGTTGACCCGATCGAGGTCGATCCGCATCGCCTCTTCACCACCGGTTGCCCGGGGGTTGAAGAAACCAACACGTTCTATGGCGCGTCCTCGAGGGGCACGCCGGCTGTCGGCGACCACTACCGTATAGAAGGGTCGCTTTTTTGAGCCCCCGCGGGCCAGGCGAATCGTTACCATCTGCTCTTTATCCTGAAAACTCTCTGGGTTAAACCGTAAGCCGGCGAATTTTACAGAACTATGAAGTCGATGGAAAGGGGTAAAAAAGCCTTCTTTCCTACCTCTTTTCCCCGATCTACAGTGACATTGGGGCTACTCAGTTGAGCCAGCATCGGCATCAGTGATTTGCAGGGGCTGCACCACTCAGCCTAGAAATCGACCAGTACCGGTATCTCGGCTGATCTGTTGATCACCAGAGCTTGGAAGTTGCTCTGATCACCATCATTGATATAGGGGGATTGGGTCATTGATTTGAGCCTGCGGACGCCCTTTTTCGAGCCGCCCCGACTATTGATCTAGATAGATCTCGATAAAGGCTTTGGAACGCAACCCGGAGATCCACCCTTCCAACTGCTCTTTTGTTTTATCTGCCCGCAGCTGTCTGCTGGCCCGGTTCCGAACCAGCTTTGTTCCGATATCCTGCCGGCGTGTACCCGTCACCTGAATCAGGTGGAAACCATAGCGGCTTTCGATCGGCTGACTGATCTCATTATTGGGCAATTCCTTAATCCCTTCTTCAAATTCAGGAACCACATCTCCAGGACTGA
>Ga0208896_1001141_pt1 | contig 13392 bp, 13 predicted proteins | sample ETNtaG_27_FD_185778 | JGI IMG/M metagenome (GOLD analysis project Ga0208896, IMG submission 185778) | Marine microbial and viral communities from oxygen minimum zone, Eastern Pacific Ocean - ETNP201406SV63 (SPAdes) (version 2) | ecosystem: Environmental > Aquatic > Marine > Oceanic ... | reverse complement strand
AACAATCCAACTATCGGAACAACTCATATTAGGGCAAGGAGAGCTCAAAAGCGGTGGATTTCGGCGAGAATCAATCCAGGCAGATGCTTTTGAGGCTATTTTAGGCGCTATATTTCTTGATTCAGACTATTTAACTGTTAATAGAGTTACACTAAAGCTTTATGAAGAATTATTAGATGAGACTAATCCTGCGGCGTCACTGAAAGATTTCAAAACTCAGTTGCAGGAAATTTTACAAAAAAGAGGTTCTGACCTGCCGCAATACGACCTAATTAAAACTAGTGGAAAAGACCATGACGCTATATTCATCGTTCGTTGTTCGCTAAATAATGAAAATATCCAGGTGGAAAAAAGCGCAAAAAGCATAAAAAGAGCGGAACAAGCTTGTGCTGAAACTCTTCTAGAAAAGCTCTCAATGTTATGAATTTTCAATCTGGCTTTGTAGCTGTAGTTGGTCGACCTAATGTTGGCAAATCAACTCTTATCAATGAATTTGTGAGGCAAAAAATATCTATCACCTCACATCGACCTCAAACAACTAGACACCGAATCAATGCTATAGATACTCAACCAAATTATCAAATGATTTTTGTCGACACCCCGGGTATCCATATTGGAGACAAAAAAGCGATTAATTCATATATGAATAGAGCTGCGAGTTCAAGTTTTTCTGAAGTAGACATAGTACTATGGCTGATAGAGGTCGGGAAATGGACTAAGGAAGACGAGCGAGTATTAGAACATGTGAATAAAACCGATATTCCGGTTATCCTTTGTGTCAACAAAATTGACAAACTAAGTAGCAATGACCTTGTGTTGCCTTATCTGGAAAAAATAAAAAAGAAAATTCAAGCAACCGAAGTGTTCCCACTATCAGCATTTCAATTATCAGACACAAGGACTTTAAAAAAATTGATACTTAAATACTTGCCCAAGCAGAATGCACTGTTTGAAAAAGATTACGTAACTGATCGTTCAGAACGCTTTATTGTTGCAGAATTTATTCGCGAAAAATTAATGAGAAATCTCTCTAGCGAGATACCATATGAATTGACTGTTGAGATTGAAAAGTTCGATTTAGATGGCAAAATGTATCGAATCGCTGCTAGGATTTTTGTTGACAAAGAATCACAAAAGAGCATAGTTATCGGACACAAAGGCCAAATGCTTAAAAAAATAGGCGAAGAATCGCGGCTAAGTATTGAAGGTTTTTTAGAAAGCAAAGTATTCTTAGAATTATGGGTTAAGGTTAAGCAGGGCTGGTCAGATGACAAAAGGGCGTTGGCTTCTTTGGGTTATGACTAATATTGAGTTGACACCCGCCTTTTTAATTCATCGGAGAACCTTTCAGGGTAGCTCTCTATTGCTAGATTTTATAGTGCGAGATTTCGGGAAAACAAGATTGATTGCGCGTAGCGCGAGAAAAAACAAAACCTCGTTTCAGATGTTTCAACGCCTCAATATTTCCTATAAAGGAAGAGGAGAACTTAAATCTTTAACACATTGGGAGATCAATGACAAACCTAGACGCCTCATAGGTAACGACCTAGTTCTTGGTCTCTACGTTAATGAACTGTTGTCTCGGTTATTGCCAGATAACGAAGCACACCAAAAACTGTTTGATGAATATTATAGTTTTATTAATAATATTGGTGATCAAGCTAAAACTGAGAAAGAATTCACCTTGAGATTACTTGAAAATCTTTTACTTGAAGAGCTTGGGTACGGATTAGCATTTAATGTAGACTCTCTAGGTAATAAAATTGAGCCAAATCTTTGCTATCGATTTGATGACCACGATGGCTTGATTGCAAGTGAAAATGGTAAAATATCAGGCAAAACACTACATCAGTTAGCTAGTCGATTTGACTCTAATCCAAACCCTAATCAATTAGCTGTTTTGAAAAAATTAAACCGACTAAGATTAAAAACCCTTTTGGGGGAAAAACCACTCAAAAGTAGAGAACTATTTATTGCAAATTAATTATTGATTATGAGTATTTATTTAGGCGTTAATATTGATCATATTGCCACACTAAGAGAGGCTAGGGGCACTACCTATCCAAGCCCACTAGAAGCAGCTCTAATTTGTGAAAACAGTGGGGCTGATAGCATCACGCTCCACCTACGTGAAGATAGAAGGCATATTCAAGATAGAGATGTTGAGGAAATTCGTAGCTCCCTCAAAACAAAAATGAATCTAGAAATGGCTGCAACTGACGAAATGTTGACAATTGCTCGACAAATCAAGCCTCAAGACTGCTGTTTGGTTCCAGAAAAAAGAGAGGAACTTACTACTGAAGGTGGTTTAGATGTGTCTTCACAAATTTCTCGGATGACAGAAGTTTGCCAGCAATTAAGTGAAGAAAACATTAGAACGTCCCTATTTATTGATGCTGATAAGAAGCAAATCGATGCTGCAATGAGTTGCGGCGCCCCAGTCATTGAAATTCATACAGGCCATTATGCGGACGCTACAACTGCCGAAGAACAGGCTGATAAATATTCCCAAATTAAGAGGGCCTGTACGTATGCACACGGGCTCGGTTTACAAGTCAATGCGGGGCACGGATTAACCATTCAAAACACTAAATTAATTGCTGAAATTAATGAAATTGTAGAACTGAATATAGGTCACTCTATTATTGCTAGATCTGTTTTCATAGGCTTGGTAAATGCAGTTAATGAAATGAAAGCACTAATGCAGGAAGCTAGAAATATATGATTTATGGTATTGGCACTGATATAGTTAATATTGACAGGATATCTCATATCCTCAATAAAAATCGTGACGGTTTCATAAAAAGGGTCTTGACAGAACATGAAACAGCTCTATTTACCAACAAGGCAGACAATGCAGCGTATTGCGCAAAACGTTTTGCTGCAAAAGAAGCCTTTGCAAAAGCGCTTGGCACTGGAATCGGCAGAGTAGTTAGCTTCCAAGATTTGACGGTTAGAAGTAACGAAAACGGCAAACCATACTTCATCCCCAGTGAAAAATTAAGGCAATACTTAGTCGAAAAAAATATCGCAAAAGCACACCTGAGTATCTCTGATGAGGCTAACAATGCTATTGCATTTGTTATTTTAGAGTTGGAAAATAAAGATAGCTAGAAGCTGCAATCAAAACTGATAGATTAGAAGTTAGAAGGGTATATCGTCCTCGAACTCTTCTTGGGCAACAGGGGTAATGCTCGGCTCAGGTTGGCTTGATTTTGAATCAGTTTTTGCATTGGAAGGTGCGCTTGGCGGATTAGCGCTTACATTGTCTCTCCTATCAAGCATTTGCAAAGTTCCATTAAAGCCACTTACCACTACTTCAGTAGTGTAACGGTCTTGACCGTTTTGATCCTGCCATTTACGAGTTTGCAGTTTTCCCTCCACATAAACCTTGGAGCCTTTATCTAAATATTGTCCCGCAATTTCAGCTAACTTGCCAAATAAACTTACGCGATGCCATTCTGTTTTTTCTTGCTTTTCTCCGGAGTTTTTATCTGTCCAGGATTCACTAGTTGCGACAGAGAGATTGGCAATTGCATTGCCATTCGAGGCGTATTTAACTTCAGGCTTTGCGCCTAGATTGCCAACTAATATAACTTTATTAATGCCTGCCATAATTATTTCTCCGTTCTGTTGTTGTTTTGCGGCAATGTTAAGATAACAAGCCACCAAATAATTGCCATAAATATGGTGAATAAGAATACACTATTTAAGTTGAAAATGTCATAAATCAAACCTCCAATCACTCCTCCAAAAAAGGTCCCTAGAAATTGTGAAGTTGAAAACACTCCCATCGCCAAACCTCTCTTTGAAGAACTTGCAGTCCTAGATAAAAGGGAAGGGAGTATTGCCTCAATTGTATTAAATGCAATAAAGAATAACGTTAATATGATGAGAAATACACTGAAATTAATTTCTAATTCATAAAATAATATTTGGCTAATCATCAATAAAGCAATTGATATGAGCAAAATGAGCTTTGTTTTATGCAATTTTTCTGCAAGAATTATTAACGGAACCATGCCTATAAATGAAATCACCATTGCGGGCAAGTAGAGTTTCCAGTTGTCTGCTATATTAATAATATTGTTTTCAACTAGCATTAATGGCATGACAATAAAGGTACTAGTTAGCATTAAATGCAAAATGAATGCACTTAAATCAAGCCGTAATAATGTCGGATTTAAAATCTTCTTAAACTCTTCAATCGATAATCGGTAATAATTAATTGGGTTTGTATTGGACAAACTAGTAACTATGCTCAGAGAGATAACAGAAAGAAGAGCTATACTCCAAAAAATTCCTGAAAGACCTGCTATTGATGCAATGGTTGGACCAATAAGAAGTGAAAGCATAAAGGCAAGTCCAATCTGGAAACCAACAAATGCATTCGCTTTTGAACGATTTTCCTCAGAAATCGAATCTGCTAATAAAGCCATTAGCACTGCCGAAATTGCTCCGCTACCCTGAAGAGCCCGACCTACAATAACATAGATAATATCTGTAGAAATAGCAGCTAAAATACTTCCCAAAAAAAACAAGAAAAGACCAATATATAGCAAAGGTTTTCTACCAAACCTGTCAGATAGATAGCCAAAAGGTATTTGAAAAAATGCCTGCGTAAGACCATAAACCCCTATCGCCAGTCCAATTAAAAAGGGGGTTGTATTTTGATACTCGCTGGTTGCGTATACACTGATTACTGGAAACAGCATAAATAAGCCCAGCATTCTTGTTGCCATAACCAATGAAACTTTAAAGGCAACAATTCGCTCAATTGAATTCATATTTAATCTATAACTAGAATTAATCTAGGCTGTATCTAGGGCTATAGTTAGGGTAGCTAGCTGTCAATATAGCTCTCGCATCTTGAGCAAGTTTTGAAGCCAAAATCTTGTCATAGTTGTGAGCCATAAGGTGAAGAGCATCAGGAATAGAAAGTGTATTAGGATAGTGTTCGATTAAATATTTACAGCGATTTATAGCCGCTATGAAGGAGTTATTTTTTGTGTAATATATGGCCACATACAGTTCATGCCTTGCTAGAACATTCTTAAGTTTAATTAGCTTATTTTTCGCCTCTTCAGAATAATTAGAGGCGGGAAATGTGTCAATCAACAATTTATAGTAACCATAAGCATCACGAACACTCTGAACATCTCTTTGTGCGCTATCAGTTACTATATTATCTAGCATGGAGCTAGACTGATCTTCGGCAATAGAGGCTCTTAAAAAATAGGCATAAGGAGTGGAAGAGTGAACAGGATAGATATTAATAAACGAATTTAACTCAAGTAATGCACGAGTATATTCTTTACGTTTAAACAAATAATAAGCAATATCCAATCGAGCCTGTATTGAATATTTCGATCCTGGGTAAGCAGCTATTATAGTTTCTAGATGTTCGATGGCTTTGTTTGTGGAGCCAGCATTTTGTCTTTCTTGGGAAAGCTCATATAAAGCCTTAGGGGTTAATCCATCGGCAACAAGGTTTTTGGTTTTATCTTTCGTAAATAAACTGCAGCCACTCAAGAATATAAGAAATATTAAAGATATTGTTAAGGTTTTTTTCATGCAAAGATTGCTTCAAAATTGATTAAATAAATGCATTATACTAGGCTGTAGAGCCTATAGAAACCTTTGTATAATCTAGAACCATTTATTCCAATAAGCTTATAATAATATCAATTTAATCGTAATATTATTTAAGCAATGGCTATCACGTTTTTTCATAAAAAAACTCTAATTAGCGATCTATGTGAGGTATTGGAAAATTATCTTACTAAAGATGAGATTGACTTAGTAAATAAAGCTTATAAAGTTGCAAAAATTGCCCATGAAGGACAATATAGGCAATCTGGTGAACCGTATATACACCATCCCCTTGCTGTCGCCTTAATACTGGCCGAATTAGAGCTCGACTATTATTGTATCGTTGCCGCCATCTTGCATGACTGTATCGAGGATACAATCGTAACCAAAGAGGAAATATCTGAAACTTTTGGAGAGCAGGTGGCACATATAGTTGAAGGAGTATCCAATTTAACAAACCTTGAATTTACCTCTAGCTCGCAAAAACAGGCGAGTAATTTTCAAAAATTGTTTTTTGCAATGTCTAAAGATATGCGTGTAATGGTTATTAAGCTTGCAGACCGACTACACAATATGCGCACTATTGACTCGGTAAGTCCTGAGAAGCAGATACAAAAAGCTAAAGAAACCGCTGAACTTCACGCTCCTATTGCACGTCGACTTGGCCTTCACAGTATCAGAGTAGAATTGGATGACATATGTTTTCAAACAATTCATCCTCACAGATATGGCGTTCTTAAAAGAAAAATTAAGAATCAATACGGCAATCAAAAGAAAATGATCTCAACGATTAAAACTGAGATTGAGAACAGACTTAAATCTGAAGGTATAAATGGTAATGTAGAAGGACGTCAAAAACAACCTACCAGCGTTTACAACAAGATGAAAACTAAGTCATTGAAGTTCTCTGAAGTTCTTGATATGTATGCATTTCGTGTCATTGTTGAAAATATCCAGCAGTGCTATCAGACTTTGGGCTTACTGCACAGCCTGTATAAACCAATCCCTTTGAAATTTAAAGACTATATTGCATCCCCAAAGCCTAACGGCTATCAGTCGATTCATACAGTTTTGTTGGGTCCTCGGAAAATGTTTATTGAAATGCAAATTCGTTCAAATGAAATGCATTTTATTTCTGAGTATGGGATTGCAGCACATTGGCACTATAAAAATACAAAAAAACCGACAGAAAAACTCGCTAAAAGCTGGCTGGGTTCTCTGCTTGATATTCAGCAAAACTCTGACTCATCAGTCGATTTTCTTGAAAGTACGAAGGCTGACTTGTTCTCCAACGAAGTTTTTATTTTTACTCCTGCAGGAAAAATCATTCAGTTGCCATTAAGATCAACAGTGCTTGATTTTGCTTACGCGGTGCATACTAATGTCGGCAAAAGAACTCAAAAAGCAACTATTAATGGTAATCCAGCAGAATTAGAAATGGAATTAGTATCCGGTCAGACAGTTGAAATTATAACAAGCCGTCTAGTTAAGCCTAGTCCTAAGTGGCTTGATATAGTAACCACTTCTAAAGCTAAATTTGCTATCAAAGCACAATTGAAAGAAAACTCTAAATCAGAATTAGCTAAACTAGGCAAGCACCTAGTTTCAGATGCGCTTAATCTTCATAAAATAAATATTTCCAATATTTCTAAAGAAAGATGGAAAACCTGTTTAAATGAGCTCCACTGCAAAACACTAAAAGAGCTGTATATCAAGGTCAGCTTATCAGAAATTTTTGTAGCTGTAGTTTTAAACAAATTGATTCAAGATATCAGTGACACAACCATAAATTCAATCACAATACAAAAAACAAAAGGAATGGCAATAAACTTTGCGCATTGCTGCTATCCAATACCTGGTGACCAAGTAACAGGCATATTGACAACAAGCAAAGGCATGGTAATGCATCGTTCAAACTGCACAAACCTGCTGCATATCAAGCAGAAAAGTCCGCAATGGATGGACATTGACTGGGATGCAGATGACAATGAACTCTTTGAAGTTTCTCTCAGTTGCTTAGTTGATAACCATAGCGGAACATTAGCAAACATAGCCAATGTATTAGCCAATTTAAGAGTTAATATTGAACACATAGTTCAAAAAGACAAACCTCAATCAAAAAAATCGATTGATTTGATCATTTTGGTTTCAAATATTGTACAGCTTAATAACGTGCTAGATAAGTTAAATGAATTACCTCATATTATTTTAACCACTAGAAATTAACTAAAAAAACAATACTAAATAGAGCCTCAATTGTTTAAAATGACGTTTACAAATTATTTAGTCCTTTAATTATGAATTGGACCAACTCTTTAGAAATAGCTATTGCCCTTGAAGAAACTCACCCTCAAATTGACCCAACAAATATTAATTTTGTTGACTTGCAGCAATTTGTTAGTAAGTTGGATGAATTTGAAGAGGGTAACTCTCGCTGTGGCGAAAGAGTTCTTGAGGCAATTCAAATGCACTGGATTGAGGAAAAAAATTGAATTACATTAAATCTAGCCTGTTACTGTTAACTCTATTATCTTCGATTGCTCACGCTATTTTAGAAGTTAATATTATAAAAACTCAAGAAGATTCATTCCCTATAGTTATTGCTCCCTTTAAAGTTGGAGGCGGAGCAGATAGTGGTGCAATTATTGCCAATATTATTAGGGACAACTTAAACCGTTCTGGCCAATTTAATGCTATAAGTACCTCTAAACCAATAATAAATCAAATTGACTTTGATTACTGGAAAAAGGAAAAAAAAGATGCCATTGTATTTGGCAGAGTTGAAAAGGTTAGCGAAACGACATTTAATGTCTTCATTTATGTTTACGATGTTTATTCACAAAAGCAGCTCTTCGCTAAAAAGATTGCAATACACAATACCGGCACTAGAAGAATTGCTCATTATTTGAGTGACAGAATATACTACATCTTGCTTGGCCAGAAAGGCTCCTTTGATACTAGACTAACATATGTTACGGTTTCAAATAATGACAATAAAGGGCAAACTTATTATCAACTTGAAATTTCTGATTCAGACGGACATAACCCGCAACCGGTTGTAAGATCTCGTTTTCCAATACTCTCACCTGCTTGGTCTCCTGATCAAAATAAAATTGCCTATGTTTCCTTTATCAACGGCAGGTCAGAGGTTTTTATTAAATACCCATTTATGAGACTTAAATCATTAAAACTTCCTAAATTTGACGGTATCGCTTCAGCACCTACATGGCATCCAAGCGGAGAAAGTATTGCCATGACAATATCAAAAAATGGAAACAAAGATATTTACCTTTATCATCTCAAGACTAAAAAGTTAGAACCACTCACTACAAATATTGCAATTGATACTGAGGCAAATTTTTCCCCCGACGGGAGTAGTATAGCATTTACTTCTAATCGCACAGGTCAAGTCCAAATATATATTAAGAACTTAGATTCTGGAAAAATTAAACGTGCCAGCTTCGAAGGCAGTTACAACTCCAAACCTGTCTTTTCGCCAGATGGAAAACAGCTTGCTCTTGTTCATAGAGTAGGAAAAGACTATAGAGTTGCCTTGCTAGATATTAAATCACGAGATTTAACTGTATTGACACGAAACAAGTTAGATGAATCACCATATTTCTCTCCTAATGGCGGCATGATTATTTTTTCAACTAAACGAGACAATAAGAGCGTGCTTTCGGTCATTTCACTACATAACAATCAAGTTGTTGAATTGGCTCAAAAAGATGGAGAAGTTCGTGAACCTAGCTGGTCAAATTACTCTCAGAAATGATTAAAAAATATATATCTCTATTTCAATAAATAGTGGGATAATGTTTTTAATATTGAAATGATAACGGTGTTTGAATACTCTATTTAGATTACTGATTCGTTATGAATATTTCAAAAAAAATAATCTATAAGGAAAAAATATAATGACAAATAAAATTATACTCATATCAAGCTTATTTTTTCTAAGCTCTTGTTCGACAAGTGTATCTGAACTAGGGGACAAATTCCTAGATTTAATCAATCCTTCAGATGACGCTGTAGAAGTTGCAGATTTAAGTGAAGCACAATTAATCGCTGAAGGCTCAAGCTCTATTTTTTCTGAAGAAGATCTTCGAAAATTATCTAATACTGATTTAATCAATATTGCCGAAGCAACAGGCTTTATGGATATCGTTAAGTTAGACGAAAATGGTAATTTAGCAAATAGAGAAGAATTGATTCAAGCGCTATTAGATGCAGGCTTTACTAAAGGTGATGTTCTCACTAAGAGTGACCTTGAAAAACTTTCTGATATTGAATTAATGCAAAAAGCCATAGAATCTGGAAATGCTGACCTAATAGAATTAGGCGATGATGGAAATCTTGCTAATAGAGAAGAATTAATAGAGGCGCTTGTAGAAGCTGGAGTTGCCACAGATGAAAGCGGTCAGAGATCCGCTAACCAGGCTGCGATTGACACTCTTAAGAGTTCAGGTATTTCTTCAGTATTATATTTCTCTTATGATGACACCGAAATAGATGCAGATGCAACTAGGGTAATTATTCAACACGCTAATTTTATGCAGAATAATCCCTCAGTCAATCTCCGCCTTGAAGGTCATGCTGATGAGCGTGGTACAAGAGAATACAATCTAGCACTAGGTGAAAATAGAGCTCTAAGTGTTGAAGAGGTACTCGGTCTATATAATCTAGAAGACAGGATTGAAGTGATTAGTTTTGGCGAGGAAAGTCCTGCCGCTTTTACTCACGATGAATCCGCCTGGAAACTTAACCGACGCGTAGAATTCGTATACTATTAAGCTAGTATTCATTGCCAATGCTTTTATTTCAGTAATTGCATATTGACGTCTGAAAAAAAATGAAACTTCTTAAAGTTGCTTTATCTATATTTTGCATTGCTAGCGTCGTTAAGCTGCATGCAAGTGACACCCTTGATATTGAGCAAGCATATATAGGCTTAATAATCAAAATCACCTCGATGAGTGATGACATCGAATCGCTACAAGAAAAATATAAATTACTATCCGGCGAGCAAACTACTGAGGGGCTTGATCTCGAATTGGCTTTTTTTAATCTTAAGAAAAAAGTTGATAACCTAAATAATGAAATCCTTTCACTTAAAGAGCAATACGAACTACTTACTGAAAAAGAGAGAGTAAACGCTCAAAAAATTTCCGAATTATTTGAAATGCTCGAGTTGAAAGTAACTAATTCAGCTGTCAAAGAAGCTATTGGCGACAGCAAAAAAAGTGATGATGAAGCTACAAAAATTTACGATGATGCCAGAAAATTTTTAGTAGCTGGTGAAAATGAAAAAGCAATTGAATTATTTCAGAAATATCTAGAAAAATATCAAGATTATAAGAATTTTGCTGACGCAACATACTGGTTAGGAAGGGCGTATTCTGCTAATAAATCTTACCTCGAGGCTAAAGATGTATTTGTAAGATTTCAAAATGAAAATCAACGACATACTAAATTCGCCAATTCAATGTATGACCTAGCGAACGCACTTATAGAGTTAAATGAATTGGAGACTGCAAAAACTATTCTAACTCTAATGCTTGAAAAGTTTCCTGAACATAGTCTCAACATTAAAGCCAAACAAAAGCTTAAAGAACTTTAGTAGCGGATAGAGATCTACTCAAATTGTGCAAACCCTAGAAATTGAAAGTGTAGATTTAGCATCTCTTTGTTACCTTGACAAGGGGCGTTACCCATTTTTACTTGAAAGTGTTAATCATAATGAAAATAACAGATATTCAATATTATTTACCTTTCCGGGCAAAAGAATTATTCTTGATAAATTTTCAGACTTTGATTTTCTTACTAAGCTTGAAAACCAAGTAAAACTTAATAAGGAATCAAATAATTTCCCTTTTTCAGGCGGATGGTTTGTCTATCTCTCCTATGAGCTCATCGGCCAAATAGAGCCGATTTTATTGAACAATCTTCACACTTCTAAGCGCCCCATAGCTTATGCTGTAGAAATACCTTGCGCAATAATAGTTGACCATCAATCAGGAACCTTTCAAATTATTGATCAAGACAATAATCAAGGCCGAATTGACAAAATTATTAAGGATATAGAAAGGTTGAAATCAATACCAACACAATCTATTTCTGGAAAATTATCACAAGAGAATGAAGAAAAATTTATTAAAGGAGTCAACTCAAGCAAAGACTATATTATTGCTGGCGACGTTTTTCAGGTTAATTTGTCAAGAGAATGGCAATATCATTTAAGCGAAAAAATAGAATCTGCTGTAATCTACCAAAAACTCAAAAAAGCTAATCCAGCGCCATTTTCAGCACTTATACAGTATGAAGAATTTAGTATTATATCTTCGTCCCCTGAAAGACTTTTTTCAGTCAACAATGATATTGTGGAGACTAGACCTATTGCCGGTACTCATCCAAGAGGGAAAGGCATTAAAGATGAAGCTCAAAAAGATAACTTGATCAGTCACCCTAAAGAGATCGCGGAACATGTTATGTTGCTTGACTTAGAAAGGAACGATATGGGTAGAATATGCCAATACGGCAGCGTATTTGTTAACGAAGTTATGACGCTAGAAACATACCCTTATGTACACCATATTGTTTCTAATATAAAAGGAAAATTAAGAAAAGAGATAACTATAAAAGATCTAGTTAAAGCTTTATTCCCTGGTGGAACTATTACTGGCTGCCCAAAGATTCGCTGTATGCAAATAATAAGCGAGCTAGAACAAATGACAAGAGGTGCTTATACTGGCTCTATTGGCTATATAAGTAATAACGGAAAAATGGATTTCAACATTCTAATTCGCAGTTTTGTCCATGTAGACAATGTTTTAACATTTAGAGCTGGTGCTGGAATTGTTTACGATTCTATACCTGAAAGAGAACTAGCAGAAACAAAACATAAGGCAGCTGGTCTAGTTAAGGTTTTTCAAGGCTGAAACTTTGAAGTGATAGGATAACGCCTCTCTTTACCGAAAGCATTGCCGCTAATTTTTGGTCCGGGAGCTGATTGGCGTCGTTTGTATTCATTTATAAGCACCATTCTGGTAATTTTATTAACAATATCAGCTTCATGTCCGGCCTCAATAATACTTTCGACAGACTGCTTCATTTCTACAAATCTCATTAATATATCGTCTAATACATCATAAGGCGGAAGTGAATCTTGATCGACTTGATTAGGTGACAGTTCAGCAGAAGGGGGCCTACTAATAACTCTTTCTGGAATCACCGTTGATAAAGTATTCCGGTAATTCGCAAGACGATATACCATTGTTTTGGAGATATCTTTAAGTGGTGCAAAGCCACCACACATGTCACCATAAAGGGTGGCATATCCGACAGACATTTCAGACTTATTGCCGGTACTTAACACCATTTTTTGGTGTTTATTAGAAATAGCCATCAACAGGGTGCCTCTTATTCTTGCCTGAATATTTTCTTCCGTTGTATCTTTACTAGCCCCAAGAAACAATTTACTTAACGACATATTAAAGGAAGTTACCATTTCTTCAATATCAATAACCGAATATTTAACTCCTTGAGTGTTTGCTTGCAACTCAGAATCTTCAAGACTTATATTAGAGGTAAATTGATAAGGCATCATAACAGCATGTACATTCTCGGACCCAACAGCATCGACAGCTATAGAAAGAGTCAAAGCAGAATCAATTCCACCGGAAAGTCCAATAACTACACTCTCAAAATTATTTTTAAGAACATAATCTCTTGTAGCAAGAACTAAGGCAGAATAAATTGCATTCTCGGTAGATTCAGTTTCGACAATTAAATTAGGGATAT
>Ga0208896_1001136_pt1 | contig 13429 bp, 14 predicted proteins | sample ETNtaG_27_FD_185778 | JGI IMG/M metagenome (GOLD analysis project Ga0208896, IMG submission 185778) | Marine microbial and viral communities from oxygen minimum zone, Eastern Pacific Ocean - ETNP201406SV63 (SPAdes) (version 2) | ecosystem: Environmental > Aquatic > Marine > Oceanic ... | reverse complement strand
CACCAAAAATGAGATACCATGCCAGTTGTCTTTTTTGCATGTTTGAAGTCCCCTTTAAAACTGATCAATAAATTTATGACTCAATAGTGTTATGTTCGATACCTGAAAATTACAGAATTTTAACATATCATTATGCAATAATTCATGATTCCAACGACCGATTTTTCAATTCGTTCCCTTTTGGGTGGATTTGATAAAAATTTTACTTACGTGGTCACGTGTAGCAGAACCGGCGCTCAATTGATAGTGGATGCTGCAATAAAATTTGATCGAATTTCTCCATTGATTCATAATCAACCTTGGGCCATGCTCCTGACTCACACTCATGGCGACCATATCGCTTATTTGGATCAAATTGTGGAAGCTTATCCAAAAATGATTGTTTTGGGTCATCCGGAAACAAAAAAATATCCGGATAGTATTAATTTTCAGCCTTTAAAACATAACCAGACTTTCAAGGTTGGTGAAATGTCCTTCATTGCGCTTCATACACCGGGCCATTATTATGATTCAATCTGTTACCATTTGGATTCGATTTTATTTACCGGTGACACATTATTCGTAGGCCGGACAGGACGGGTCATCTCGGTGAAAAGTGATATTGCCGCTCTCTATGATTCTGTGTATAATAAGATTCTGACGATGGATGGAAATACACGAATCTATCCTGGCCACGATTACGGGGAGAAACCAACCGTTACGTTGAAAGAAAACATTAAAATAAGCCATCTGTTGCAAGCCAGGAACCTGAAAGATTTTGAACAAAGAATGGATGAATTTGAGAGCACCCGGAAACCGGGCTCATGACACTAACCGAGGAATAAATATGAACCGAATTTTAATATCAATATTTTTGTTAATCTTTCTTATTAATTGTGGTGGTAGTAATTCCGATTCCAGTTGCACTGAATGTGGCGGTGGATTATTGGATGGTTACCTTTATAAAGAAGTCACGTTCACTGATATCGCAGGGCTTGCAGAAATTGATGTTGCTGTTGATGTTGGTAAATGCATTCGATTTAAAATGGATGGAACGGATTTTTCCGAAGCAGCACTTGTAGATGATTGTTGTTGCATTGAATACCAATAAGTGATTTTAAATACTTTTTCAACATCTGACTCACCCCGAAAAGTAGTCATTGCTATCCATGGATGGACTGGAGATATCTCATCCATGGAACCAGTGGCTAAATCTTTGCGGTTACCTGATACAAAATGGGTAATCCCTCAAGCTCCCTATAAATCAGATAAAAGCGGTTTTACCTGGTTTGATGGAAATGATGAATCTGGTTGGAAATATAAAGACTCCTTTATAACCATTAATTCTTTAATTCATGATTTGATTAATCAGGGATTTAAGTATGATGAGATCTTTCTATTAGGATTTTCCCAAGGTGCCTGTCTCGCCATGGAATGGATAATTCGGCAACCTTTTTCCATTGGTGGCGCCATTCCCATTGCTGGATTTATAAAGTATAAAGATCGTTTTAAAATAGATGCTACCCTTGAGAGTATAGGAACACAGGTTTTATTAATTCATGGTGATCAGGATAAGATTATTCATCCTGAAGAGAGTGAAAAAGCATTAAAATTATTTCAAAGCTTGGGCTACGAGGTTAATCTTCATATCTTATCTGCAGGACACAAGATTCCGCTTAGTGCCAAAAACCTAATCCAACGATTTATATTGGCATCTTAATAGCCCATAGTTATGTATAGATAATTATACTTAAATTTCTCTCCAATGTCTAATTCGAGAATCTCCAGAAGAACCTTTTTCAAAGGAGGAAAATCACATCGTCCTGACCTTGATCGGCTCAATCCTCATTGGCCTACACCACGTGTAGCTAAAGTTATTTATAAATATCTAAAAGAAAATCCATCTGTCGATTATTCACTCACTTTTAATAATTTACCACAATCAACACAACCTGTATTAAAATTTAATAATAATACGGATGTAGAATGGACTGTGAGCGCTGCAAGACATTTATTAAGCCGCACAATGACTGGTCCGACTTATGATGAAATACAATCTTGTTTTTCATCAGGGCTTAACTCGAGCGTAAATACACTACTTGAAACTCAGGGATTGCCAGAGCAACCTGGAGATTGGGTTAATGAAGAACTCCCTGATTGGGGCTCACTATCTAATGCGGAGATAGATGCCATTTTTCAATCATATAGGAATCGGATTCATTCTTTTCGACGATGGTGGAGCGAATTAATGATGAATGAGAATCTGAATATCACCGAAACAATAACCCTTTTTTGGCATCATTATTTTGCGACTGGTTCTTCTAAGGTGTTTTACCCGCAAGCCATGTATCAGCAACATAAAATGTTGCGAATACATGGACTTGGGAATTTTAAAGATTTACTCCGACAAGTTACGTTTGGTCCTGCTATGATGATTTGGCTGGATATTTCTGGCAGTAGAAAACAAGCACCTAATGAAAATTTTGCTCGTGAATTGATGGAGCTATTTTCCCTAGGAGTTAATAACTATAATCAGGAGGATGTTGTCGCTGCTTCAAAGGCATTTACAGGATACGTGACCAATGGAGTCCAAACAAATTATGATTTTGATACGATGGAAGGTTGGGGAAATTGGTGGACTGATTGGCACGATTTTGAAGATAAAACATTTTTGGGGCAAACAGGTCCATGGACAGGCGATGATATCATAAATATTATTCTTGAACAAGATCAATGCGCTATTCATATTTGTAACAGACTTTATAAGTGGTTTGTATACGACCTTATTGATGAATCTTTCGTTTCAGAAATGGCGGAAATATTAAGGTCCAATAATTATGAAATTAAACCTGCTTTAGAATTTTTATTCAATAGTGACCATTTCCATGATTCTACTTTTTGGGGTGCTAATATTTCTAATCCAAATCAAATGATAACAGGAACAATTAAACGACTCAATATGGAAAATCAAAATTTTCCTACTAGGTTTTTTTCTGATATTCAATTTGCCTTGGGAATGCAAATGTTTGAGCCACCTGATGTGAGTGGATGGTTAGGGTATCATTCCTGGATCAATTCAAATACATTTCCATTTAGAAAAGTAATTCTTTGTTCTCTCATTACTGGTGAAAGTCCTTTTGGTAATTATGGCTCCTATATAAACGTGAGTTCAATTGCTCAATCGCTATATAATTCTAATGAAGATGGGTGGGCGTGTGAACAAGTGGTACGAAAATTAGGACTGGCTTTCTTCGGACTTTCTTTAACAGATTCCTTAGAGCAACGATTGTTAGATATACTTTTAAATGGTGCTGAACCTTATGATTGGAACTTGTACCTCCCTCCCTATAATGCCCAATGGAATCGAATGAAGGATATGCTCCAATATATGATGAGGCTACCGGAGTTTCAATTATCATGAAAAGACGAAATTTTCTGAAATCATCATTAGCTATTACGGCGTTAGGTGCAACAAAACCAAAATCCTTATTTGGTGCTCCCAAACGCTTTTTATTCAAACAGTCAAATATTGAGACAGATAGAATTGTCGTTTTTATTAAACTGAACGGTGGTAATGATGGATTAAATACCATAATTCCTTATCAAGACCCCATGTATTATCAATTAAGGCCACAGTTGGCAATTCCAGCCGATCAATCAATACAATTAACAAATACGCTTGCACTCCACCCCGCACTGGAATCTTTGCTTCCTTTTTATGAAAATTCGAAGATGAGCATAATTCAAGGTGTTGGATACCCAAATGGGAATTTATCACATTTTCGATCATCAGATATTTGGGACACAGGATCGAGTGAGGATGAGGAACTTATAACTGGATGGATCGGTCGTTTATTAGAATTGGAATACCCAGGTTTTCCTGAAAATAGTCCTGAATATCCCCTTGGTATTCAATTTAATAGTGCCAACTTGATTGAGTTCAAAACAGCGGAGTCGAATACAGCTCTTTACCTTTATGACCCTGATACAATGTATGCAATCATCACAGGAAACTATGTGAATGAACAAGATGAAGAAATTCCCGATACTTATGGTGGCGATGAATTAGCATTTTTAAGAGAAATGGATTATATGTCTTATGCGTATTCCCAAATAATTAATGAAGCTGCGAATAATGCACCCAATACAGTCCTTAACTACCCAGATTCTATTATTGGGCAACAATTTGAAATAACCGCAAGGCTCATTGCAGGTGGATTAGAGACACCATTTTACCGGTTAAATCAAAATGGATATGATACACATATTGACCAGGTAGGCTCTTCACCTTCTTATACAGGTATACATAATACATTACTTTCCGATTTATCTAATTCACTATCCGTATTTTTATCGGAAATGGATGCACTTGGGCTATTAGAAAAAGTATTGGTCATTACAACAAGTGAATTTGGACGTAGAGCCATTGAAAATGCTTCTCTTGGAACTGACCATGGTACAAGCGCACCCATACTAGCCTTTGGTGCCGGCATAAATGGCGGTATTTTCGGGAATAACCCACAGCTAAATCAATTGGATAACAATGGAAATTTGAATTTACAATTTGACTATCGACAAATTTATTCTACAATTATTACAGACTGGCTCGGATTGAATCAGGAGATAGCTACCAATGTCTTCGGACAAGAATTCGAGGCAATTCCCTTTGTACAAACGCCCCTTTCTGTAAAGAACCCGCCACTTCCTGCCAAATTCAAGATGCATCCGGCTTTCCCGAATCCTTTTAATCCAACTACCACCCTTTCTTATACTTTACCGAAAAATGGTAATGTGACAATTCGCTTATTAGATCTTCGCGGACGTGTATTAAAAACTCATCGAATGGGAAAACAAAATGCAGGAAAACATTTATTTAAATTGGATGGAAGAGATCTGTCTTCAGGAAGCTATATGGCACAGGTTGAAGGGGCTGGATCTGTATTAAATCAAAAAATTACTTTATTAAAATAATTGCACATCCACCTCCCACGTGGATGATAATTTTATACCTTTACCCTAATCTTATATTTATCGCCTTATCCCCCCTCATACCAAAATCTACATCAAATGAAACTTTTTAGCCTACCCTGTAAGTTCCCGATCTTTAAGATGTTCACCCAAACCACTTACGTGAACAAAATAATCTTCATTATCATCACCGGTGATAAACCAGAATCCTTTGGAAGGATCGTATTCCTTCACTACACCTTTTTTCATTATTTTTTTCCGTTGGGTTTAAAATCCATAGAAACCGAATTAATGCAATACCGTAGTCCAGTTGGATCTGGACCATCGTTAAATACATGTCCTAAATGACCATCGCATTTACCGCAGGTGATTTCAATCCGTTTCATACCATAATTATTATCTTCAGTTTCTTCTACTGATTCGGGAAGGGCTTCATAAAATGCAGGCCAACCACACCCTGATTTATATTTTGTCTCAGACGTAAATAATTTATTTCCACAACCAGCACAAATATATATTCCTTCCTCAAAATTCCCATCAAACTCTCCTGTAAAAGCACGTTCTGTGCCTTTATTCCGAAGAATATGGTATTCATCTTTCGATAAAACTTGTTTCCATTCTGAATCTGTTCTTTTCATTGGATCGCTTGATGTTTGTTGATTTGAATTTACATTATTATTTATAAGAAATTTATCTTGAGCAAATAGGTGTGAATTAACCGATATACCCAATATAATTGGAAAAATTATTCCTGAAATAATTTGTATTTGGATGTTTTTCATATGGAATCCAGTACTCCCGAAATAACTAAAGTCCCAGGAAAGTCATACTGAACATTGGCTCTAAAATTCTCAATGTGGGAAAAACCATGATCGTTGAAAAGTGAAATCCAATTTTTCTCACTCAAAAGTGTCATATGTGTTTCAAGGTCTGTTGGCCAAGTATGGCTTCTTTCATGTTCCTGATAAAAATCGACACCCATGATCATTTTCCCACCAGGCTTCAACCAATTCAATTTCATATGGTCGATCAATTCACCTGGGTTTTTAAAATAATACAAGACTTCCATGCTATGTATAAAATCAACTTTTTCTTCAGGAGCCCATTGCAAAAGATCAGAGCAAAAATAATTTCCAACTGCATCATTGGTAATGGCTTTCCGAATCATATCTTCGGCACCATCCACTCCGATTGCTTTTTCGCATAATGTATGGTCTTTCATTTTTCTTACCGCCCAGCCATTACCGCAGCCAGCATCAATAAAGGAAAATGGGGCTTTTTGTCCCCGTGTTAAATAGGAGAGCATTTCCTTCACGGCTGCCTCATGGTTTTTCTCCATCCCTTTATCTTTGCCAACGAGAGCCCATTCATTGAATATATCAGTCGCGTTTCTCATTTTGGGTCTATTAATCTCTATTTATTTGTTCAAATGTAAACATTTATGAGAGCCATATTTTATGGGTTAAAATTTGGGGGAAATGGAATTATTATAAAAAATTACTTTTTAGCGATAATAATTCAGCACACCAGAAGCGGCCAAACCAATGGCGATAAAATAAAGGACTCCCGCTACTTCATCTGGGATGTTGAAATAAGAATAAATCAGCAAAACAACCGAGGCGGCAATTCCCATCCAAAAGAACATGATTCCAAACTTTTTCAAGGGCGCTACCATTAGATGTGTGTGGACCAGATTAGAAAATAGTAGAATAATAGAAATCCCAGACAGATAATAACAAAAGCCTTAAAAACATATTTTTTCATAGGTTACTCGATTAGATCTGCAACCATCAAAAGATCCATAACGGAATGCTGATCATCATAATCACAATCACCAGCCCACCATTGAAATTCATTGATGTTACTTTCGACAAGAATAGACTCAGATAATAGGGCTAAATCAATCAATGAAACGAGTCCATCACTATTCATATCTCCTTTGGGACTGATCCTTTGATATTCAAGAATAACTGTATATCCTGCTAAAAGACATGTCACTGCCACATCTGAATGCCCTCCTAATTCTTCCGGAAAAAGCTCCAGACTAACATCTGTTGCCCCATTGTTTATAAATGTATCATAAGCCACCTGAGCGTTCTCGTAGGGCACTATATCATCACCCATCCCATGGTAAAAATAGGTTGGACTCTCCGGAACCCAATCCAGTAAGGTATTTTCTTCTAAAGATTGGCGAAAGAAATGGTCTTCATCATTTTCAAATTCTTCCAATACATCATCAAGCAATATATCTAATGGGTTTTCCGGCATCAGCTCATTTATTTCACTTCCTGAATGAGTACCATCAAAAAGAGATGGCAGTGTATCAGCCCAGAATGGTTCAAAATATTCTGAAAAATCAACATCCAAGCCCTGGTAATACCATAGATGGCTTGTCAAAACATAAGGCACATAATAGGGTTGGGTATATTCTGGCTCAGAAAGGAAGTAGTCTACCATGGTCCCTGAAAGATCATAGGGACCTGCCATTGGAAAAGAAGCAGTGACGGAAAGCTCATCAGAGTAATCTATTTGGATTCCTTTCTGGGATGCAAGCGTTGCATACCCGCCATCAGAATAACCAACAAGAAATAATTGATCATTGAACTGGAACCCATCATTCCCTTCCAATTCAAATGATAATTGCTTAACACCTCTTATCATATTCACCAAAGCCTGTGTATGGGAGTTAGCAATTATATAAGGATGATATTTATCTGGGTCTCCAATCCCGGTATAATCGGGAATTACAGTAATAAATCCTGATGGTGCAGTAATTAGACTTATAAAAAGGATCTCAACATTATCTGCGCTTATACCCGTGATCGAAGGTGCTTGACTATCCAGAATAACTGTGCCGTGTTGGTAGGTAAAAATAGGGAAAGCTTCTGTGGGTGAATGTGGGATAATTACAAGCCCAGACAGGGTATCTACTGTGCCATATTCACTGTGGGACTCATAATGTATATCATAGACCGAAATACCATAATCCGCAACAGGATCAAATCCTGCAAACCATAAAAAAATATTTACATCATCCTGGGTCATTGTGGATTGATGGGTATAATCAATCAGTTGGCCCGGTTCGGATTTCAATGATCCAGATAAGATTACGAAAAAGAAGAAAATTGGTAGATATTTTTTCAAAATATATATTAACGTACTGATTCTAACGGTTATTTTAAGTCTATTTGGATTATTGCTTCAATCAATGCAGGATCATTCGGTAATAACCCAGCATCAACGAGTCGCGGTGTTAATATGCGTAACCTGGGTTCTTTATGAAAGACTTCTCGAAAAATGGATAAGGCCTGCTCTAGATTCCCTTTACTTGCCAACGTAACAGCTGACCAATATGGCAGTTCTGGATTTTCAGGATAAAATTCAGATGCTTTTTCATACTCGACTAATGCCTTTTCAATTTCTTCCAGTTCAAGATAATGATCGCCTTTATTCGCATGTTGATAGGCTCGATGAACACGGATTAGTCGCTTTAGTTCTTTCAGTGGTTCCGCATGATCATCAACTCGAATATCCATGACTACATCTTTCCACGGGACACCTGTTGGCTCACCGGTGACAACCAACATGGCCGCAGATTGTTTTCCTCGGATATCTCCACCTTCTCCTTCTGCTGCGTATAAAGAAGCCATCATTTTATCAGCTAAATCACCTTCAGTGTTTTCAAAAGCTTTTGCCATAGCTGGCCAAACTGTTTCATTTTCCATGAGGTTTGCTTGTACCGAATAATTATTTCCAATCTGGTGTCCTGCTGCATAAATACATTTCGATCCCGTATGGGCTGCTACACTGCCTTTTACATCGATCATAGCAACCTGGCGGACAGCTTCACCTTCATCTTCCATCACTAATTTATTCAGTGCAGATTCAGCGGACATTCCCCCTTCCATAAGTTTTAACCCATCGGGACCATAGTCCACCTTTACAAAAGATTGAGTTGCCACAGCGCCCACTCCAGCTTTTGCCCATGGAACGAGAGATCCTACGGAAAACCAATGGCTTTGGACAGCTACTCCCAATTCACCAGTTTCTGCGTCTAATGCCACAATGGAATATGTGTGGACCGGTATTGATTCTGAAATAGGTTGGGAAAACAAAACACCCAGAAGAATTCCGGGTGTCAGTAGATTTTTTTTAAAGATTTTTTTGGGCGAAAATGTGAAAATCAAATTCCTTTCTTCCCCGAACAACATGGTTTGGTGCAATCAGGGCCACAGGCCTTAGCTTTTTGTGCGCAGCATGGTTTGGTGCAATCAGGGCCACAGGCCTTAGCTTTTTGTGCGCAGCATGGTTTAGTGCAATCCGGACCACAGGTTTTAGCTTTTTGCGCACAACCCGGTTTAGAATCACAGGCTTTACCTTTCTGCGCACAACCCGGTTTAGAACCACAGGCTTTAGCTTTTTGTGCACAACCCGGTTTAGAATCACAGGCTTTACCTTTTTGTGCACAACCCGGTTTAGAATCACAGGCATTACCTTTTTGTGCACAACTCGGTTTAGAGCCACAGGCTTTAGCTTTTTGTGCACAATCCGGTTTAGAACCACAAGCAGATTTATATTGACAATTGATGGTACTAGAAAGTGGATCTGGTGTATAATTCAAGGCAGTTACAGATAAAATAACTGCAAAAGATATAAGAATTCCTATTGTTAAACGATTCATTATGTTTTCCTTTTGATTAAATATTGGCGTCAAATGTAAGAAGGGAATACCCTCCAATCAACGATGATAAGAAATCATTTCAAGTATATATATTTTTTATATCCTGATTTTTTTACACCGCTATTGAAAGAATTTACCAGTAGAGTATTGAGCCGTATGATCCTGTATTTCCAAAGGTAAAGTATAAAGATTGAAGGCTAATGAAATTCTGGGATGGCAACTTTTGTTTTCTGATACTGAGTGCTCTAATTTTGAATCAAAGAGAATCATTTTCCCGGTTTCAGATTTCAAGGACCATTCATTCCATCTTTCTTTCACTTTTGACCGAAAATGGATATCACCAGAATTATCATGAATATCCAAGTAATAAACACCAGAGATTATAGCTTTCTTTTTATGATCATGCCACCCAGTGGATTCCCCAGATTTTGCAACATTAAACCAGAATTCATCAAAAGAGATACCCAAGCCTTGATGAGGAACTATAACCGATTTATTTGTAATTTTTTTCGCAAAAACAGATGCTGCCAAAAAAACATGTTTAACAGCAGGAACATGGTATGGATCAAGATACAGATTCTCCCATCTGTTATTGATTAGATGGGACTGTTGCAACAGAGATGAATATTTTTTCAAATCTTTTAAAATTTCAAGTCGATATTTGTCTGAAATTTCAGGAAAAAAGGTATGAATATGTTGTGAATGTGTTGCCATATGTTTTTTCGGGACTCAATTTAGGCAGATGTTAAATTATGTGTCATATATTATTTCAAAAAGGATAAATACTTGAAAGGACTTTTCCCGGTATTTGCAGGGCTATTGTTATGGTTCATCGGAGGCCCCGATGGTTTAGATACCCAAGCATACCAATTGTTCATTGTTTTTCTAACAGTTATTGCATCATTGATGGTTCGGGCAATTCCAATGGCAGTGAGTGTATTAACAGGGCTGACATTTGTTGTCACGGTAGGGATTCTCCCTTTGAAAAGTGCATTAATGGGATACAGCGATACAACAACTTGGTTGGTTGTTGTCGCATTCATGATCGCTGGTGCCGTGATAGAGACAGGACTGGGACGACGAATTGCATTACTCTGTATTTTAATTTTGGGGCGATCAATCACAGGGTTAGGCTATGCAATTTGTTTGGCAGAATTTATCCTTGGCCCCGTGGTCCCATCTAATACAGCCCGTGGTGGGGGAATCTTAGCACCTATCGTTGATTCCATATCCCGCACATTGGGATCATCACCAAAACATAAACCGGAAAAAGCAGGACAGTATCTTCACCTTGTGGGTGCTCATGCCAACCTCATTACTGCAGCAATGTTTCTTACAGGGATGGCCGCCAACCCATTGGTTTCTAAAGCAGCATTTGATATTTTTGATATTCAATTTGATTGGTTCACATGGGCTAAGGGTGGCATCGTTCCAGGGTTGATCGGCTTGGCTGGACTTCCATTATTGATTAATTACATCTCAACGCCCACAATTAATTCAATCCAACCAATCCGTGAAAAAATTCAAGAAGATATTCAATCTCTTGGACCATGGACTCGCCAAGAGATTATTACCGCTTGCACTCTTGGAGTGATGCTGATTCTTTGGTCAACCAAACCCTTTCATGGCTGGGGTACAACCACAGTTGCTTTCTTGGGTTTAGTAATCATTTTACTCACTCGTACTTTGACATGGGATCAATTGGTGAAAAATCATAAAGCGTGGGATGCGCTTATTTGGCTCGGCGGATTGTTAACACTGGCAACAGGATTGAAAGATTTAGGGTTTATAAGTTGGTTTGGGAATTTGATAGGAAACGGATTAACTGGTATTCCCTCCATAATGCTTCTTATTGCTCTGTCGTTAATTTATTTTTATTCCATGTATTTTTTTTCCATGCTCACTGCTCATATTGTAGCTTTGGTTGGAACAATTTTTCTTGTGGCATCTGGTGTAGGTTTGAATCCATTTCTCGTAGTAGGTGTCATGGCTTATTTTTCAAACTTATGCGGTTGTTTAACCAATTATTCCACAGGACCCGTTATTATTTATTTTGGGAATGGTTATGTACAACCACTGGCCTGGTTTAGAATTGGATTTATTGTTTCAATCTATCACATGGTGGTTTGGCTCGGGATTGGCTCGATCTGGTGGAAAATGATTGGCTGGTGGTAACAAACCATTCAAATAATAAAAAAGCCCTTCCGCAATTTGCAGGAGGGCTTTTTTATTTAATATGGTAAGTATGCTATTTCAAAAGTACCATTTTCTGAGTGTGTCGTTTCGTTCCAGAGATAAGTTCTGAGAAATAAATACCACTGGCAAATCCACGGGCATCCCATTGCACTTCGTAACTCCCGGGTTGGAGCTGCCCATTAATAAGTGTTGCAACATTCCGTCCTGAAACATCATAAATACGCAATGTTGATTCATGTGAAGTGCTCCCAACATCAAACCTAATAGTTGTCATCGGATTGAATGGATTAGGATAGGCTGCATAGAGCTTGAACTCTTCAGGTAGTCCTTCATTTGTTGGTTCAATAGACGTTAATACAGTTGATGTGAAAACGGTTTCTTGATTAATACGAAAACTTTCAACATCCACCAATTCATCAAACCCAGGGATGTCCATATCACCAAAACATTCTTCATAAGATTCATATTCATCATCTTCACATGGATTAAATGAAGAGCTCGCAAAAAGTGTATCTTCAATAATCATGTACCCTAGTGCCATAGTATCTGCTTCATCTTCATAATAATAATCATCAATTTCAAAATACAAGAATAAAGAGTCTGTTGTTGCAGACCAATCAAAATAAGATGTGTCAGAATATTCTTCCCCATAATAATCATCATACCCAACTTCAATATCCATTCCAGTTGAATCTTCAGAGAATGATACATAAAATTCCATATCATCATCTCCTTCACCATCTTCATTGAAAAAATCAATGGGGGTTTCTACGCCTGCCTCTAAATCAATCCAGCCGGGGCCAATGGTGCCCGTAACTGTAAGAACGGCTGCTCCCGTAGAATCATATAAACTCAAATTGGTAAATGTGATAGACGTTTCATCTATGGATGTTGCGGCAGCTGCTTCTTCAGAATCCGCCATCAACTCAATTACGCCTGTCTCATCAAACATTAACCCCATGACCATATTTTCATCATCGCTTGATGATCCGAAACCTATGACAGTTGGATTTTCAATATCAAGACTATCTAAATCCATTCCAAATGATACCATAAAGAATTCCATTAAATCCATATTCATGATCAATAGGTCTGGTCCATCGTCGAATTCTTCAGACGCATCTGCAGGATAACGCCAGTAGGAAAAACCGCCGCCATTGTTACCATTAGTCCAACTGGCCATCACTATATCGTAGTACTTATCTTCTTCTAAACACCACAGGGATACAGTTTCATCTATAAAAGACTGGGGATTATTGTTCATTGCCGTATGCCATGAAGTATATACATTTGTATCCAGCATCGTTGCTTCTTCAGTAGACATAGGCGCCCAGAGTGTACCTGCAGGTCCGTATTCTCCAAGCTCATTGTAGGATGATTCTGAGTAGGGATTGAAAAGTCCTTGGTTATTAGCCCGTGTAATAGCAACAGACTCTGTGATTTGATCCCAGTTCGCTGGATCGCTAACATCGGCATAGTCTTCTTTCTCGAAGAAGATCGGTTCATCGTCACCACCACCACCAGCCCATTCATTTTCCATTCCCATTACAAAATCGGCATAAGTTTGATCTAAGTCACCGTCGTCAAGAAAACATCCAACACTTC
>Ga0208896_1001133_pt1 | contig 13440 bp, 11 predicted proteins | sample ETNtaG_27_FD_185778 | JGI IMG/M metagenome (GOLD analysis project Ga0208896, IMG submission 185778) | Marine microbial and viral communities from oxygen minimum zone, Eastern Pacific Ocean - ETNP201406SV63 (SPAdes) (version 2) | ecosystem: Environmental > Aquatic > Marine > Oceanic ... | reverse complement strand
AGGCTTGGTTCAAACAAAACATAAAGTCATTTGACGTAGGTATCAAGAGAAGAGAAGATCTGTCAATCCTTGCTCTTCAAGGTCCACAAGCTGTTGAGAGTTTCAATCAACTAGGCATTTTAGAACCTGTCACTTTCGAACGCATGGGGCACGCATCTGATCAATCAATCATGGTTTCAAGATCTGGTTATACCGGTGAGGATGGCTTGGAATTGATTCTTCCCGATCACGCAGTTGCCGAGACTTGGCAACGTTTGATTGCTATGAATATTCAACCCATTGGATTGGGTGCACGCGATTCACTAAGAATAGAGGCAGGATTTAATTTGTATGGGGTCGATATGGATGAAACAAACCATCCTTTTGAATCCAATTTGGGTTGGTCAATCGACTTTAGGGACCCTGAGAGAAATTTTATAGGCAAGGATGCACTTCTAAATATTGATGCTAAATCATGTCGACAATTACTGGGGGTGATTGTAAAAGGTAAAGGGATGTTGCGAACCGGGCAGAAAATAAAATATCCAAATGGTAGTGGAGAGGTTTTATGTGGTACTTTTTCTCCTTTGATCAACGCAAGCATTGGTTACGCCAGAATAGATCGAGGTTATGCACACAACGGATTGGTTTCGATCAGAGACAAACACACCGAGGTTGAATTTGTTGCTCTGCCTTTTATTAGAAATGGTCGTGTTGTATTCTAGACGTGCAGTTTGTCTATAAACAAGACCCTTAACAAATTATATACAATGAATGCTATGACTGGAGAGTTGAAATTCTCAACCAATCACGAGTGGGTGCGGTTGGAGCAAGATAATGTTGCTGTTGTGGGCATAACAGATTTTGCCCAAGGCCTTCTTGGGGATATTGTTTTTGTAGAATTGCCAGAGGTCGGCCAACAGGTTCAATTGAATGATGAAATTGCTGTGGTAGAGTCTTTAAAGGCAGCTTCAGATATTTATTCCCCAATTTCTGGGGTAATCTTGGAAATCAATGAAGCATTATCCGACCAGCCAGAAGTGATTAATTCCTCACCCGATGAACAAGGGTGGCTTTACAAAATAGAGTATCGTGATTTAGATGAACTGAACCAATTGCTTTCACCTGATGACTACAACGATCTTTGTCAATCAGAATCATGACAATTGCAAAAGATGGATGATTCTATAAATAAATCCAATTCCAAACAAAACAACAGCCCCACCAATTCACTTCCAATTGGGGGAATGTTTCAATCCAGGCACATTGGTTTAAGTGAGGATGATAAAAAAACAATGCTTAATTTTCTGGGTTTTAAAGACATGGAAGAGTGTATGCAATCGATTGTTCCAGATGACATCTATGAAAAGTCCAGTTTGGAGCTAGAGTCGCCACTGTCGGAGGAGGCTGCAATTGCTAGATTGAAAAGGCTTGCTGAGAAAAACTACTTATACAAATCGTATATTGGGCAAGGTTATTACAATACCCATACTCCCAAAGTGATCCAAAGAAATATCCTGGAGAATCCAGGATGGTATACCTCCTACACTCCCTATCAACCTGAAATTTCTCAGGGAAGACTCGAAGCTTTACTAAATTATCAGACCATGATATCGGATCTAACCGGTCTTGAGATAGCCAATGCCTCATTGCTTGATGAAGCCACAGCGGCAGCCGAGGCCATGGCTATGGCAAAAAGAGTATCCAAGTCAAGCGGTGATCGATTCTTTATTGATGAAGATTGTTTCAGTCAAACCATTGCAGTGGTTGAGACCAGGGCCAAAAGTTTAGGAATTGGTATTGATATTGGATCGATAAAAGAAGTGGATTTAAACAACAATTATTTCGGCCTACTGACTCAGTACCCGGGCGCTAGTGGTGACATTATGGATTTATCAAGCCACATAAGTAAAGCAAAGCAACACCATACAATTGTAATTATGATCGCCGATATCCTAGCTTTGATGTTGCTCAAATCACCTGGAGAACTGGGGGCGGATATTGCTGTTGGCTCCACCCAAAGGTTTGGAACTCCAATCGGATTTGGCGGGCCACATGCCGCATACATGGCAACCAGGAAAGACTTTCAACGTTCAATTCCCGGAAGAATTGTTGGCGTTTCAATCGACCAGCACGACAACATTGCATACCGCTTGGCTCTTCAAACAAGAGAACAACACATCAGGAGAGAAAAGGCTACAAGCAATATTTGCACTGCTCAGGCATTGTTAGCAATTATAGCGGGGTTTTATGCTATTTTTCATGGTTCGGAGGGTTTGCGTCAAATAGCAGCAAAAATTAATAGATTAACGAGAATATTTGCACATGGCTTGTCTGAAATGAATTACGAAATCCTCAACCAGAATTTTTTCGACACTGTCTCAGTTAAAACAAATCAGCACACGCAAACCATTATTGACAAGGCCTTGGAACACCGAATCAACCTCAGAGCGATTGATTCCAAAACCATTGGTGTTGCTATCGATGAGACGGTTGACTTGGAGGATATTGAACTACTTTGGGAGATCTTCAGCCATAAACAATCACAGGAAATAAATGCTCTATCTGAGGAACCAACCACTTCGTTGCCAGAAAGCTTAAAAAGGAATTCAAACGTTCTTCAAGACCCAGTATTTAACCGTTATCACTCAGAAACAGAATTCATGAGATATGCAAGGTTATTGTGCGATAAAGACATTGCCTTGGATAAAGCAATGATACCTTTGGGTTCTTGTACCATGAAACTCACTGCCACATCTGAAATGTTGGCCATAGGCTGGCCGAAATTTTCATCCATCCATCCTCTTGCTCCAGAAAATCAAATACAAGGCTATAGGCAACTGTTTGACGAGTTGCAGGAAATGTTGTGTCAGATTACTGGATTCTCAGCATTTTCGTTTGAGCCAAATGCGGGTTCACAAGGAGAATACGCAGGACTGTTGGTGATTGACGCTTACCATAAGAATAGGGGAGAAACGGGGCGTAATATCTGCTTGATTCCTAAATCCGCACACGGCACAAACCCAGCTTCTGCGATGATGGCTGGTATGAAGGTGATTTCAATCAATTGCGATAATGAAGGCAATATCGATCTTGATGACTTGAAATCAAAAGCCAAACTGCATCAACAGGAATTATCAGCAGCAATGATCACATACCCTTCTACCCATGGTGTTTTTGAAACTACAATCCGTGAAGTTTGTGCCATCGTCCATGAGCACGGAGGACAGGTATATATTGATGGTGCAAATATGAATGCCATGGTTGGTATTTGTTATCCCGGTGAATTTGGTGGCGATGTATCTCATCTCAATCTTCATAAAACATTCTGTATACCACATGGCGGCGGGGGACCCGGTGTCGGTCCAATTGGTGTGCTAAAACACCTGGAACCATTTCTTCCTAATCTTGGGATAAATCAAGAACCATCAAGTGGCAGCAATAATATTGGGTCTATCTCAGCTGTTCCTTGGGGCAGCGCCAGTGTGTTACCAATTAGCTGGATGTATATAACTATGATGGGAAGACAGGGCTTGAGAGCTGCGACTGAATCGGCCATTCTCAGCGCCAACTATATTGCTTCCAGATTAAAACAGTATTATAAAATTCTCTACACAGGTCATTCAGGGTTGGTAGCACATGAGTGCATTATTGATCTTAGGGAATTCAAGCAACGTGCTGATATCGAAGTTGACGATGTTGCAAAGAGGTTAATTGATCATGGGTTTCATCCGCCAACCATATCATTTCCAGTTCCTGGAACATTGATGATAGAACCCACTGAAAGTGAGTCAAAAAAAGAATTGGATCGATTTTGTGATGCAATGATTTCTATTAGAGATGAAATAACAGCCATTGAAAGTGGTGAACTGGATCAGTCAGATAATCCACTGAAGAATGCTCCGCATACTGCCGAACACGTCGCAGCAAATGATTGGCATCATGTTTATAGCCGTGAGTCGGCAGCCTATCCTTTGTCGTATTTGAAGAAACAAAAATATTGGCCACCGGTAGGACGCTTAAATCATTTGTATGGCGAGAAAAACCTAAGAACATCTAGACTTCCGGAGGATGAATGAATTTTAATCAAATCAGCAAATACCATTGGACATGGCTGGTGTTGATATTGGTCATTGTTTTCATTGATCAACAATCTAAGTTATTGGTGATGGAGCGATTCAATGTATACGATCGTTATACTCTAACGGCTTTTCTAGATTTTACCCGATTGCACAATACAGGTGCTGCCTTTAGTCTTTTTGCCTCGGATTCAGGGTGGCAACGCTGGCCCCTTGTTTTAATTTCGGCTGGGGTTGGAGCCACGTTGATCGGTTGGCTCATTCGCAATGCCTTTAGGGCAACTATGACTCTCAATTTGTCTTTGGCTCTGATTGCAGGGGGTGCGATTGGAAATTTAGTGGATCGACTCAGTCAAGGTTACGTTGTGGATTTCATACTGTTTCACATTGGCCAATGGTATTATCCAGCATTTAATATTGCAGACACTTGCATTACTATCGGTCTGATTCTTTTTTTAATTGAGAATTATCGCTCAACAAATAAGTAAAAAAATTCTGCAAAGGATTGATCTTTATAGGGGGTTTTACTTTGCAATTCTTATCTTTGTTACTAAAATATGAAGACCATGGAAGAAGTTTTAAGACTAAAATCAACGGTTGAGCAAAAACTCAAAATGCATGACCTGCAATCAACAAGGGCACGCATTAGAATCGGGATGATATTATTTGCTAACCCTCAGCATCTTTCCGCAGGGGAAATTTATGAGCAATTAACCAAACAAGGTCACGAGATTTCAAAAGCCACCGTCTACAATACCTTAAATGTGTTTGCCAAGAGAGGAATGATCCATGCAGTTGATGTGGATCCGGAAAGAATGTTTTACGATTCCACCATTTCTCCACACCATCACTTCTATAACATAGATACCGGTCAGTTAACGGACATCCCAGTTGAAGATCTTTGTATCGAGGAGATACCAAGATTACCAGATAATACTGAAATTGAAGACTTACAAGTAATCATTAAGGTTAAAAATAAGACCTCTACAACCACGTCCTTTTAAGATTTCAAATGTATAATATTTCCATTATTAAGTAATTTATTGAGGAGCTAATTATGGCGCGTCATCGGGCATTACAATTATTCGGCAGATCTGGAAACCCAGCATTTAAAAGCAAAGCTTTTTCAGAACGTTCATCTGATTTTTCAACATCGGAAGCGATGACCTTATCCGGGACGGTCAATAAAACTGGATTGTATTTGTTGCTTTGTTTTATCACCGCGGCTTGGACTTGGAATCAATTTTATGCCACAGGAGATCCTGCCTCGATTTCAGGGTATATGATGATTGGTATTTTTGGTGGATTGATCGTGGCCCTGGTTACAATTTTTAAACCCACTGCTGCACCGATCTCCGCACCCATTTATGCCTTGCTTGAAGGACTGGCTATTGGTGGAATCTCGGCCATGTTTGAAGCCAATTATCCAGGTATTGTGATTCAAGCTGTGGGCCTTACTTTTGGAACATTGGCTGCTCTTTTAATGGCCTATAAATCCGGTTTAATCAAGCCAACTGAAAATTTTAGGTTGATGCTGTTTGCTGCAACTGGAGGGATATTATTACTCTATCTGGTGAACATCATCATGGGTTTCTTTGGTGCTCAAATAGGTTTCATTCACTCCAATGGTCTAATGGGAATAGGATTCAGCTTGGTGGTGGTGGCCATTGCTGCATTGAATTTAGTTCTGGATTTTGACTTTATTGAACAAGCTGCAGAACAAGGTGCTCCTAAATATTATGAGGCCTATGGGGCCTTCTCATTACTGGTAACCTTGATATGGCTCTATCTTGAAATTCTCAGACTATTGGCAAAGCTGTATTCCAGAAATTGATGGATGCCAATACACTTTTCTTTGGCTTGCTGATCATCGGCTCGCTAGCCATTTTTTTTTACTTTGGACAGTTTAGAGCGTCAAGCAAACAACGCGATCGAAAAGATAGAATCGATTGGACAAAGTCAATGTTTAAGAGAATATCCAACTCGTTTAAAAAAAATTAACGTATTATTTAATATTGAAAATTATAAGAATATGATGTGAGTGTCAGTGATGAATGTCTTTAGATTAAATCGGCTTTTTTCAGCATCAAAATGTTTTCTTTTAATTCATCTATTTCATTAAACTTGTATTGTGTCCTACTAGGAGCACATTTATTTTCTCTCTGGCAGTTCGAGCTTCTTGGACAGATAATTCTTGCAGGGAAAGAAAGAGAGTCTTTCAACCACTCTATTCTCAAAATGTGACTGATTTTTTCAATCACTTCTTTTGTTTCTGAATGTACTTCCGCTTCACCCCCACCTTGTTGGCATTCTTCGACAAGATCGCTTAACAATTGAGTGGCATCAATGCCTTGGTTTTTGATTGCAGGGATTAAATCGATACCAAGAGAATACAGCTTTAAATTTCCTGCAAGATCTCTCAACCGTATAGAATAACAACAATACAAATAGGTCTCATTTTCATTTTTAAGGACAGAGATCTGGGTTTGGGGATTGTCAACATGGCTTTCATTGAGTATTCGAAACACTGCCCAATTTGGACAAGGATCAGAGACCATTGCCATGTTTCCCCAAGGAAGCGGTATACCATTGGCTCTATAAACTGCAGTTAAATAACCTGGCTGATACGCTTCAAAATAATGCCAATAGGGATAATTTGAAACTGCTGTAACCCTTCTCATCATGAGCGCATGAGAGAGTTCCAGTTCTTTAGCAGAGAGTATTTGATGCTTCTTTTTAATAAGATAACTGTGAAAAGGTTTCTTTGGGCATAACAGGGCACTTGCGAAGAAACTAGATTCAAAATCATGCCAGGCGGAAAGTACATCGTAGGAATTCACATCTCTGCCGTGTTGATGCTGAGAATTAAAGGCATTAGAACCAGATGAAATTGGCGATCTAAGACCATCACCTTGATGGAGTATTTTATGTCCCAGATGGGTTGCTAGGTCATATTTAAGTCTTTGTGGATCATCTTTTAGGTGCTCGTTAACATAAACCTCAGATGGCGATTCAAAAAAGGAACGGAGCAGCATCTTATTTTCTATTTGTGGAGCTGATGTCGTTACTTTATTTTGTTTGAACCATTTAATTGTCAGGCCATGTTTTTTATATAAGTTTTTTATGTCCTTAATCTTCACTGGGAAAAGCTTATTACCTATTTCATCCGCAGCTTTTTCTAAATCTGGGAAACGATTTTGATTTTGTTCCTGATAAGAACGAATTAAAAGATGAGCAAATTGTTTACCTGAGATCCCGGTTTGCTTCAGAAGTTCTGGGATAGCCCCTTGCAAAAGGTCTCTACTGTATAAAAGTTTTGGCTCTAAGGGCAAGGTAGAGGATTTGTGTTGATTCGACTGATGTTGTTCAGGTATTCCCATATCTAGGTTTTCATCTAGAAACCAAGTCGGTTCCTTTTGAAAGACTCTTGCAATTTGTTCGAGAACATCTGAAGATGGCAAACGCTTACCATTTTCTATCATGCTTAAATATGATACCGAAGGCGCTTTTTTTGGATCGTCTTGGCTGCATCGTTCTGATAGATCTTCCAAAGTGAGCTTATTGATCTTGCGAATATTCTTTACTTTGGTACCAAGTAGGTGGCTTTTTCTGTACAGGTTAGTCATTTGTGAAATTTACATTGTGAAATTTTTACTGTGAAATTTTAACTAAAAGTTTAATAAAATTCCATTTAAATCATTTTAATAACGCTTAAACATTAATAAGAATGGAACACAATAGTATAGAAATCCAAGGTGAGCAAACTTCTGAAGTTCAGGAAATACTGACTCCAACAGCCTTGGAGTTATTGCAACACCTCCACCGAACCTTTAACTCCCAACGGTTGGAATTGTTGAAGCTAAGAAAGCAGAGACAGCAAGAAATTGATGATGGAGCACTGCCTGAATTTCTACCTCATACACAATCCATTCGAGATGATAATTGGTCAGTTGCTCCCTTGCCTGATGATCTAATGGATCGCAGGGTTGAAATTACCGGTCCGGTAGATCGAAAAATGATTATCAATGCACTCAATGCACCGGTAAAAACTTTTATGGCTGACTTTGAAGATTCCTGTTCTCCTACCTGGAATAACATCATCCATGGCCAGACTAATCTTAGGGATGCTGTCAATAAAAATATTGAATTTATATCCCCTGATGGTTCAAAAACCTATGCCTTGAATGAGAAAATTGCAACTCTGATTGTTCGACCCAGAGGTTGGCATCTTCATGAAAAAAATCTATTGATTGATGGTGAACCGGTGTCGGCTTCATTGTTTGATTTTTGTTTGTATTTAACTACCAATTTTGAACAATTAGCCAAAAATGGAACCGGGCCATATTTTTATCTTCCGAAGTTAGAGAATCATTTAGAAGCCAGACTTTGGAATGATGTTTTTGTGATGTCCCAGAATAAATTGGGTATGCAACAGGGCACCATCAAGGCCACTGTATTAATTGAAACTATTCTCGCTGCTTTTGAGATGGATGAAATTCTTTTTGAGCTCAGAGAACATTCTTCTGGTCTTAACTGTGGGCGTTGGGACTATATATTTAGTTTTATCAAGAAATTTAGAAATCGCTCAGACTTCATTCTCCCGGATCGAGATACGGTGACCATGACTCGTCATTTTCTTAAATCCTACGTCGATGCATTGATTCAAACATGCCATAAACGTGGTGTTCATGCCATGGGTGGTATGGCAGCACAAATTCCAATCAAAAATGATCCAGAAGGTAATATCGAGGCAATGGCAAAAGTTAAAGCTGATAAAAGGAGAGAAGCTGATGCAGGTCATGACGGAACATGGATAGCTCATCCTGGGTTAGCTTCCATCGCAATGGATTCGTTCGATGCAGTCATGAAGGAGTCTCCAAATCAACTCCATAAATTAAGAGAAGAAGTCAGAATCAGTTCACAAGATTTAATAAAGGTGCCTACAGGGGATGTAACAGATACTGGGTTGCGACACAATATCAGAGTCGGCGTTCAATACCTCGAAGCATGGTTGTCAGGGAATGGGTGCGTCCCGCTGTATAACCTAATGGAAGATGCAGCCACCGCTGAAATATGTCGATCACAAATCTGGCAGTGGATTACCCATAAAGTGAAAACGAATGATGATCAGATAATAGATGAAGAACGATTTACCCAGTCACTTCAGGAAGAGATATCCAAGCTCATTGAGGAGCGAGGTGATCTCTCTTACGATCCAGAGCAATTAAAAGTGGCCACTGATCTGTTTCACAAAATGTCGACAAACCAGCAATTTGATCAATTTTTAACCTTACCCGCATACAAATATCTTTAAAGACAATGATTATGAATAAGCAGAAAGAAAACTCTACTGAGCAGAAAAAACAGAATCAAGAAAGCCCTCTCTCTAGACCCTTAACAGAGATGGAAGTGATTGATTTAACGATTTACGGCGAAGATGTCTTGACCCCGAATCAAGACCAAAAAAATATCACAACTAATAAATAAAGGAAAAGAAATGTCTAAGCAAAATGAAATACAGGCTCTTGAAGATAAATGGTCTGATGAAAGGTGGTCAGGCATAACCAGAACATTTTCAGCAGAAGAGGTCATAAACCTCAGAGGTTCTTTTCATATTGAGTATACTTTAGCGAGAAGAGGGGCCAAGAGATTTTGGAGTGATCTCCATACTGAGTCAGTGATCTCAGCTCTTGGAGCAATGACTGGAAACCAAGCTGTGGAATCTGTCCAGGCTGGATTGAAAGCAATTTACTGTTCAGGGTGGCAGGTGGCAGGTGATGGTAATTCTGCAGGTGAAATGTATCCAGATCAAAGTCTTTATCCTGTCGATTCAGTGCCTAAAATGATTGAAAGGATTAATAATTCATTAATCAGAACAGACCAGATATATCATCTTAACAATGATCAATCAATCGATTGGATGGTTCCAATTATTGCCGATGCAGAAGCTGGTTTCGGAGGCAATCTTAATGCATTTGAACTCACCAAACAGATGATTAAGGCAGGGACTGCAGCAATTCATTTTGAAGATCAACTCTCGTCTGCAAAAAAGTGCGGCCATATGGGTGGCAAGGTTCTGGTCTCCACTCAAGAGGCAATCAACAAACTAGTAGCAGCTCGGCTAGCTGCAGACGTCCTGGACGTTCCAACCGTTTTGATTGCAAGAACCGATGCCAATGCAGCGACTCTTTTACAATCAGATGCCGATGAGAGAGACCATAAATTTTTAACCGGCAATAGAACTAAGGATGGTTTTTTCTCAGTTCAGCCAGGGATAGAACAGGCTATAGACCGAGGATTGTCCTACGCGCCATACGCTGATTTATTGTGGTTTGAAACTGCGAAGCCAAACTTAATTGAAGCTGAACGATTCTCCAAAGAGATCCACGATCGTTTTCCTGGAAAACTTTTAGCTTACAACTGTTCGCCTTCTTTTAATTGGCAGGCAAGTTTGAATGAAGCAGAACTCGGTGAATTTCGTGAAAGAATTGCTGAAATGGGATTCAAATTTCAATTCATCACATTAGCGGGTTGGCATGCTTTAAACCTGGGCATGTTTGAGCTCTCAAAAGAGTACTTAAAAGATGGAATGTTGGCTTACTCAAATTTTCAACAACGAGAATTTGCCAATGAGCCAAATGGGTTCAGGGCAACCAAACACCAAACGTTTGTTGGCACCGGCTATTTTGATGCCGTCCAGACCACTATTACTAACGGTGTTTCTTCTACAACGGCAATGGAGGGCAGCACAGAAGAGCAACAATTTCAAACAGCAGTGTCTGGAAAATAATACTCACTAAGATTCACTATAAAAAAAAGGGCTCTGTGCAGAGCCCTTTTAATTGTTAATTGGTTACAAACTTTGATTAGTTGTAAAGACCAACCAAAATTAAGCAGTGTAGTCAAAAAATGAAACTTTGGTGATTGTAGTAGAGGGCTTTCTTTAAATACCTAAAAAATAGTAAGAATCAGCAATTCTTTTGATTGCTATCACCATGGCCGCAGTTCTGAGATCATTAATGCGTTTGTCTGAATGCAATTTCCTGCTAATTTTTTTGTATCCCTCACGCATAATGCCCTCAAGTCCTGAACGAACCAGGTCAATCTCGGTTGCACCATTGACGACAATATTTTTTGATTGGAGAGGGAACTTTTTACCAGTCATTTCTTCGAATCCACTAATTAATGCAGAGTTTCTCCTTTCTTGCTCCTGTCTTTGCATCAACCCAAACCGCATGTGGGTCAAATTTTTTACCCACTCAAAATAAGAAACAGTCACCCCTCCAGCATTGGCAAAGAAATCAGGGATAATCAAGACACCTTTCTTGGCAAGCATTTGATCAGCATCAGCTGTGACTGGTCCATTGGCTGCTTCAACGATCAATTTTGCATTGATTTGATCTGCATTACTTGAGTGAATGACACTTTCTGTTGCTGCCGGAATTAAGATATCGCATTTTTTTTCAAGGATCTTATTTCCATCAGTGCTAAATCCATCAAAACCTTCAAAACTTCTTTTTTCACTAAAATGTTCTTTAAGTGATTTAATATTAATACCCTTGTCATTGATGACAGAACCCTCCTGTTCAATGATAGCCGTAATCAGAGCTCCTTCGTCTTCTGAAAGAAATTTAGCGACATGATAGCCAACATTACCAAAGCCCTGAATGATAATTTTTTGTTGCTCTAGGTCTGAGCGTAACTTGGCTTTTTTATAATCTTCTGGGTGTTCAAAAAACTCCTTGAGAGCATAATGGATTCCTCTCCCCGTAGCTTCAATCCTCCCTTCAATGCCGCCTCTTCGAACGGGTTTTCCTGTTACACAAGCCAGGGCATCTATTTCAGTTGGATGCAATCGTTTGTATTCATCTGAAATCCATGCCATTTCATCTTCACCTGTACCTAAATCAGGTCCAGGAACATTTTGCGAAGGATGAATTAGATCTCTCTTGGCTAACTCTTGTGTATAACGTCGAGTGATTCTTTGTAATTCTTTTTTGCTCCATTGTTTTGGATCTACAATCAAGGCACCTTTTGAGCCACCAAAGGGTATATCCATTAGTGAGCATTTATAAGACATTAATGCTGCAAGTGCCTCAACTTCTGTTTGTGAGGCATCAGGTGAATACCGAATCCCACCCTTCACTGGTTCCCAGTGTTCTGAGTGAACCGACCTAAAGCCAGTAAAGGTTTCAAGTTTATCTCTTAGATGGACACCAAATCGGACTGTGTATGTTGAGTTGGCAACTTTTATTTTCTCAGCCAGGCCATTGGTTAGGTTCAACAAAGCAGCAGACTTGTCAAAAATCTTGTTGACTGAGTCTAGGAAATTTTCAGAACTAGACATGATGCTGTTATTCTTTCTTTTTCTCTATTTGCAATAGATAATTAATGGACATGATACATCTAATTTTGATTGGCACAATACAAATAATGGGAAAAGATTGGTGCACAAATGGTTCTGATAATTTATGAAATTGCCGGAATAGCTCAGTTGGTAGAGCAACTGATTCGTAATCAGTAGGTCGTAGGTTCGACTCCTGCTTCCGGCACCGCTTTAAAGGCTTATTGCTATTGATATATAGAGTTTATAAACTTTGTGCAGTCAATAGCAGTAAGTGAAATCTTAGACATAAAATACCACTTTTGACACTCTCCTTGAGTTAGATCATTGCAAGTTTTGCAGGTTTAGGAGTATGTTATTGTTTAGGTATCTAAGGATTTAATTAAAGGAGATAGCAGAGATGACTAAAACTTTTCGAGTTTGTAATAAGCCAGTAGGAATTATGACCAATGAAACAGTAAATAGAATCAAGAGCATGGCATGAAAGTTGAAAATAAACTCAGACCAAATGCTAAACAGATGGCTGGATTTCTTCTTGGTGATACAAAAACAACCATCCACATGGTTAATTTATTAAAGTTTAAAGACAAAGCCGAGTATAAAGATGGAAGGCAAACTGACTTAACTGGTGAAGAGGCTTACCAAGTATACGCAAAAGAGGTTAAACAACATCTTCGAAAAGTGGGTGGAAAACTTATATTTAGTGGGGAAGTGAGTCGATTAGTTCTTGGAGAAGTCGAAGAGCTCTGGGATTGGGTTGCAATTGCAGAATACCCAAGCAAAAAAGCCATGCGTTCCATGATAATGAATAAGGAATATCAAAAAAGTGAAGAGCATCGAAGCGCAGGCTTAGCAGGTCAATTAAATATAGAAACCAAGCCTCACAAATGAGGTTGGTCTTTTAGTAGCATAATAAATGAAAAAACTCATCCTCATATCAGCACTACTGCTCTTTGGTTCTAATGGTTGGACTGATGACTTACCAACCGATGGTGAATTTCAAATCAACCACCCCAATGGAAAGCTTTATCTCAAAGG
>Ga0208896_1001130_pt1 | contig 13467 bp, 4 predicted proteins | sample ETNtaG_27_FD_185778 | JGI IMG/M metagenome (GOLD analysis project Ga0208896, IMG submission 185778) | Marine microbial and viral communities from oxygen minimum zone, Eastern Pacific Ocean - ETNP201406SV63 (SPAdes) (version 2) | ecosystem: Environmental > Aquatic > Marine > Oceanic ... | reverse complement strand
GTCTTTTGATAATCGTAGTAATGATCCTAGACGATCTAACTTTTCTCCAGTTACAATGTCAGCAATTTGGAAGATATTTTTCAAACCAAGAGCTCTAAGTAGGGCTACTGAGTGATAGTCAAAATCACTCTCTAAGGATATCTTTGTAAGTATATCTGATGATGATATTGCTCTAAATATCTTATCAATATTATTATTATCAAGCCTTTCAAGAACTCTTCTAGCTCTAAATAATAATCCAAATTCTTTATTGAAGAGATTTCTCCAATCCTTCTCATATTCAATGACTTTAGATGGGTCTTCTGAGGATAGGCTTTCACCTAAATATTTTCCCGCAAGCATACCTCCTATCCCTCCACTATAGATTCCTCCCCCTGTAGTTGGCTTGGCCTGACCAGCAGCATCACCAACCGAAACTATATGTCCTGATATAAAATTCTCAATAGGCCCACCAACAACTATCTGAGCCGCCGTTTTCTTAATAGCTGTTCCTCCTTTAGCCGTTATAAACTCATCAAGAATTTTAAACTGGTTAACTCCATTTCCAGCTGCTCCAACTTTTGCAGTATCATTACTAATCGGTATCACCCAAATGAAATAACCAGGAGATTTTGTTTGATCAAAATATATTTCAACTCTATCACGATCAAACCAATTACCAATAACTTCAAACTTTGCTGCCTGCATAGTCATTTTTCTGTTAGACAAAGATGAATATCCAGTAGCATTTACTATCCATTTAGATGTATGAACACCAGATTTAGATTTCACTCGAACTATTCCATTTTTTTCTATATTGCTAATGACTTTATTCCCAACTTTAATATCAACGCCGGTTTTACTTGCTATCTTAGCTAATTCACGGTCAAATTGACTTCTATCTAATACTAATACCCGTTGCCTACTTGCATCTATTTCAGCTGTTAATCCACTTGGAGAATAAAAGATTGCGCGCTTGATAATGTTCTGAATAATGTTATTTGTTGGGGCTATCCCTATTTTTTCTAGGCATTTCATGCTAACTAGTCCATCACATCTTTCAGGCATGCCGATCTCAAGGTCTTCCTCTAGGAGCTGGACTGTGTGACCTGCATCCGCTACACCCTTGGCTGCTAAGAGTCCAGAGACACTTCCACCTACTGTAATAACATCCCAGTCAATCATCAGAACTTTCACATCTTTTGGCAAAGCTTATTCATAGCTACATTTTAAATGATATTCAACTTTGACGCAAGAAATCAAACAGGTTATCGTTGTGAGATCTGATTTAGCGATGGGGAAAGGAAAATTATCAGCTCAAGTAGCACACGCAGCTGTTTTAGCTGCAGAAAAAACTAGAAAAACTAGAAAAAGTGTTTACAAGGAGTGGACTTCAACTGGACAAGCCAAGGTTGTAGTGAAAGTTAATAGTCTTGATTCCCTTATGAATATTCAATTATTGGCTGAAACAGGAGGCTTGGTTACGGCAATAATAGAAGATATGGGATTAACGCAGCTCCCTCCTGAAACTGTTACATGTGTTGGTATTGGTCCAGATTATTCATCAAATATAGATAAAATCACAAGCTCCTTAAAACTTCTCTAATTGGATATGATATTAGGAGAATTATTCAATTTTAGAATTCTGGTGATAGAGTTGGTAGACGCAGAAATATTGAACACAACTCTAACTGTAATAGGAGGTGGACCCGGTGGGTATTCTGCAGCTTTAAGGGGTGCACAGCTTGGTGCAGATGTGGTACTTATTGAGAAAGAAAAATTAGGTGGAATTTGTTTGAATATTGGGTGTATTCCAAGCAAGTTACTTCTTTACACTACTGGTATTCTAAAACAAGTGGATAATGCTGTAAAGGCAGGTACCATAAGGGGTGCATCTCACTTAGACATTAAACATCTTCTAAATCATAAGAATTCTTTGATAAATGATATGGTTACAGAATTGGAAAAACTTTTGAAAAGGAATGGAATCAAAGTGGTTTATGGCCATGGAAGACTATCTTCAGTTGGGATTGTTGAGGTGGATAGAAAAAAAAGACCGCTTAAAATCAATTCGAATGCAATAATAATTGCTACTGGGTCTAGCCCATCAATTCCATCTATCCCTGGAGTACTGTATGCTGATACCACAGAATATATTCCTAATATTAAACGAGTACCAACAAGCATAGTGATAATTGGAGGGGGACCAGAAGGGGTAGAGTTTGCAAATATTTTTCGGGATATGGGGACAGATGTAACTTTGGTTGAGGCTAAGACCCATCTTCTCCCACTTGAGGATGACGATGTCGGTAAGGTTCTTGAAAATATTCTGTGTGAAAGTGGTGTAAATGTTTTTTTAAAAACAATTGTTTCAGAAATATCAGAAAGTGATGGTGTTAAAACTGTCTCAATTCAGCAAAACGGGAATAAAAAGAAACTAGTGACTGAAGTAGTTGTAGTGGCTATGGGACGTAAACCTAATATTAAAAATATTGGACTTGATGCACTTTCTATATCTACTTCAAATGGTTTAATCCAAGTTGATCAGAATATGGCTACAAGCATAAAAGGAATTTTTGCAGTTGGAGATGTTGTAGGTGGTGGATTGGCTCATGTAGCATCAATTCAGGGTACTGTAGCCACTGAAAATGCATTGGGGCTTGATACTGTATATGATGGACTGGCAATTCCGAGATGTATCTATTCTCATCCTCAAGTTGCTACTGTTGGTTTGAATGAGAAAATGGCTAAGAGTAAAGGATTCGATGTAATAATTGGAAAATCAAAAATGAATAAAAATATTAAATCGTTGATAATTGGTGAAACTCAAGGTTTCACCAAAATACTTGTTGAATTCAAATCCAAAAAAGTTTTGGGTGTACAAATTATTGGAGAGTGTGCTTCAGAGGTTATTTCAGAAGCTACCCTTGCAATAAAGTTGGGTGCAACAGCAAAAGATATCTCTGATATCGTGCATCCATATCCTACTTTTTCAGAAGCATTATCAGAAGCTGCACGAGAAATTAAATTAAAATAGAAAATAATCTTCTAACTAACGATAAGTTAGTAACATTCACAAATGAAAATAATGTCATGATTTAATAGTGATCGAAATTAGAAAGTATTTCATGTAATGATGTAAAATTAACTAAAAAATTAATGGGCAAAGCTTATAACGACAAATCTAGTTTCGGAGGCTGCGTATCAGTTTGGCGGCGTTCATGTCAAGTGAATGGGCACAGCCCGAGCTATGAAATATGGACCTCCAGATACGTAAACAAAAATGGAGATTCAATAACGTTGAATCTGACATAAGCTAATAACCCCACAAAAATCTAACCGTACTCTCGACTCCGGTTGATCCTGCCGGACCCGACTGCTATCGAAGTGGGACTAAGCCATGTTAGTCGAACGCCTTTCAACTATGTGATTGGCGTGGCGTACGGCTCAGTAACACGTTGTTAACCTACCCTGAAGACGTGGATAACCCCGGGAAACTGGGATTAAACCACGATAGATCAAGACCCCTGGAATGGATCTTGTTCCAAAGGAAGGATGAGCATGTTCATTTATTTGCCTCAGGATGGGACTGCGTCCGATCAGGTTGTTGGTGGAGTAATAGCCCACCAAGCCTGTAACCGGTATGGGCTTTGAGAGAAGGAGCCCGGAGATGGACACTGAGAAAAGAGTCCAGGTCCTACGGGGCGCAGCAGGCGCGAAACCTTCGCAATGCACGAAAGTGCGACGAGGCTACTTCGAGTGCTATCCGCTGAGGATAGCTTTTGTCAGGTGTAAAAAGCCTGAAGAATAAGGGGAGGGCAAGTCTGGTGTCAGCCGCCGCGGTAATACCAGCTCCCCGAGTGGTCGGGATGATTATTGGGCCTAAAGCATCCGTAGCCTGCTCCGCAGGTCTTCTGTTAAATTCAACGGCTTAACCGTTGAGCTGCAGGAGATACCACGGGGCTAGGAGGCGGAAGAGGTAGACGGTACTCCATGGGTAGGGGTAAAATCCTCTGATCCATGGAAGACCACCAGTGGCGAAGGCGGTCTACCAGAACGCGCTCGACGGTGAGGGATGAAAGCTGGGGGAGCGAACCGGATTAGATACCCGGGTAGTCCCAGCTGTAAACGATGCGAGCTAGGTGACGGAATGGTTCCGTACCATTCCGGTGCCGCAGGGAAGCCGTTAAGCTCGCCGCCTGGGGAGTACGGTCGCAAGACTGAAACTTAAAGGAATTGGCGGGGGAGCACCACAAGGGGTGAAGCCTGCGGTTCAATTGGAGTCAACGCCGGGAACCTTACCGGGAGAGACAGCAGAATGAAAGTCAAGCTGAAGACTTTGCTAGACAAGCTGAGAGGAGGTGCATGGCCGTCGCCAGCTCGTGCCGTGAGGTGTCCTGTTAAGTCAGGCAACGAGCGAGACCCCTACTGTTAATTGCTACCATTACCCTTCGGGGAAATGGAGCTAGTTGGCAGGACTGCCGCCGCTAAGGCGGAGGAAGGAAGGGGCAACGGCAGGTCAGTATGCCCCGAAACTCCCGGGCCACACGCGGGCTGCAATGGTAGAGACAATGGGTTCCTACCCTGAAAGGGGGAGGCAATCCCCAAACTCTACCTCAGTTGTGATTGAGGGCTGCAACCCGCCCTCATGAATCTGGAATCCCTAGTAACCGCGTGTCATCACCACGCGATGAATACGTCCCTGCTCCTTGCACACACCGCCCGTCGCTTCACCCGAGTTGGGTTTGGGCGAGGTGACGCCTAATTGACGTCATCGAACCTGAGCTTGGCAAGGGGGGAGAAGTCGTAACAAGGTGGCCGTAGGGGAACCTGCGGCCGGATCACCTCCTTAGAAAGATAGTGCGGTTAGATTGTGTAATGGTTATTAGTTTGGAAATTTGAATGCAATTCAACAAGTAAACTTGTTGAATGAAGGGCGTAGTGGATTATATTCACAATTATCGCCATACATAGTCGCGCAAGCAACCGTAGAAGAATCTCTGACACGCTGACGCCGTCTGGTGGATGGCTTGGCTTGAGAGACTATGAAGGGCGTGGCAAGCTGCGATAAGCTCTGGGTAGGCGCAGGCAGCCTTTGATCCAGAGATACCCGAATGGGACTTCCTATCAGAATGTCTTCGGGCATACTGATGATCCGTAAGGATTGTGAACCCTCCGAATTGAAGCATCTTAGTAGGAGGAGGAAAAGAAATCAATTGAGATCCCCTTATTAGCGGCGAGCGAAACGGGGTCTGCCCAATCTGAATCCTGTAAAGTGATTTGTAGGAGATGTGGGGTATGCTAACAGTGTTTGCTTCTCTCATTTTTTTGAATTGAAGTGGTCTGGAAAGACCTAACAAAGAGGGTGATATTCTCGTAGGTTTAAGAATAAGAGTGATGTGCTGTTAGCTAGAGTACCTGGCCTTGTCAATGGCTAGGGAATATGGGGGAAAGCAGCCTCCAAGGCTAAATACTTCTCAAGACCGATAGTGTAATAGTACCGTGAGGTAAAGCTGAAAAGTACCCTGAAAGGGGAGTGAAAAGTGACTGAAACCAGACGGTTACAGACGTGTATTGCCTGAAAGGGGTTTACTGGTTTTCTTGATCGTCCTTCGGGATGGTCTTATGGAGACCTATTATGACCCCAGGGTGATACTTTCCGTCTAGAAACACGGGCCAGGGAGTTTATTGTTATGGCAAGCCTAAGGGCTTTAAACCTGAAAGCGAAGGGAAACCAAATTTTTACAGCAGTATTTTTACTGTGAGGAAATGGGTCTGAAAGGGCCTTTAGTCATAACGATAAGACTAGAAACCGGACGATCGTGCCCTGAGTTGGATGAAGCTGGGCGAAAGCCTGGTGGAGGTCCTAAGGGGTCCTGACGTGCAACTCGGTCCTGTAACTTGGGGCAAGGGGCCAAAAGCCAATCTAGTTCGGTGATAGCTAGTTCCTACCGAAGCGGGTCGTAGCCCGGCCTAGGCAGACGTTGCCAACGCTGTAGAGCACCGATGTGAAAGTAAGGGATCGAAAGATCCTCCTTTCGTTTCGAACTCCGAAGGTGTTGGTGCGGTAGAAGCCTGGATGCGGGTTTGTGTGGGGTAAGCCTCACAACCGAGAGGGGGACAACCCAGACTGGAGTTAAGGCCCCTAAATATCGACTAAGTGTCAAACAAAAGGGCGTCTTTGAGCCAAGACAGCAGGAAGATAGGCTTAGAACCAGCCACTCTTTAAAGAGTGCGTAACAGCTCACCTGCCGAGCTTGGGGGCCCCGAAAATGGACGGGGCTAAAGTCGATTGCCGATACTCTGGACCACAAGTTATTCTTGTGTGTGGTAGGTAGGCGTAGAGGTTGGGTAGAAGTAGGGCTGTGAAGTCCTGTGGACCGATTTCTATTGTAGATCCTGGCGGTAGTAGCAGCGTAGTTGGGTGAGAATCCCGACCACCGTATGGGCAAGGTTTTCCTGGCAACGCGTCGTCGACCAGGAGTTAGCCGATCCTAAGTGTAATCCCAAAGGTTTTACACGAAAAGGGAAACCGGTTAATATTCCGGTGCCCTAGAGATTCCGTGCACTTTGTGCAGATTTAGCTTCGCTTTCTTCGAGATAGGGTGAACAAGGTTGTCGCCTTGTTTAATTGTTCGAGATTGGGGGAGTGTCGTAATGACGAGAACCCATTCGAGGCGAGAATAGCCGGCCGCATGGTTGGTTCACTTGACTCTGGGAGACATTGAAAACGGAGTTATTGAGGAATCTTTAGGTTCGTACCCAGAACCGACACAGGTGCCCTAGTTGAATAGACTTCGGTGTATCGGGTATATAGTAGGCGAGGGAATTCGGCAAATTAGCCCCGTACCTTCGGTATAAGGGGTGCCTGCTGTTTTTGTGAGAAACAGGGACAGCAGGTCGCAGTGACAAGGGGGTCCCGACTGTTTAATAAAAACACAGGAAGCTGCTAGCCCGAAAGGGTGTGTATAGCTTTTGAATCCTGGCCAGCAACGGTACCTAAAACCTGGGTTCAACTGGGCTAAGGGCCGTTTAGCGCCGGGAGTAACTCTGACTCTCTTAAGGTAGCCAAATGCCTTGTCGGGTAAGTTCCGACGTGCATGAATGGAACAACGAGGGCCCTACTGTCCCCGTCTACTACCCGGCGAACCCACGTAACGTGGACGAACAGTCCACGAACTTCTATCGGGAAGAGAAGACCCTGTGGAGCTTTACTGCAGCTTGTTGTTGTGATACGACTATGATTGCAGAGTGTAGCTGGGAGTTGTTATGCACATACTTTTGGGTATGTGATAGACAAAAGTGTAACACCAGCCTCTCATAGTTTTATCGCTCACCGGGAAACCGGGACACCGGCAGGTGGGCAGTTTGGCTGGGGCGGCACCCCCTTGAAAAAATATCGAGGGGGCCCAAAGGTCGGCTCAGGTGGGACAGAAATCCACCGTAGAGGGCAAGGCTAAAAGCCGGCCTGACTGGGTTCTCAAAAGCACAGAACCCAGGAGCGAAAGCTTGGCCTAGCGATCCTCCAGGTCCCCACTGTTGGGGGCTGAAGGTGACAGAAAAGTTACCCCAGGGATAACAGGCTTGTCGCGGGTGAGAGCTCAAATCGACCCCGCGGATTGGTACCTCGATGTCGGCTCTTCCCATCCTGGTCCTGCAGCAGGGGCCAAGGGTGGGGCTGCTCGCCCATCAAAGGGGAACGTGAGCTGGGTTTAGACCGTCGTGAGACAGGTCGGCCTCTATCTGATAGAAGCGATGGCCGTCTGAGGGGAAGTTGTCCTCAGTACGAGAGGAACAGGGCAACGTAGCCTCTGGCGTACCGGTTGTCTGATAAGGCAGTTGCCGGGCAGCTAAGCTATTGAGGATAAGAGCTGAAAGCATCTAAGCTCGAAGCCTCTCCTGAGAATAGACCGCCTTCCACATTTCTACTTCTTTCGGGAAGTAGGTGTGGACAAGGGCTGGGAAAGAAGATCCCGTTGATGGGGCAGAGGTGTAATCTGAAAGGCTTCGGCCGATCAGTTCAGCCTGCTGCTCCCAATCGCTCAAGGTGTCAGAAATATATTCTTTTTATGGTGGCGTAAAGACTATGTATGGTGATATATTCGCCAATAACTTTCTATTCTAATAAATATCAATTATTTTTAATTATTTGCCTTTAGCACTGATTGTGCTGCTGCGAGTCTTGCAACTGGTATGCGGTAAGGAGAACAACTAACATATGTTATCCCTAGATTATGGCATATTTCTATTGATTCTGGATCCCCACCATGTTCTCCGCATATACCTATTTCAAGATCTTTTCTTATTTTTCTGCCTTTTGTTATAGCTATCCTCATAAGTTCAGCTACGCCTTTATTATCTAAAGTTTGGAAGGGATTCTGATTGATTATTCCTTTTTCTTCAAAAAGAGGTAAGAATTTGTTTTCTGCATCTTCCCTGCTGAAGCTAAATACTGCCTGAGTCAGGTCATTGGTCCCGAAACTAAAGAATTCAGCAATATTAGCTATTTCATCAGCAGTTACGCAAGCTCTAACAACTTCTATCATTGTACCAAACTTTATTTCAAGTTTTACATTTTTTTCTTTTTCCACTTCTTTTTTCACACGTTTAACTAGTTCAAAGATTTTCATTAACTCTTGATTTAAAGCAATTTGAGGTATCATTATCTTAGGATTTACTTTTTTTCCCTCTTTTACTAATTCAGCTGCTGCTTCACAGATAGCAAATATCTGGGATTCGTATATCTCAGGGTGTGTGATTCCTACTCGAACCCCTCTATGTCCTAACATTGGATTGACTTCTGAGAGTTCTCTAGCTTTATTTAAAACTCTATTTTTCCTAGATAAATCTGTTTCAGTTGCTCCAGATTCTTGTAATTTCCTTATCTCTTCATGAAGTTCTTCAATATTGGGAAGAAATTCATGTAACGGTACATCAAGCAACCTGACTGTAACAGGATTTTCATCCATTGCTGCAAATATCTCCTTAAAATCTTGTTTCATCATTGGTTTAAGCTTGTCAAGAAAGATTCTTCGTTCATCGTCACTATCTGCAAGTATCATTGAAACCATTATGGGTAACCTATCTGTGGCATTGAACATTCTTTCAGTCCGGCAAAGCCCTATCCCTTCTGCACCAATTTCACGAGCTAATCTAGCATTTTCCGGAGTATCTGCATTTGCTTGTATTCCTAATTTCCTTACATTATCTGCCCAATTCAGGATTTCTTCCATTTCTGGAGTGGGTTCAGGCTCTACTGTTGGTACTTCACCTAAAAAGACTTCACCACTTGTACCATCAATCGTAATGTATTCTCCTTCCTTTACTATGTTCTTCCCAATAGAACACTGACGCTTTCTGGTGTCTATTTTGATCTCAGCTGCACCAGATACACAGGGCTTTCCTATTCCTCTAGCTACCACTGCTGCATGACTCGTTTTTCCTCCTCTGCTAGTGAGAATGCCTTGAGACGCGAAAAAACCATGGACATCTTCTGGTTTCGTTTCTTCTCTCACTAAAATCACCTTTTTACCTGCTCTTCCTTTTTCTTCTGCTGTATCAGCATCAAATATCGCTATGCCACTAGATGCACCAGGAGATGCTCCTAATCCTTTAGCCTTGGGTTCGATATGAACTGTTGGATCAATACTCCTATGAAGCATCTGTTCAAGGGTATCTGGTGTTATTCCCATAAGTGCTCCTTCTTTTGTGATGAGCCCTTCTTTTTCCATTTCAACTACTACTCTGACTCTTGCTATTGCATTCATTTTGGCATTTCTGGTCTGAAGAAGGTAAAGTTTTCCTTTCTCTATTGTGAACTCAATATCCTGAGGATACTTGTAGTACTTTTCGAGTTTTTCTGTTAAACCTAAAAGTTCATTATAAGCATCTGGAAGTTCTTTCTCCATTCCACGGATTGGACTCGGTGTCCTTATTCCAGCTACCACATCTTCTCCTTGTGCATTCAAAAGATATTCTCCATACAATGTTTTCTCCCCTGTTCCCGGATCACGTGTAAAAACTACTCCTGTACCACTTTTGTTTCCCATATTTCCAAAAACCATTGTCACAACATTAACAGCTGTTCCATTAGCTATTTTCGGTCCAATATTGAACTCACGCCGATAATCCACACATCTCTTCACGTTCCAGCTTCTGAATACAGCTGCAATAGTACTATTCAGCTGCTCGTATGGATCATCTGGAAATTCAGTTCCAGTTTCTTTCTGACATATATCTTTGAGTTTCTTTACTAACTCTTTTAATTCTCCAGCAGTCATATCAATTTCTTCAGATATCTTGGGAAACTTATCATCATCTACATGTAACACAACCTTACCAAAAAGCTGAATAAATCGGCGGTATGCATCATATGCAAATCTGGAATCACCAGTCTGCTCGATCAAACCTTGGATAGTTTTATCATTTAACCCTACATTAAGAACTGTATCCATCATCCCTGGCATAGAAACTGCTGAACCTGACCTCACAGATACAAGCAGAGGATTCTTTGAACTTCCAAAGATTGATCCTGTCTTCTGTTCAAGAATATTCATAGCTGAATATGTGTTCCGGATTAATTCGTCAGATAATTGTTGATTATTCTCATAATATCTTGTGCATTCTAAAGTTGTAATTGTGAAACCTGGAGGAACTGGTAATCCAAGTTGAGTCATCTTTGCTAATCCTGCACCTTTCCCTCCTAGAAGCTTCTTGTCATCACTATTTCCATCCTCAAAGGAGAATATGTCTGATGTTATTTTTTCACTCATAATTGGACCCTTGCCTATGATGGCAAAACCTAACCATGATATAAATAGAATGATTCAACAAAATTATGTACATCATTACCATTAAATAATTACCTTCTTTAATTCAAAACAGTTATGGTTCGTCATATCAAACGAAATTCAGTGGTGAGAGATCCATATGAAATGCATTTAGTTTCACATATCCATTGGGATAGGGAATGGTATCGCACATTTAATGATTCCCGAACAAAATTAGTGAAAATAATCGATAAGTTACTCTTGTTACTGGATTCAAACCCAGATTATCGATTTTTTATCTTAGATGGTCAAGCAGTTATTTTGGAAGATTATCTAGAAATACATCCAGAAAAAGAGGTGTTATTAAGAAAACTAATTACTCAGAAAAAGATTTTCATTGGTCCTTGGTATATTTCTTCTGATGAATTTTTAGTTAGTGGTGAGTCACTGATAAGAAATTTAATGTTAGGATATAAAATAATTGCGCGATTTGGACGGGCGATGAAAGTAGGTTATATGCCGGACCAATTCGGCCATATCTCTCAACTTCCACAGATTCTCAGAGGCTTCAATCTTGATTCGGCAGTATTCTCAAGAGGATTGGGTGATGAAGGAGAGAAATTAGGGTCAGAGTTTATCTGGAAAGCACCAGATGGAAGCGACGTTTTAGCAATTCATCAGATAGGTGGATATATGTCAACTTCTGCTTTGGGATATGAAAACCCTGATGAATTTGGAGTTAGTAAGAATCAATTAAATCTACGAAAAGCTCTTGAATCTGTAAATCATAATAAATTAATTCTTTCCAAATATGCTAGAACCAAATATCTTCTCCTAAATAATGGTGAAGACTTTTTTGAACCACAGCCAGAAATACCATCAATTATAAAATACTTAAATGATAATATGGTGGATGCAAAAGTAATACATAGTAATTTCGAGAATCTTATCAAAAAAATAGTAGCTAGTAAACCCAAGTTAGATATTTATGAAGGCGAGCTCCGTGCAGCTAAATACTGGTTTATGCTTTACAGTGTGCTATCTACTCGGATGATCATTAAAAAATATAATGAAAGGACACAAACCAAGTTAGAGAAAATCGCTGAACCATTAGCAGCACTAGCTTGGTTGGAAGGACTTGAATATCCAGAACGTAATATTTGGATGGCTTGGAAATATCTTCTTCAATCACAATTTCATGACAGCATTTGTGGCTGTTACATTGACGCAGTTCATCGAGATGTTATCAATCGTTTCATCAGATCTCTTCAGCTATCTCAAAATATCTCATGTAATTCAATCAATTATCTCAATAAAAAGATCGATACTACTTTTTCAAACCCTGATTCCATTCCAATAATTGTCTTTAATACTCTAAATTGGATTCGTAACGAGCCTGTAAGTATTAATCTACCTATACCCAATATAGAAAATATTACATCCAATTATTATGTTTTAGATAAAAAAAAGGAGATGGCTCTTACAACTATAAATAGACCAACAGAGTCTAAAAGGGAGAAACCTGTAAGAGTTAAGGTTTCTTTTTTGGCGGAAGAGATTCCTGCTTTTGGATATAAAATCTATTATCTTACTTCATCTAATCAAAATAAATGCTTATCATCTACATTAAAAGGGAACAAGGATTTTATAGAAAATGAGTACTTCCATATAACATCTAACATAAATGGTACGTTGAAGATTATCTATAAACCTACAAATGTTATGTTTGATGATATTCTTCTTTTTGAGGACGTGGAAGATGTGGGTGATGAATATAACTTCTCACCTGCTAGGACCTCAAATAAAATCACAACTAAAAATTGTATAGCGAATGTATCCGTTCTTGATGGTAATCCAGTTTCTATTACTCTCAAAATAGAAATACAGTTGAAATTACCAAAAGAGATTTCTATAGATAGAACTACTCGAAGCGATAAACTTGTTAACTGTTTACTCCAAAGTTTTGTAACTCTTTATCCAAAGATAAAGCGAATCGATTTTAGAACGATTTTCAATAATCGTGTAAAAGATCATCGATTAAGAGTCATTTTTCCAACAGATATAGTAACTAACTACACTTATGCTGAAAGTGCATTTGATGTTATTCAAAGACCAATCGTTTCTCTATCTGCAACTAATTGGAAAGAATCACCTTCTACAACCAAACCGCAACAATCGTTTGTGAGTATTAATGATGATGAAAAAGGTTTGACTCTGATCAATCAAGGATTACCGGAATATGAGGCTATTCATACTGAGAAAGGTTCTTCCATTTTGTTGTCACTTCTTCGATGTGTTGGTTGGTTAAGTCGTGATGATCTCCTGACAAGGAAAGGAAGAGCAGGACCCCGACTTTACCCCCATCTTGCAACACCCGATGCTCAATGCCTTGGGAGACATGAATTCAAATATTCCCTTGTAATTCATGAAGGTGATTGGACTCAGAATAAAGTATGGCAAGACGCATACAACCACAATACACCTTTGATTGTAACCCCCACTTCTCAGCATAAAGGATCTTTTCCTCCAGAATTTTCATTCTTAAAAATAAAGCCGGAATCGCTGATCATTTCCGCTATTAAAAGACGAGAACTAAGTCAAAGCCTCATATTAAGAATCTACAATCCTGAATCAAAAAAAACTGAAGTAGAAGTACACAGTCATAAAAAAATATTGAATGCCTCTATTGTAAATCTCAATGAGAAAGAAAGTAAAGATT
>Ga0208896_1001127_pt1 | contig 13490 bp, 14 predicted proteins | sample ETNtaG_27_FD_185778 | JGI IMG/M metagenome (GOLD analysis project Ga0208896, IMG submission 185778) | Marine microbial and viral communities from oxygen minimum zone, Eastern Pacific Ocean - ETNP201406SV63 (SPAdes) (version 2) | ecosystem: Environmental > Aquatic > Marine > Oceanic ... | reverse complement strand
GAACGAATTTCATCTTCATATTGCAATGTTAAATCAATATCATCTAGCCCATTGATGAGTCTTCTTTTGCGTTCAGAGTCAACATCAAAATGATAGGTCTTGTTATCCGCTTTAACGCTTTGCTTTTCTAGATTAATTTCGATTTCACCTTGAAATTCAAACAGTATATCTACTATATCACTATTAAGTGTAATAGGTAGAAGTCCATTCTTAAAGCAATTATTATAAAAAATATCGGCAAAACTTGGTGCAATAATGGCTAGAAAACCGTAATCCTCTAGTGCCCATGGCGCGTGCTCTCTGGAAGATCCACAGCCAAAATTACTTCTTGTCAAAAGGATTTGAGATTTGATGTATTTAGAATTATTTAGTACAAAGTCTGGATTAAGCGGTCTTTTTGAATTATCCATACCTACCTCACCATGATCTAGGTATCGCCATGCATCAAACAAATTAGGACCAAAACCAGTTCGCTTAATTGATTTAAGGAATTGCTTTGGGATTATCGCGTCTGTGTCAATGTTTGCTCTGTCCAGAGGTGTCGCAATCGATTTGAGAATGCTAAATTGTTTCATCACTTAATTCCTGAAAAGTGTCCTGCAATGGCGCTTGCGGCAGCGACAGCAGGGCTAACTAGATGAGTAAATGAACCTTGCCCTTGGCGACCTTCAAAGTTTCTATTGGAGGTGCTTGCACAACGCTCTCCAAATTCAAGTTTATCGGCATTCATAGCGAGACACATAGAACAGCCAGGTTCGCGCCATTCAAAACCGGCTTCGATAAAAATTTCATCAAGGCCTTCGCTTTCCGCCTGTTTTTTTATAAGACCAGAGCCAGGAACAACGAGTGCCAGTTTTATATTGTCTGCAATTATATTTCCTTTTACTACAGCTGCAGCTTCACGAAGGTCCTCAATTCTTGAATTTGTACATGAGCCGATAAAAACTTTATCGATTGAGACAGATTTCATAGCAGTATTAGGTTTTAAATTAATATATTTCAGTGCGTTACGAATACTATCTGCCTTAATTTTATCGCTTTCTTGGTCTGGATCAGGGGTTGACCCATCTATTTCTACAACCATCTCAGGAGAAGTGCCCCAGGTAACCTGCGACTTAATGTCACTAGCATTAATTTCTACTGTCTTGTCGAAGTCTGCACCTTCGTCAGTATGAAGGGTTTCCCAATAAGCAACAGCTAAATTCCATTGCTCAGCTTTTGGTGTAAAAGGCCTCCCTCGAACATATTCAATCGTTTTGTCGTCAACTGCGACCATGCCAACTCTTGCACCTGCTTCAATCGCCATATTACAAAGCGTCATTCTGCCTTCAATACTTAAGTTTTGTATGGTTGTGCCGCAAAATTCTATAGCAAAACCGGTGCCTCCAGCTGTGCCGATTTGACCGATAATATAAAGAGCAATATCTTTAGCACTAACATGTCTATCTAAGTTGCCATTTACCTCGATTTTCAAATTCTTTAGTTTGTTTTGCCATAAACATCCAGTAGCAAGCACGTGTTCTACTTCTGAAGTACCAATACCAAATGCAAGTGCCCCAAGAGAGCCATGGGTCGAGGTATGCGAGTCACCACAAACAATACTCATGCCTGGCAGGGTGGCCCCCTGTTCTGGCCCAATAACATGGACGATGCCTTGACGAATATCATTCATTTGAATTTCATTGATCTCAAATTCTTCACAATTCTTGTTTAGTGTTTCGACTTGCAATCTAGAGACAGGGTCAACAATGCCTTTGATGCCGTCTGACCTATCAGTAGTTGGCACGTTGTGGTCTGGTACCGCTAGATTAGCATCGTTACGCCATAGCTTTCTTCCTGATAGTACAAGACCTTCAAACGCTTGTGGCGATGTAACTTCATGTATGAGTTGCCGGTCAATATAGATAAGTGTAGCACCACCTTCCTCACGAACAATGTGTGTACTCATTAACTTATCGTATAGAGTTTGAGCCATTATTTATTTGTATTACTTGTTAAAATAAAGCATTTTACATTTTTACTTAACCCCTCTAAGGAAATATAAAACCGGTATTTAACATTCTTGATGAAATTTATTGGTTTTATAAGAAATTAAAATATAACAATTTCAAATATGTGCGGTATATGTGGCCAGTTACGCTTTGACGGGAAAAATGTTTCCTCAAAATCACTAAATACTATGATGTCCCGGCTTGCTAAAAGGGGTCCTGACTCAAGCGGTCGATGGGCTGCCGGCAAGATAGGGTTTGGTCATCAACGTCTAAGTATTATTGATTTATCCAGTCACGGCGCTCAACCAATGTTGGATGATGATCTAAATTTGGCACTGGTTTTTAATGGAACGATATATAACTACAAAAAATTACGCGCCCAACTAATCAATAAAGGATACTCATTTTTCTCACATTCTGATACAGAAGTTATTTTGAAATCGTACCACTATTGGGGTGAAGACTGCGTTAAACATTTAGACGGCATGTTCGCTTTTTGTGTTTATGACATAGCTAGACAAAAGTTGTTTATTGCACGTGACAGAATGGGCATTAAGCCACTCTACTATAGTTTATCTAGTAGAGCTTTCACATTTGCCTCTAATACTCAGGCATTATTGACCCAAAATATTGACGAGTCCATCAATCCTATAGCTCTTCAGCAGCAATTATCTTTACACGGTGTTGTTCCAGCGCCAAATACTATTATTAATGGTATTCGAAAAGTTAAGCCAGCAACAACCATTTCTATTGAGAGTGAAGGGGAATGGAGAGAGAGAACCTATTGGAAGCCTTTGGCTGAGAGGTCAAATGGTGAAATATCGGATGATGACTATATTGAAAGAACCCATGAATTATTAACTCTTGCAGTTGCAAAAAGAATCTCAGCTACAGACGTTCCTATAGGTGTTTTGCTCTCAGGTGGTCTTGACTCCTCATTGATTGTTGCCTTGCTTAATGAGGTAGGCCATAAAAACATCCGAACCTTTTCCATAGGATTCGAAGATATTGAAGATGAAGCTGGAAGTGAGTTTGAATTTTCCGACCAAATTGTTGAAAAATTTAATACAAACCACAATAAATACATTGTCAAAAACGAAGAAGTCTTGCCTAGGCTTTTTGAAGCTGTTTCTAATATGGCAGAGCCAATGGTAGGTCAAGATGCGGTTGCCTTTTATCTTCTCTCTGAAAAGGTATCAAGGCATGTCAAAGTTGTATTGTCTGGGCAAGGTGCTGATGAAGTGTTTGCGGGTTATTTTTGGTACCCAAGAATGGCGCAAGAGCAAGGTAATGAAATTGAACGTTTTACCAAGCATTATGTTGACAGGCCTCATGAGGAATTCTTGCAAACCGTAATGTCAACCTATCACGGTCCTAATCACACTAATAAATGGTTAACAAAAGAATTCAACAAATCAGGCGCAGAGACTTTTATGGATAAAGTTTTGCGCACTGATATTACTAGGCTAATTGTGGATGATCCGGTAAAAAGGGTTGACAATATGACTATGGCTTGGGGATTAGAGGCACGCGTACCTTTTATGGATACAGATTTAGTTGAATGGGCCTTAAAAATGCCGACCTCTTTGAAAATGAAAGATGATGGAAAATTCCCTTTAAAAAAGATTGCAAGAGATTTATTGCCAGCCAGTGTAATCGATCGAAAAAAAGGTTATTTCCCAATGCCTGCTTTGAAGTATGTACAGGGAGAGTATTTAGAATTTATGTCTGATATACTAACTTCAAATGCTTGCACAAATCGAGGAATATTCAATCAAAAATATGTCAACGACGTAATCAACTCTCCAAGAAGCTATATGACTGCTTTAAATGGTTCAAGGTTGTGGCATTTAGCCTTACTTGAGTTCTGGATGCAAATAAACATAGACCGGAAATAATTTTATGGAAAAAATAATTATTTATACAGATGGAGGTTGTCGAGGTAACCCTGGGATTGGTGGCTGGGGAGTTTGGCTTCGCTATAAAGATCATGATAAGAAATTAAAAGGAGCAGAGCATAACACCACAAACAATAAAATGGAACTTACTGCTTCTATAAAGGCATTAGAGATACTAAAATCAAATGATATTTCGATCGATTTGTATACCGATTCAAAGTACGTCATTCAGGGTATTAACGAGTGGATAGATAATTGGAAAGTAAAAAACTGGAAAAATTCCAATAACAAAACTGTCAAAAATATTGAGCTGTGGAAAAGATTGGATGAACTTAATCAGAAATTTTCTATTAATTGGCATTGGGTAAAAGGGCATAGCGATGATCCTGGGAATGATATGGCTGATAGTTTAGCTAATCAGGCAATGGACGCGATTACTTAACTTCGTTATTGATTTTGTGATCAAGATAGTATAGTTCCGCTTGACTAAAATCCGAGAGCAGTCTTGCCTCAACATTAAAAGGTCCTCTTAATTTTGAGCCGATATGTTTTTTTATGAGTGCGTCAAAAGTCAAAATAGGATCCAAACCTCTGTCTTTACATAGGTAGTGAAACCAGTGATTGCCAATCTTTACGTGACCAATTTCATCGCGATATATGACATCTAGGATATCAACCATCTTAGTGAATTTTGAATCCTTAAATTTAGCTTGTATGCTTGGAGTCACATCCAAACCTCTGGCTTCAAGAACTCTTGGAACTAGAGCCATTCTAGATAAAACATCGTAATCAGTTTTAGTTGTCATTTCCCATAGCCCGTTATGTGCTTCAAAGTCCCCATATGCAAAACCAAGAGATTGTAGATAGTCATTTAATAGTGTGAAATGATGCGACTCTTCGTAAGCAACTTTTATCCAGTCTTGATAATAATTAATGGGCATATTCTGAAAACGGTAGGCCGCATCGAGGGCCAAATTAATCGCATTGAATTCAATGTGACATAATGAATGGATTGTCTTAACCATTCCAATATCAGATCGATCTCGTTTAGGTGTAGATTTAAAGCTAACAAGCTTCGGCTTTAAAGGCCTACCAGGTTTATTAATTTTTATGACACTAAACGTACCAGTGATTGATTCTAGACAAACATCGTATGAGTTAAGCTGAGAGGTTAGTGAAAGTTTCTCATTAACGTTGTCACACATAAGTGCTTCAAAGGCAAGCTTAAAAAGTTGCATATGAGCCTGGCAAAAGGCCTTTTAAATGCCATTCATCAACTCTAGTTCGGATAAGTCTAAGAGTCGGAAAGCCAACCTTTGCAGTCATTCTTCTAACTTGTCGATTTTTCCCTTCAGTGATAGAGATTTCTATCCATGAAGTAGGTATATTCTTTCTTTCTCTTATAGGTGAAGACCTATCCCAAAGCCATTTCGGCTGACCAATCGATCGAACCTTTGCAGGTTTAGTTAGGCCGTCCTTTAGTCTAACCCCATCTACTAGTATCTTTATTGCAGTTTCAGTTATTTCGCCCTCAAGTTGAGCGACATAAGTTTTGATTTTGTTATATTTTGGGTTTGAAATTTTTTGTTGTAGCAGTCCATCATCAGTAAGGATAACCAATCCCTCCGAATCTTTATCAAGCCTACCTGCAGGATAAATATTTGGTATATCGATATATTTTGCAAGAGTAGAACCATGGCCACTAAATTGACAAATAACACCAAAAGGTTTATTCAGGCCAATAATTTTAGCCATATATTTCCTTGGCTCTGGCAATAAAGGCGTCCAGTTGTGAGCTGGTAATTTTGGAGAATACAGGAGCTAGAGTCAAGTCCATAATTTTAGATTTAAATACAAACTCCAAGTCTAGATGTATTTTAGTTGCATTTTCACCGAGTGGCAAAAATCGCCATTCACCAGCAAGTTTGTTAAAAGGGCCGTCTAGCAAATCCATTTCGATTGAATGGTATGGTTTTAGTCTATTAAGAGTCGTAAATGAATGATTTAATCCCGATTTATTTATCTCAACTGAGGCTGTGACTTCTTTAGAAGATTGATTTAAAATGGTGGTATTGACGCACCAGTTTAGGAATTGTGGATAGTCTTCGATGGCGTTGACCAATTCATACATTTTTTTTGGTGAGTATTGAACAATGGCACTTTTAGATATTTGATGCATGACGACAAAGAATAAGAAAGATAACTCAAATACCATCGCTTTAAATAAAAAAGCAAGGCATGACTATTTTATCGAACAAACCCTTGAAGCTGGTCTAAGTTTACAGGGATGGGAAGTTAAAAGTATGAGAGAGAAGAAAGTGCAAATAAAGGAAGGTTATGTCATCCTAAAAAATAATGAATTATATTTATTTGGTTCTCACATATCTCCGCTCAATACAACATCAAGTCACATAAATCCTGACCCTACAAGAACGAGAAAACTACTATTAAATAGAATTGAGATTAATCGTTTAAGAGAAAAAATAACTCAAAAAGGAGCAACTATTGTTCCTTTGAAGCTCTACTGGCTAAGAGGAAAGGTAAAAATTGAGATTGGAGTTGCAAAAGGGAAAAAAGCTTATGACAAACGTCAAACCATAAAACAAAAAGACTGGCAACGGGATAAAGAAAGAGCGTTAAAAAATCATAATCGGTAAATATATATAATTTTTATTAATATTTTTTCATCTAACACATGATTTAATATACAATGAATTCTCAGATGTGGTGTTGGAGGTAACCCAGACATTTTTGTAAATTGATTCTTTCCTCCTTTTGAAGAGTCATCCCTTAGGTACCATGTCTTTTTTTAGTAACTTTACATAGGAGAGAATTTAATGAATAAATCAGATTTAATTGATGCAATTGCTTCAGGAGCAAATTTATCAAAAGCCGACGCAGCAAGAGCGTTAAATGCAACAACTGGAGCTATTTCTTCAGCGCTTGCAAGTGGCGGTGGTGTGCAGTTAACAGGATTCGGTAGCTTTGTTGTGAGACATAGAGCGGCGCGCACAGGTCGTAATCCACAGACAGGTGCAAGTATACAAATCGCTGCTTCTAATGTGGCGGCTTTTAAAGCCGGTAAGGCACTAAAGGATGCGGTAAATTAATTTACTCTATAATTAAAACCAAAAAAGGCGCTTTGAAAGCGCCTTTTTTATTATGATATTAAATATTTATTTATGTATAAACAAAAAGATAGCCAGACAAATTTGTTGACATAACGAATCTTATTAATCAAGTTAAATGATTAAGCTCAAAAATGGTCTAACTGATTTATTCATTTTTTTCTCTAAGCATTAGAAATATATTGCAGCATGGTAAAATACCCGCTTTTTAAAGTAATTGGAGACTAGTTATGGAGCGCACCTTATCAATAATCAAACCTGATGCTGTTGCTAAAAATGTAATTGGTAAAATATATTCACGTTTTGAAGATGCAGGTTTTAAAATTATTGCCGCAAAAATGCTACATCTGGATGAAATAAGTGCGGGAGGTTTTTATGCAATTCATAAGGATCGGCCTTTTTTTAAAGATCTAATCTCTTTTATGACTTCAGGGCCAGTAATAGTTCAAGTTCTTGAAGGCGAAAATGCTGTAGTCAAACATCGTGAAATTATGGGTGCTACAAATCCTCAAGAAGCTGCACCGGGTACAATTCGTGCAGATTTTGCTGACACTTTAGATGAGAACGCGGTTCACGGCTCAGATTCACTTGAAAATGCAGCAATCGAGATTGCATATTTTTTTGATGAAGACGGATTGTGCAAACGAACTAGATAATTTATTTTGCTTAAGCAGCATATATGTTGTTGCTTCCATAAATGCTAAAGAAACTCAATTTATTTGGATTACCTCGTGAAAAACTTTCAAATTTTTTCATTGATCTAAATGAAAAAAAATTCCGAACAAAACAAATAATGCAATGGATATATCATCAAGGCGTTAATAACTTTGATGATATGCATAATTTGTCAAAAGATTTAAGAAAAAAACTCCAAACTGTTGCAACCATCGATTTACCGAAAGTTTTCTCATTAAGTGAGTCAAGTGATGGAGTTATCAAATGGGTAATCAGTCTGGGCGAAAAGAGCCATGTAGAGACAGTTTATATTCCTGAAAGAGACAGAGGCACTCTTTGCATTTCTTCTCAGGTTGGTTGCGCTCTAGCATGCACTTTTTGCTCAACAGGTACACAAGGTTTTAATAGAAATCTCCAAAGTCATGAAATTATTGCACAAGTAATCATAGCGCAAAACCATCTGAATACATTAAACAAACGCATATCTAATGTTGTATTTATGGGCATGGGTGAACCATTATTGAATGAAGGACCAGTTTATGACACTTGCAATTTATTACTTGATGACTGGGCTTTTGGCTTGTCAAGGAGAAAGGTGACCGTATCATCCTCTGGAATTGTTCCAGCAATTTACAGAATGTCAGAAACAACACCGGTAAGTTTGGCTATCTCGCTTCATGCCCCAAATGATAATATCAGAGATATATTGGTACCTATTAATAAAAAATACCCTATAAAAGATCTAATGCAGGCTTGTCATCAGTACCTCAATGCAGGCTCTCAACAGCGCCATATTTTATTTGAATATGTAATGCTTGATGGAGTGAATGATTTGCCAGAGCACGCAAAAAGCTTAGCAAAATTGTTAAATGGTATATCTGCTAAAGTTAACTTGATTCCATTCAATCCATTCCCAAAAACTCAATATAAAACGTCAAAAAAAGATACAATTAAACATTTTCAAGATATATTGTTTAAATCAGGCATTCGAACTACGACAAGAAGAACTAGAGGGGGCGACGTTGATGCTGCTTGTGGTCAATTAGTTGGCAGAGTTATGGACAAAACGAGAAGAAATGCTGGAAGGAATTAGACACTACCCAAAAAAAAAGAAACTCAAGAAGTCGAAATTATTAATACTTATATTTTTGCCTGTAGCTCTAATCGTTTTCGGAATTTGGTATATTTATGAAAAATTTGAACCTAATGTATCAAGACCGACAACAATTGTCATTGATCCAAAGATTGTTGAAGAAACTGTTGAAGTGAGTTCTGAAATCATTAAAAAGACTATTGATAGTCCAAAAAATGAAATTAATGACAAAGGTTTAGATGAAATTGTAAATAGCTATGAAACAAGCACATACAATCAATAGAAGGGCGTCAAAAAAAATATTTGTTGGTAATGTGGCAATTGGTGGCGATGCTCCTATCAGTGTTCAAAGTATGACAAATACGGATACTTGTGATATTGATGCCACAGTTAAACAAATAATCTCGATTGCAGATGCTGGGGCTGATCTCGTAAGAGTTTCAATACCAACCATGGAGGCTGCAGAAGCGTTCAGAACCATCAAATCTCAAGTTAATGTGCCGCTAATTGCTGACATACATTTTGATTATAAAATAGCTCTAAAAGTCGCTGAGTATGGTGCTGATTGTTTACGAATTAATCCTGGCAATATTGGTAAAGAAGAGCGAATTAAAGAGGTCGTTGCCTCGGCGATAGATCATAACATCCCTATTAGGGTAGGCGTTAATGCAGGCTCATTAGAAAAAGATTTACAAAAAAAGTACACAGAACCAACCCCTGAGGCAATGGTAGAGTCGGCATTTAGGCATATTGATATTTTGGATAGGCTCGACTTTCATAATTACAAAATATCTCTAAAGGCTTCAGAAATATTCATGACTGTTATGGCCTATAGAAAGTTGGCTTCGCAAATTGAAAACCCTCTTCATTTAGGAATAACTGAGGCTGGTTCATATAGATCTGGCACGGTGAAATCTTCCATCGGACTAGGCTTGCTATTGAGTGAAGGAATAGGTGATACAATCAGAGTTTCGCTTGCTTCAGACCCGGTCAATGAAGTTAAAGTAGGGTTTGACATTCTTAAATCACTTCATTTGAGAAAAAAAGGTGTTAATCTAATTGCATGTCCCTCCTGTTCTCGACAAAAATTCGATGTAATATCTGTAGTTAATGAACTTGAGTCACGTCTAGAAGATATCACTGAATCAATTGATGTTGCGGTGATTGGTTGCGTAGTCAATGGCCCAGGAGAGGCCAAATTGGTTGATGTTGGAATTACTGGTGGATCTCCGAATTTGATGTATATCAATGGCAAAGCAAATGGCAAAGTTGATAATCAATCTCTGGTCGAAACTTTAGAGACCAATATAAGAAAAAGGATTTCTATTTCCAGCGTTTGACCCTTTGATAAGCTTTATACTTATAAATTGCAAGAATTGCCGTATAACCGATAATGGCGGTAATTGTTGATATTATTAATCCGCCAACCCATATTGCTGTTATTGTTGAGGTAAGACTTCCCATAAAATAGTCTATGGTAAATTGAAAGTTTGGATCTATCTCTGTACCAATAATATAAGAACCTAATTTGTATATATAATAATAAATAGGCACCATAGTGAGTGGATTATTGAGCCAAACTAGCCCAATAGAAAGCAAAATATTGGAAGAAAAAGCAACAGCAAGTGCTGCTGCTAGAAGGGTATGTAGGGGGAGCGGAAGGAAGGCACAGAATAGACCAACAGCAAAGGCTTTTGAAATAGTGCGCTTATTCCATTTCCATAGATCTGGATTATGTAAGTGTTTATTTAGCCAACCTAAATTTATGTCTTCTTGTTTTGGGCTGAAGCGTTTCAGAGTGTTTTTCACTTTTAATTAGCGATATCAATTAAGTTTTTTGCGTTTAGACCATAAAGATCATAAAGTTCTTCCTGCGAACCATGTTCAGTAAAAGTATCCGGGAGGCCAACAATACTAAGATGAGTTTTAATTTTATTTTGTTGTAATAGTTCACTTATTGCACTTCCAGCGCCACCAGCAGAGGCATTATCCTCGATGGAGATTAGTTTTGTGTGGCTCTTTGAGATTTTAATAATAAGTTCTTCATCTAGAGGTTTAATAAACCTCATATCTATGACTGTTGCATTTAAAGACTCTCCAGCTTCCAAAGCCTTGTCAAGCATACTGCCGAAAGAAAAAATTGCAATATCAGCGCCATCCCTTACAATGTTTGCTTTTCCAATCTCTATTGAATCATCGGATATGAATTTATCCATATGAGATACGCCTCTAGGAAAGCGGACACATTTAGGTCCGTCTATGCTAAATGCTGTATTTAGAGCTTTATATAATTCAAGGCTAGAGCTGGGAGCCATTAGAACTATATTGGGAATACATCTTAGGAAACTTAAATCGAAAACACCAGCATGTGTAGGGCCATCCTCTCCAACCAAGCCAGCCCTATCAATAGCAAAAAGAACGTTCAAATTTTGCAAAGCAATATCATGAATAAATTGGTCGTAACCACGCTGAAGAAAGGTTGAATATATTGCTAAAACAGGCTTTAAACCCTTTGTTGCCATACCACCAGCAAGCGTCACTGCGTGCTGTTCTGCAATGGCTACATCAAAGTAACGTTCAGGGTACTTTTCAGAAAACTCAACCATTCCTGAGCCTTCGCACATGGCTGGAGTAATTCCAATTAGTTTATTGTCTTTTTCAGCCATATTACAAAGCCATCTGCCAAAAACCTTACTGTAACTTTCGTGTTTACTTTTTGAACTTGTCGGTGGCGCAATACCATGAAATTTGAAAGGATTGTTTTCAAGATCTTCCATTCCTTGGCCTTTCTTGGTAATAACGTGGAGAATTCTCGGTTTGTTATGATTTTTTAGGTTTTGAAGAGTTTTGATTAATGTATGGATATCGTGACCATCTATTGGACCAAAATAATCTATACCGAGTTCTTCAAATAGCGTACCTGGTAGAATCATTCCTTTAGCATGTTCTTCCCAACGTTTTGCAAAATCCTGAATACGTGGAAGCCCTTCAAGTAGCTTAAGAGATTTTGTCTTTACAGTGGAATATAATTTTCCAGATATCAATTTTGTTAAATACTTGCTAAGTGCGCCAACATTCTTTGAAATAGACATGTCGTTATCATTAAGTATGATTAGCAAGTTGACATCGGTGTCACCAGCATGGTTAAGAGCTTCAAACGCCATACCGCCAGTCAGTGCGCCATCGCCAATAACCGCTATCGCAATGTCATTTTTATTATTCAGCCTGTTTGCGAGTGAAATGCCAAGTGCGGCACTAATAGAAGTCGATGAATGGCCAGCCCCGAATGCATCATGTTCACTTTCAGCAATTTTGGTGAATCCTGAGATTCCATTGAGTTTTCTTAAAGTTGACATTGATTTATTTCTACCTGTAAGCATTTTATGGGCATAAGCTTGATGCCCAACATCCCATATAAAGCTATCTTTAGGTGTATCAAACACGAAATGCATTGCTATAGTCAGCTCGACTGTTCCAAGGTTTGAGCCAAGATGACCGCCTGTTTTTTTGGTATTTTCGATCAAGGCATTTCTAATTTCATTGGAGAGCTGATTCAGCTCGTCGAAACTTAACTTTTTAATATCGTTAGGGTTATTAATCTTATCGAGCATGAAACAAAACTGAAATAAAAAACACGATTATACTTTATAGATATATTTAATTACCAAGATGGTCTGCGGATTTTTTGGTTAGGATCCTTCTTGATATTCTTATTTTTGATTTTAATTGTCTCGTCAAAATTCTTAGCAATAAATCCAAAACTAGGGTCAATTTTTTTCATAGGTATCCAGACTCTATATCCACTTCCTTTTGCAACTTCAATTTCTTCAAATTTTTCAGTTGTCATTGATCTGACAATGTCGTGAAAGCAACGGTCAGGCAAAATAACCTCAATAGAGTTCCCGACACTAAACTTATTTTTTGTATCAATGAGAATTTTCCCATCTTTGTATTCCAAGATTTCACCTACTACTTGTTGCTTGTTTGAGCGAGAATAATTGTCGAAATAAGTTTGTAATTCTTCAGGTTGGTGGCGCCTATAAAACCCATCAGTGTAGCCACGGTTGGCCAGATTTTCTAGAACTCCAAACGCTTCAGGGTTGAACGATTTACCTCTTACAGCATCGTCAATTGCTTGTGCATAAACTTGAGCAGTTCGAGCTACATAGTAGTGTGACTTTGTCCGACCTTCAATTTTTAGTGAATCAATTCCAATTCCTGTAAGTGTATGGACATGTTCTATAGCCCTTAGATCTTTAGAGTTCATTATGTAGGTTCCGTGTTCATCCTCATAAGCCGGCATTAATTCGCCGGGCCTGCCTTGCTCTTCCAATAGAACTAATTGTTCGTCAGTTGATTTAATTTCTACTGCTTTAATGTCGCCTTCAAATGTTTGTTCTGCCTCTTTAACATCGTACTTCCATCGACAAGAATTTGTGCATGCGCCTTGGTTGGGATCTCTATGGTTAAAATATCCCGACAACAGGCAGCGACCAGAGTAAGCAATACAAAGTGCACCGTGAACAAACACTTCAAGCTCGATATCTGGACACTTTTGCCTAATCTCTTTAACTTCATCTAGTGAAAGTTCGCGCGAGAGAATAATGCGACTTATGCCAGCACTTTTCCAAAAATTTACAGTTGCATAGTTGATTGTGTTGGCTTGTACAGATAAATGTATGGCTTGTTGAGGAAATTTTTCCTT
>Ga0208896_1001121_pt1 | contig 13528 bp, 13 predicted proteins | sample ETNtaG_27_FD_185778 | JGI IMG/M metagenome (GOLD analysis project Ga0208896, IMG submission 185778) | Marine microbial and viral communities from oxygen minimum zone, Eastern Pacific Ocean - ETNP201406SV63 (SPAdes) (version 2) | ecosystem: Environmental > Aquatic > Marine > Oceanic ... | reverse complement strand
AGATTTACAGGCAAATTTTGGTTTAATGCAAATAGAAAAGGCAGATTGGATATCAGAAATGAGGACAGAAAATCATATTGAATATGCAAAACAATTAGATGGACATTTTGAATTTCAAGATTGGGGAAGTGATAATCCGTGTAGTATTTCATTTGGAGCTTTAGCAGAAAGTAAAGAACATAGAAAAGAGGTTGTTAATAGATTGGTAGAAAATGGTATAGAAACTCGTATATTTAGTGCAGGTAATCTTGGATTACATCCATTTTGGGTAAATAGATATGGTGAATTTCATGGTGAAGTTGCCGATAAGATACATTCACGAGGATTTTTCTTACCAAATTATCCAGAATTAGAGATAGATGATATTAATTTTATAAGTGGGGTATGTAAGAATGTTTAAAAATCAAAATGTATTAATAACGGGTGGTTCAGGAATGGTTGGAAGAGAATTAGTTGAAATTCTTTTAAATAGAGGTGCAGTAGTAAGAGTTGTTTCTCTTGATGAACCTGTAGATTTTTTTGATGAAGTAGAATTTTTAAAGAAAGATTTAACAAATTGGCACAATTGTATTGATATTTGTACTGGAATGGATTATGTATTTCATGTGGCCGGAGTAAAGAGTTCAGCAGCAATGCCCAAGATAAAACCTTTGGATTATTTTATTCCAATGATGAGGTTTAATACAAATATGATGGAGGCAGCTTTTCGTAGAGGAGTAAAGTGGTATTTATATACAAGTTCATATGGTGTTTATGCACCTTCTGAGATATCACACGAGGATGATGTTTGGAAAACATTTCCATCAGATAATGATAAATTACCTGGTTGGGCTAAACGAATGGGTGAATTACAGTCAGAAGGTTATAAGATCCAACATGATTGGGATAATATATCCGTAGTTCGTCCAGCTAATATTTATGGTAAGTGGGATAACTTTGATTTGGAAACTGCAATGGTAATTCCATCATTAATTAGAAAATCAGAAGAGGCCGGAGTTGGTGGAACTTTAAGTGTATGGGGAGATGGTTCACCCATAAGAGATTTTATTCATGCCCGTGATGTTGCAAGAGGAATGATTTTTGCAGTAGAAAATAAGATAACTGAACCATTAAATCTTGGGAGTGGAGATGGTGTTAATATTGCACAACTCGCTTCAAGTATTGCGGCACGTTTTGAATGTGGAATTGAATTTGATAAATCAAAACCAAATGGGGATCATAAAAGAATATTAGATATGTCAAGGGCATATTCTTATGGATTTAAGAACTCGGTTGATATAGATGACGGTTTAGAAGAAACTATAGGGTGGTATTTAAATAATAAAGATAAATTAAATTACAGGTATGATCCCTTTAAGGAAAAATAATGTTTTATAAAGATAAAAAAATTATTATAACTGGAGGAAGTGGTTTTATAGGAACTCATTTTTTAATTGAGGTGTTGAATCGTGGGGCAAAAGTTAAAACTCATATTCATAAAAGACCATTACAAATACAAGATGATAGAATTGAGGTTTTGGAAAATATTAATTTAGAAAAAATTGATGATTGTTTAAAATTGATAGAAGGTGCTGATTATGTTATTCATTTAGCAGGTAATATAGCAAATCCAAAACAAGTTCCAACAGATTTTCAAATAACATTAAATCAAATATCCGTTTTTACTAATGTATTGGAGGCATCAGAGAAATGTGGAGTTAAAAGATTTTTTGATTTAAATAGTGGAACTGGGTATCCACTAAGAAATTATCCTGTTAGGGAAGATGAGTTTTGGAATGATGAGCCATATATTTCTTATTATGGGTATGGTTGGATGAGAAGATATAGAGAAAAAGTTATGGAACATTGTTCTCATATTTCTGATATGAAAATAGCTTTATGTAGAGCAACAGCCGTTTTTGGACCTAATGATAATTTTGATTTAGAAACTTGTCATGTAATTCCTGCTTTAATTAGGAGAGTGTTGAGTGATGAGAATCCATTTGAGGTTTGGGGAAGTCCCGATGTAGTTAGAGATTTCCTTTATGTAAAAGATGTTGTAAAGGGTGCTTTATTAGTATTAGAAAAAGGTGAATCTATGAGACCATATAATTTAGGTAGTGGTGTTAAAATTACTATTGGTGATGTAGTTAATTCTATATTAAAGGCTACTGATAGAAACCCAAAAGTAGTTTATGATGAATCGAAACCAACTACTATTCCTTTTAAGTTGGCCAGTATAGATAGAATTAAAAATGAACTTGGATTTAAACCAGATTATATTTTTGAAGAAGGAATAAGAGAAACAGTTGAGTGGTACAAAAACAATGAGTAAATTAATTTTTGGGTTTGATAGATTTGAAAAAAATGGTGATCCATTACCTAATTGCGAAGATTATAAATTTAAAGGAAATAAAGTTTGTAATTGCGGAAATGTATTTTTAGGTATGTTTCAAGATATGGATTTTAATTATATTAAAAAATCTAAGAGGCCTCTTAGATTTTTTAATATTGAAACACAACATATTGATAAGATTGAATATAATTATATTTATCCTATTGATGTAAATTCTTTTGCATTCTCTATGGGATATAATAAATGGCCTGATACATTTGAAGATGTAAGTGTTTTTGATTCTATTCCTAAAAGAGTTATAGAAGATTGTCAAGCTGGTCGTTGTAAAATTTTAATAAATTATGGATATGAAGGATTAACTGGAGATTCAAAAGATACAATTTTATTTGAACCATTATTAGATAGATTACATTTTTTATTAGAGAAACATAAAATACCACAAGAAAGATTTATTTATGTAGATAGTAATAATACATTGTGTGATTTTAAATTACCTACAAAAATAAATTATTTTAATTATGAATATTGTGCAATAGATTGGTGGAGATTTACAAAAATGTGGCCAAGTATGATGTATCATGGTAATTCACTATCATCAGGAAACATGAAAAAGTGGTCAAATACTAAAAAGAAATTAAGAAGTAAATACTATCTTTCATTTAATAGATTACCCAAAAGACATAGAGTTGATTTAGTTTTAAGTTTGGATAGGAATAACTTATTAGATAAAGGATATATATCTTTTGCAAATAATATAGAAGATTGGGATTGGAGAGATATGGTTTCAGTGCCTGAAAAGGAATCACTTGAGAAAAAATTACCATTGGTTATTGATTTGGAGGATTTAAGTGATTCAAAACATTCTTATGATAAATTTAATGTAAGATATTATTTAGATAGTTATTTTCAGATTGTTACTGGTAATAATTTTAGTTGGCATGAGGATCAATTAATTTTTAGTGAAAAAATATGGAAATCAATAACTAATTTACAACCATTTATTTATTTAGATGATGTGGGAGCTTTAAAAAAATTACGAGAATATGGTTTTAAAACATTTGAACCATTTATTGATGAGAGCTATGATGGAATTGTAAACTCAGATATAAGATTTGGGGCCATAGAGCAAGAGATTAATAAGTTATGTAATAAATCAATAGAAGAAATACATGAGTGGTATTGGTCAATTGAAGATATATTAAAATATAATTATTATCATTTTTATGAAAATTTTATTCCGTTGGTAAAACATAATTTAATAGAAGAATGTTTAGATAATGCCCCACCTAATAATGAATGTGCTGATGGAACTCAAATGAGGGAAAGATATCTTTTACTTAATTCATCAGATGGTATTGTTCAAAACAAGAAGGATTTTTGGCCATTTGAAATTGTTTGTAGTACAGAGGAATTATATGAAAATGAAGCTTCACTTATAGAAGAAAGAGTTTCAGATCGAATAGGATGGGAAAAACTAAAAAATGCTAAATCTGTTTTATTTATAAACAGAAAGGAATGTTGGTTTGATTGGGAATCTTATGATAAATTAAACGAATTAATAGGAAAGTATAATTTGGATCCAAAAAAGTTTTATTTAGGCAATCATGATTTAAATTTTAAGGAGAATTTTGAATCTTGGGTATCTTCTAACGATTATGTAAGGTTATCGGAACATGATATATATCCACCTAAACATAAGAATTTAATTTTATTAGATAATGTATTTGGATTTGATAATATGTATTTTTTGCAATATGATAGTTTTTTATCTCATAAAAATAAAATACGAGATATAATATATAATTCAAATCCTAAAAAACTTTTTATGTCGTTAAATGGGATGAAAAGACCTCATAGGAAAATGTTGGTAGACTTTTTACGAGAAAATAATTTATTTGATAGTGGATATGTAAGTGTTGCATGGGAAGGTTTATATTTAGATGGAGATTCTTTATTTATAGAAGATAGTGGTCAACCACAACTTCATCCTGGGTTTGATATAAAAACTGATAATTTAAATTCTTTTTTTGATGAGAGTTTTTTTACAATAGTAGTAGATACTTCTACATCAATAGATAATGATTGGTATAAACCACTGGCGTTTAATTGGGATAAGTATAGATGTTTATTTTATGGTCATCCATTTATTTTAATGTCTAATAAAGGTACATTAAAATACTTGAAATCACTTGGATATGAGACTTTTCCTGAAATATTTGATGAATCATATGATGAAATAGACGATTGGAAAGAAAGAGTGGAGTTTGTATGTAGTGAGGTTAAAAGAGTTTGTAATTTGGATAAAAATGAACTCAGAAATATATTTGAAAAAGTTCATGATAAGGTTATTTATAATAGAAGAAATTTTTTGAATTACCCTAAACATTTTAAAAGAGAAAAAAACAAAATAGAGAGAATTTTTAATGATTGATGTTTTATTTATAAATCCAAGTAGTTCTAAGGAAATTTACCAGTCATTATCTGAAGATTATGCTGGAATTGGAACACCCTATTGGGCACTTTTGCTTGCACAATCTTGTCGCTCTAAAGGATATAAAGTTGAAATATTAGATATATTAGCAGAACAAATATTACTTGATGATGCCGTTAAACGGATAAAAGATTTGAATCCAAGACTTATAACATTTTGTGTTTATGGTGAGAATGTAAATTCAGGTACCACTCAAATGAGTGGTGCAGTAAAATTAACTAATCTATTAAAAGAAAGTGGGGTAGAGATACCAATATCATTTGTTGGTTCTCATGTTCAAGCACTACCATACAAAGTTTTAAATGAAGAATTAAATATTGATATTATTTTTACTAATGAAGGAGTTTATTCATTGTGGAATATATTAAAGATTGATGATTTATCAGATTTAAAACAATTGGAAACTGTAAATGGAATTGGTTTTAGAAAGGATGGGAAACCATATCTTACTTTACCAGAAAAAATTGTTCCTAATGAAAGGATGGATTTAGATTTACCAGGATATGCTTGGGATTTATTACCATATAGAGATAAACCGTTAGATTTATATCGTTCCCCGATGTGGCATGGTGAATATGATCACAATAAAAGAAGTCCTTATGCAGCTTTTTATACTTCATTGGGGTGTGTATTTCAATGTGAATTTTGTATGATAAATATATTGAATAGAGATGATTTAGATGAGATAGGAGTTGCTGGTAATTATAATAAGATGAGATTTTGGTCACCAGAATTTATAATTAATGAATTTGATAAATTAGTAGAAATGGGAGTAGAGACTATTAGAATTGCAGATGAAATGTTTTTATTAAATCCTAAATATTATTTACCTTTAATTACGTTATTATCAGAAAGACCTTATGCAAATAAATTAAGAATGTGGGCGTATTCGAGAATAGATACTATAAAAAAACCAGAAGTATTAAAACTTTTAAGAAAGGCGGGAATTAAATGGTTGTGTCTTGGTATTGAAAGTGCAGATAAAAATGTTAGATTAGAAATATCAAAAGGAAAATTTGAAGATGTTAATATAGTTGAGGTTATAAATCAAATACACGAAGCGGATATTGGTGTTATAGCCAATTATATGTTTGGTTTACCTACTGATACTATGAAAACTATGAAAAAAACATTACAACTTAGTTATGATTTGTGTACAATAGCATGGAACGCTTATGCTGCCATGCCATTACCTGGTAGTCAGTTATATAAAGATGCAGTAGAACGGGGTTTCAAATTACCCGAAGATTATAGTGGTTATTCATTTCATGCTTACACAACACAACCATTACCTACTGATGATTTAATACCAGAACAAATATTAAAATTTAGAGATGAGGCTTATATAAAATATCATACATATGAACCATTTTTAAATAAAGTTAGAGAAACATACGGTGAAGTTGCAGTTAATAATATATTAGATAATGTTAAACTAAAATTAAAGAGAAAAATTTTAGGAGATAAGATATGAAAAATAGAGAGTTAGAAAAAATAGCAAAATTTATTAGAAAACAAATTTTTGAATTTAAAACATCATCAGGACAAGGACATTTGGCCAGCTCATTATCTCTTGTAGACATTTTAGTTTCTCTATTTTATGATGATGAAACTGATTTTAATCACGAAAAGGATATTGTTATTTTTAGTAAGGCGCATGGTTCACCAGCAATATATCCAATATTAGCTGATTTTGATTATTTTCCCAAAGATGAGTTAGAAAAATACTGTAGAGTTGGTGGAATTTTAAGATTACATTCAGATTGGACTATTCCTGGTTGTTATCACATTGGTGGTTCGTTGGGAAATGGTTTAGGGTATGCATCAGGATTGGCTTATGCAAATAGAAATAAAAATATTTATGTAATATTAGGAGATGCTGAATTGTATGAAGGCAGTATATGGGAGAGTTTAATGTTTATTTCACATAATAAATTATCTAATTTAAAGATAATAGTAGATAGAAATGGATTGGGGATACTTGGTAAAACAGAAGAATTATTAAAACTTGAATCTCTTGTTGATAAGTTTAAATCATTTGTAGGAAGTGGTAAACAAATAAATGGTCATAATTATAATGAATTGAGAGATGTTTTTTCAAGAAATACATCTCAAGTTGTGATTGCAAAAACAATAAAGGGTAAGGGAGTTAGTTATATGGAAGATAAGTGGTTATATCATGTTATTATCCCATCAAGTGAAGAAGATATTAAAATTGGATTAGAGGAATTATCATGACTCAACGTGATGCATTTATTTCAGAATTATTTAAGTTAGCAAAAAAGGATAAAGATATTATATTAATTAGTGCGGATATAGGAGCACCTTCGCTGGATGTATGGAGAAAAGAACTACCAGATCAATTTTTATTCACTGGTATATCTGAACAAAATACTATTAATGTAGCAGCTGGATTATCTGCATCTGGAAAAAAAGTTTATCTTTATTTTATGGCAGTGTTTACAGCAAGATGTTTTGAACAAATTAGATATTCATGTGCTTTACCAGAGAATCCTGTAACAATTATGGCTAATAGTGTTGGATTAGGATATGCCCCATCTGGACCTGCACATAATCCTACAGACGATATAGCATATGTAAGGTCTTTGTTGGGGATTGAAATTTATTCATTACGTAATACTTCTATGGTTAGAGATTTGGTTAAGAAAACATATGAAGAACCTAAATTAAGATATGTTCGGTTGGAGAGAAAGTATGATACTCGATTTGATGATATTGAATATGATTATAATTTGGATGATGGTATAATGGAAGTTAAATCTGGATCAAAAATAGCTTTAATTTCTTGTGGATATATGTTGGGCAGGTGTTTAGATGTTTGGCAAAAAATGTTAGATAATAAATATGAAGTTGCATTATATGATATGTATAGATTAAAGCCGAACCCAATAACTGAAAAAACATTTAAACAATATGATAAACTTGTATCGGTTGAGGAACAAACTTTATCTGGAGGAGTTGGTTCTATAATTTTAGAGGGGATATCAGATTGTAAAATGAATATTCCATTGTTGAGATTAGGATTACCAGATAGATATATTTTTGAGAATGGTAGTAGGGACTATCATTTGGATAATAATGGATTATCAGTAGATTCAATTTATGAAAATATAATAGGATTTGTAAATGAAGATTAATAAAGATATAGAAAAATATTGGAAAAATCGAGTATTATTTTCATGGGGACCATACGAAGAAATGAGGGATTTGAAATATGGAATCAATAATTATATGTTTGATAAGTATCCATTTAAAGATAGTGCTGGTAAGAAAGTTCTTGAAATAGGGTGTGGGGGTGGATTAGATTCTATAGAGTATGCAAAAAGTGGAGCACAAGTATGGGCAACCGATTTTACAGATGAGGCCGTTGAATTTACAACTGATAGAGTTAATAAATTGAATATGGGAAGTACAATTGTAGCCAGTAATGGGAGAATACGAGTTGATAAAGTGGATGTAAGAAATATACAGTATGAAGATAATTTTTTTGATGTTGTTCATACGTTTGGTGTATTACATCATATTATTGAAGTGGAAGATGCACTTAGTGAAATTTATAGAGTATTAAAACCAGGCGGTACTATATGTGCAATGTTTTATAACAAAAATAGTTTATTATATCATTATAGTATTATATATTTACAAGGTGTTGTAGAAGGTGAATTTGATAGTGGATTAACTGAAGAAGATTTATTTAGTAAATATAGTGAAGCTGAAGTTGGGTGTCCATATACAAAAGCTTATACAGAAGAAGAAGTTATAGAGTTGTGTGAATCAAGTGGATTTAGGGAAGTAGAAACAGATATTAATGCTCCACATATTGATACGCCCAAACAAAGAAAAGTTGAAATTTTAAATTTACCAAAACATTTAGGGTTTCATATAACAGTAAAGGCCATAAAATGAAATTGAAGGCTGATAAAATTAAAATATTAAATATGACTCGAATGAGAGAACTTAAAGATGATAAACTTGATTTTATTACAGATCCACGTCACACTGAGGGCATTTACAGATTGGGTATATCCGATACGAGAGCAACTGGTGAAGTTGATGGAGTTCATTTTCTACGAAGTTTCCAATACGTTCAGCACTGTCCAAATGATAGTAAATATATAGTTTTTTATTCGACTCCCTGGGAATTTGTTGAAGATATATCTTTTATACAGTCTGGTAAAGTAAATAATTTGATGAAAAAAGTATGGGAGGATTTTAAAAATTCTAAATGTATTTTTATATATTATGGATTTGATCTGGGAGATGTTAAATTAAATGAAATTAAAAATTTTTTAAAAGGAGAAGGTGTACCACTTAGTAATTTTATTTATATTCAATTTGGATTTTTAGGAACGTTCCATAAATCATGGTTATTGGATAATGAAGATTTTACTTTGTTAGAATATAATGATATGTGGTGGTATGGTTTTTTTAATGATATAGAAAATATAGAATCTTTATTTAAATTCATGTATAAGAATCAATTTAATTTTAAACGACCACATAAATTTATTACAATGAATAATGCAGTAAAAAATCCACGTAAGGATTTATTGTTATTTTTAGTTAAACATAATTTATTAAACGAGGGGATTTCTTCATTTTTTACTATACAAAGTAAAGATCGTAATTCACCCGTAGATTTACAAGAAGAATTATCTGCCAGTGAAGTTATTTTAAAGTTTGATGAAGAAACAATAAATAGAGCAATTGAAATAGTACCATATAGTTATGATATATCTAATAAATTTATATTAGACGAATTTAGAAGGGATCAAGCAACATTATTAAATTTTAGCGGATATAATTCTGCTTATTTTGAAATTATAGCAGAAACTGATACCCATTCTTTCAGTAGAGCACACGGAGAAGATTGGACAGATAAACCAGTTTATGATTATTTTCCATATACAGAAAAAACTGGAAGGGCGTTTTTAATGGGATTACCATTTATTTTATTAACACGACCAAATTCTCTTGAGAAATTACGAGAAATTGGATTTAAAACATTTGAACCGTTTATTAACGAGAGTTATGATATGGAAACAAACAATAAAAAAAGATTGGAAATGGCTTTTAGTGAAATAAAGAGAATTGTTAAAATGGACGATGATGAAATTTATAAATGGTTTAGAGATATGAGAGATATTACAGAGCATAATTTGAATTATTATTTTAAATTTAAAAAAATATCTGAAATAAATATAAAAAGTACAATCATATCAAAATTTGAAAAAAATAGGTGGACATAGAAATGAGAATATTAATAACAGGTGGGGCAGGTTATCTTGGTTCTAAATTAACTGAAACACTTTTAAGTCAAGGACATAATGTAATTGTATATGATAATTTATTTTTTGGTTCAGTAGGAATAATTCCATTTTTAGATAATCCAAAATATAAATTAATTAAAAATACAATAAATAATCTTGAATTGATAGAGACTGTTATAAAGAGTGTAGATTATGTTGTTCATTTGGCAGCAATAGTAGGAGAACCAAGTTGTAAGCAATATGAAAGTTCGGTGTATAATGTAAATACAGGAGCCACGGAATGGATTAGTAAATGTGCATATAACTATGATATACCATTATTATTTTTAAGCACTTGTAGTAATTATGGAAAAACTGATAAAGTAGTTAGAGAAGATTCACCATTAGAACCACTTGGATTATATGCAGATTCTAAAATACAGGCAGAAAAAGTTGTGTTGGAAAATGACCATTTAGTATTGAGAATGTCTACATTATTTGGGGTGAGTTATAGAGTTAGATATGACATAACGATAAACGAGTTTGTATATCAGTATTATAGGGATAAATTGTTAAAAGTTTATGGTGAAGATACTTGGCGACCTTATTTGCATGTTCAAGATGCCTGTAATATGATTATTAAATGTATGGAAAAAGATTTACGGGGTGTTTATAATACTGGATTTAATGATTTGAATTATCAAAAGAAAGAAATTGTGAATAAAATAGTAGAATATCTCGGTGAGGGTAAAATTGAATATGTTGATTTTGAGGATCCAAGAGATTATCAAGTTAATTTTGATAAGATACAAAAAGAATTAAATTATCAATATAAATTTTCATTTGAAGATGGTATTCGTGAGTTATATGAAAAAATTCAACGTGGAATGATATAATGAAGAAAGCATTAGTATGTGGGGCAGGTGGATTTATTGGTTCACATTTAGTTAAGAGATTAAAGAAAGAAGGTTATTTTGTTCGTGGAGTCGATTTAAAATATCCTGAATTTAGTAAAACGGAAGCGGATGAGTTTATCAAGGGTGATTTGAGAAATCTATCTATTGTAGATGTGTGTGTAGATGGAATTGATGAAATTTATCAATTGGCAGCAGACATGGGTGGTGCCGATTATATATTTACTGGTGAACATGATTCAGATGTTATGCATAATTCAGCAATGATAAATCTTAATATAGTAGATTCTATGAAAAGACAAGGAGTAAAGAAAGTATTTTATTCATCGTCCGCATGTATGTATCCTTCAGATGTTCAGTTAGAGATTGACGTTCCAGCATTAAAGGAAGGTATGGCTTATCCTGGTAATCCTGATTCTGAATATGGCTGGGAAAAACTTTTTAGTGAAAGGTTGTTTTTGGCATATGCAAGAAACGAGGGGTTTGATGCGAGAATAGCAAGATTTCATAATATATTCGGACCAGAAGGAACATATCAAGGTGGTCGTGAGAAAGCACCTGCAGCATTGTGTAGAAAGGTGATTGAATCAAACGGAGTAATAGAAGTTTATGGAGATGGACAACAAACTCGTTCATTTCTTTATATTGATGAATGTGTTGAAGGAATTAGACGATTAATGGAATCGGATTGTAAAGAACCACTTAATATAGGTTCAGATGAAGTTATTTCTATTAATGATTTTGCACAAATGATTATAGACATTTCTGAAAAGGAAGTTGTTATTGATAATATAGATGTTCCACAACTTGGAGTTCGTGGTAGAAATTCAGACAATACCTTGATAGCAGAAAAACTCTGTTGGAGTCCAACACAACCATTGAGGGTTGGAATCGAAAAAACTTATAAATGGATCAATGGTCAATTAGTTTGAATAACTTCTAATATTTTAGTTATCTTATATTTATTAGTGAATCAATGTATCTAAACGGAGTTTGCTTATGATAAAGCTAATAGATTTACTAAATGAGGGAGTTAGAGACCCAGGAATTTTTAAAGCAATATTCCTTGCTGGAGGTCCTGGTAGTGGAAAATCTTATGTAGCTCAACAACTATTCGGTATTCCCGAAAAAATCAATGTATCGACATATGGACTAAAAATGGTCAATCAAGACCAAGAGTTAGAAATGCTTTTAAAGAGATTTTATGGCAGTGATGACCCAACAGTAGATTACCTTAACATTCAGGCATATCCAGATGAATTATTCAAACAACTTACCGATCCTACTTTTGACGATTATAGTGGATTAAGGGGCAGTGCAAAATATTTAAGTAAAAAAAGAATGGGACAATATTTAAAAGGTCGTTTAGGAGTTATTATAGATGGAACTGGACATAAGTTTAATAAGGTAAAGGAGCAACGAAAAGAATTAGTGGAAATGGGTTATGATACTTATATGGTTTTTGTAACGACTTCGTTGGAAGTTGCACAACAAAGAAACGAAACACGACCACGAAGATTACCTGCAGATATAGTAGAAAAATCTTGGAAAAGAGTTCAGGCAAATATGGCATACTTTCAAGGATTATTTGGAAATGCCAATTTTATGATTGTGGACAATAATAAACATTTAACTCCCGAAGAGGCAAATAAAAAATTTAAAATGTTAGTTGAAAAGGGTATTAAAAAGTTTATTAAAAAACCGATTAAAAATAAAATAGCAAAAAAATGGATTCAACAACAAAATTTAGTACCAAAACAAGATTTAAAACAGATGTTGAAAAAATGATTAAATTACTTGACATATTAAATGAGTATTCTCATAATAATGGTTCAACAGGCGGAGCAGACGCCGGAGAACCAGATACAGGCTGGACAAATGCTAGAAAGAAACGAAAGTTAGGAGTGGATAGTAGTAAACCTGAACCTTGGTTTGAGAAAGGTAGATATACTCAATTATCTTTTCCAAAGGCAGATAATCCGTATGATGCAGCAAAAGGTAGAGGTGATGATAAGAGTATTCAGAGAGTTCAAGTGATAAAAAGAGTTATTAATACTGGAATTAAATATGAAGATTTTTATGATACAATAGCCAGTTGGGATAAGTATGGTGGTGAAGATTATTCAATGGATTATGAGAAATGATTAAATTAAGGGAATTTTAATGGCAAAAGGTGATTGCTATATGGCCAATGGTAGAATTGTAATGCAGAAAATGTCTGCTTCCGATGAAAAGAAATGGAAACTTTGTCATGGTGTAGGAATTTTACAATCAGATGGAGAACCATTTGGACATGCTTGGGTAGAACATGGTAGTAGATGTATCGATCAAAGTAATGGACAAGATATAAATTTTCCAAAAAAATTATATTATGCATTAGGTAATTTTCCCGTTAAAGGATATAAGATTTATAAATATACTCCTGAACAAACAGGAATAAAAATGGTAAGAAACAAACATTGGGGACCGTGGGATTTAAAACCACCGAGATAAATTATGAGAAAATTTCATATAGACG
>Ga0208896_1001115_pt1 | contig 13565 bp, 5 predicted proteins | sample ETNtaG_27_FD_185778 | JGI IMG/M metagenome (GOLD analysis project Ga0208896, IMG submission 185778) | Marine microbial and viral communities from oxygen minimum zone, Eastern Pacific Ocean - ETNP201406SV63 (SPAdes) (version 2) | ecosystem: Environmental > Aquatic > Marine > Oceanic ... | reverse complement strand
TTGTCAACAGTCGAGCCCGCTCTTGCAGGACCTAAGCGGCCACAGGATCGAGTTTCTCTTTCAGACATGAAGTCACACTGGAGGGAGAGTCTGAATGCTCCAGTCGGTCACAGCGGCCATGGTGTAGACTCTTCAAATAATGATGATTCTGCTGCTGTCGAGGGTCGAGGTGTAGAACTTAAACACGGAGATCTTGTAATCGCAGCAATCACCAGTTGTACCAACACTAGTAATCCAAGTGTCATGATTGCAGCCGGACTATTGGCTCGAAATGCACGTGCTGCTGGTCTATCGATTGCTCCATGTGTTAAGCCAAGTTTAGCGCCGGGTTCAAGAGTAGTAACGGAATATTTTGATGCGGCTGATTTAACAAAAGATCTCGATGCACTAGGATTCAGTGTTGTAGGATATGGTTGTACTACTTGTATTGGAAACTCGGGGCCTCTAGATTCTGATGTCGAGGCGGCAATAGATTCAGGGAATCTCATTGTTAGCAGTGTTATTTCAGGGAATCGTAACTTTGAGGGTCGAATTCATCAGAAAGTCAAGGCCAATTACTTGGCTAGCCCACCTCTTGTAGTGGCTTATGCGATTGCAGGGACTCTAGATATTGACTTCGCTTCAGACCCATTAGGGCATGATTCCGAGGGTGTACCTGTGATGCTTGCAGATATTTGGCCTTCTGATGAGAAAATCAAATCTACAATGGAGTCTGCAATCAGTCCAGAGATATTTAGGAAAAGATATTCTGACATTCTTGAAGAACCAAAATGGGATGCTGTTGAGAGCAGCCAGAGTGCACTATATCCTTGGGTTGATGAATCAACTTATGTCAGATTACCATCTTTCTTTGAAGGAATTAAAGCCGAACCAGAATCGATTGAACCAGTTGTTGATGCGCGTGTTCTTCTAAAGTTAGGCGACTCGGTTACAACTGACCACATCAGTCCAGCAGGTGCATTTCCTCATCACGGCCCGGCTGGCCAATATCTCGTCTCCAAGGGAGTGGAGCCACGTGATTTCAATTCCTTTGGCAGTCGTCGAGGCAATCACGAAGTTATGATGCGAGGAACCTTCGCTAATGTCCGAATTCGCAATCAAATCGCCCCGGGTACTGAAGGGGGACTCACTACCTATTTCCCAACTAATGAGGTGACATCAGTATTTGATGCTAGTATGAGGTATCAAGAAGTTGGAACACCCTTGGTAGTTCTTGCAGGAACTCAGTATGGTACTGGCAGTAGTAGAGATTGGGCAGCCAAGGGTACCTTGTTGCTAGGCGTTAAGGCAGTTATTGCTACCTCGTTCGAGAGAATACATCGCTCGAATTTAGTTGGTATGGGTGTGCTCCCGCTAACATTCCCCGATGGAGAGAATGCAGACTCACTTGGATTGGACGGAAGTGAATCTTTTGATATCCCTTCACATGCTAATTTGGAACCACTTTCTAGTATTACTGTGACTGCTACAAAGCAAAGTGGCGAGGCTGTCGAATTTGAAGCAAGAGTTCGTCTAGATACTCCCGTTGAAGTGGATTATTATCGAAATGGAGGCATTCTCCAGACAGTTCTTCGCAATCTTTCTCAATACTGAAGTTCAAATCATTAGACGCAGTGGGTGAATACGTGACTGACGAAGACAACATCCGTTTCTCGTTCCGCTCAAACGAGCATGATATCGAGATAGTTATCCAAGGACCTCCCTCTTGGGTCAATCTTTACCGAGAAAGAATTGGTATGGAAGGTGACATCGGATTTGTCCAAGAAGTTTCAAATCGCGATATAGGGAGTGCTCAAGAATCAGATTCAAAGAAGGAAATAGAATTACCAGGCCCTCCGCCTGATCCTAGTAGATTACCATCAATTGTCAGAGTTGTTGGCGATTTGGACATTAATGTTGGAATGGAGGCAATTGGCGTTCCCGATAGAACGGAGCCAGATCTATCTGAGATTAGTATTTTCCTCGATGAATTAGAGGAGAATCCAGAACCTCTGTCGGACAATATTTCGGGTGACCCTCATGCTGAAGCTTGGATTCAACTAATTTTGACTTTAGTGGTTAGGGAACATGGCCACACTTCATTGTCAGTTAGCTCTATTGAGGCTCTGATAGGTGAGAAAATAAATCGTTCAGGAATAGATCTACAAATGTTCCTAGATAGGCTTTGGTTACTAGGAAAGTTAGAGCGAATTCACGGTGGTATTGAGACTCATTATGCTCCAAATCCGAGTTGGTTGGAGTCACACTGATGGGAAATTTACTCTGACTTTTGTGTATTATTTCATCATTTTTTTGCTACAACTCCTAAGGAGTTGCTTTAATCAATGCGGGCGAAGGCATAAGAGACAACTGAAATTCGCGTTAGCATGATGTCCACCGCAAAGAACGCTTCAAGAACTTCTCGAGAAGGAAGATTATCTATTCTGCTCGTCGTGTTAATGCTGAGCTCGCCAATGCTTTCTCTGGTGCCAGCAGCATCTGCTTCACACATTACTCAGTATGCGGTACAGAGAGATCCTTCCTACATCACAATAGGAGATCTTGACTGTGATGGGGACAATGATGTTGCCGCAGCGAGTTCCATGGGTCACTTCATCAGTGCATTGTATAATGATGGAAATGGAGGCTTTGGGGACAGGCAAGACGTTTTTATCTCAAATAATGATTCATATCGTGCTGGATTTGAGGGTACTGCTGATGGAGTCAGAGTTTACATTGATGATGTCGATGGCGACGGAACTAATGATTTGATTTACTATCAACAAAATATTCGATTTGTAGGTGGCCCTCATGTTCCAGGAAATTTGACGGTTCTTTGGGGTGATTGCAATGAGCGTGTTAATCAGTGGTCGTCATCAGATCCTATTACAGTCGACAATCCCTATCTAATGGATATGGATGTTGGTGACATCGATGGAGATGGTGATGCAGACATTGTTATGAATGTCATCGATAGAGGGTTCACAAACAATTTTCTTATGGTTTACAAAGGACCTGATCCGTCTCAAATCACCAATCAACAAACCATTCCTGTTCCATTGACTAATGGTCTTTACACTAATCTTTTCCTTGGAAATTGGGGCGAAACCGTTGTAGGTGGCGGAATAGGAGGTGGAATTGGTGATTGTGAAGACCTTGACATTTGGTTACTCAGAACTCCCCCATATAATGCTGCAGTAGGGTATGCAGCTGGTCATCATGATAATATGACAGTTCTTGAGTATGATTGCACACTAGGAACTTTTCCTAATCCACTTGATTCTACTTCTAATGCTGTACACAATTTCAAACTTGACACAGAACAAAGTGATCCGATTGATGGTATAGATATTGCAGATACGGATGATAATGGTGAAATTGACCTAATTGCCCATGTCGATGGTCTAACTGGAAACATTTCGTATGCTACAAGATCTGGAAACAATTGGAATACACAGAACTATGTGCATCTAGGCGATTTCAAGGGAGCTTCACTAACTATTTCCGATGTTAATAGGGACGGACATTATGATTTCTTTGTGCCAACTGAACTTACGCTGACTCGAGTTCAGGACTCAGCCGCCCAGAATCAAACATATCTTTTCCTAGATAATCTACGTGAAATTAATTCAGTGGAGATTATCCTTGCTAATCCAAGTGGGACTGGATATTTATCTTCTCTATCATTCGATGTAGGTCGCCGGCCAACGATGGCTGTTCCTGGTCAATTGGCAGGTGGCGAGGACAGTGCTTTTGAAATTGTTATTGGACAAAGAGACAGAGCCTACAGATTTGCTAATAGTGCTATGTGGTTAGATACTCAAGGTTGGGCTGGCGCAGGTGATTTCTTATCTATTCTCTCATTAGATAATGAAGACGTTGGAATCACAGAAGTTACCATAGCACCTGCTGCATACGATCCTGCTACCGGACAAGCCATGATTGGTGAAGGCACAAGATTCGTTAATGTCACAGTAAAGAATACAGGTCTTAATCCAATTACAGGTTCTATAGATGTTGATCTTGAAGTGAAAGAAGTAATTGGCGGAACTGATACCTTGGTGTATTCTAATGATTTTGAAGGTAATATCGATGATACAAATTGTCCTCTTTGCAGTATATCTTTGAAATCATATACAGGTGAATATGCACAAGGTTCTTCTTCTTGGCATGAGGAATGGAATGCCTCTGTTGATGCAAACGGCTCAGCAACAGATGATTGGTGGGAGGCCGATTCAAATCCCACAACTTACATGTGGGCTGGAATCGATTATCAAGGTGATGATAATGAGTCCGGTTACTATAACAACATGGATGAAGCATTCATTATCGAGAATGTCGACTTGACTAATTCCGATGCTGCACATATCGATGTAGATTTATTTTGTAGTACTTCATTCTTTGAACTCTATCTTGCAGAGCAGTATTCAGTTGTTGAGAGATGGCTGTATGAAGACTCGTGTGGAATTGATGTCTGGAGTGATGGAAATGGTTGGGAACAAGTGTTCTTCACTGGTGGATGGGATGATGAGCGATACTTGCGACTATACGGTTTTGGAAATGATCCAGAGTACAACACTTACAACGGGAATTTTAATGATTATACAATTACTCCATGGACAAACTATAGTGGTGATTATGAGATTGATTTGACTCCATACGCAGGTGAAATTGTTGACATTCGATTCCGATTCCGTAGTGGTTTGATGGGTAGTGTGGGCCCTGATGGCTCATCCCAAGGCGGAGGATTTGATGGATTTGCCTTTGACAACATTTCGATTTTAAAGACAGATGTTGCTTTTGGTCCGGCCGAGACAGTTAGTCGGAATCTAAATTTCATCGACATGGCCGCAGGAGCTATTGAGGAAGTATCTCTAACTGCGGACTTTATCGATAATAAGACATACTACATCAGTACGATTCTTAACAACCCTAATGGTTATGATAATGCGGATGCAACCAATGATGAAGTAAAATTCCAGATTACTGTGAAAAATCTCTTCGATCCAGGTGTTGCTGAAGAACCATGGGTAAGTCTGGAAAATGGACTTAAGTATGCATCAGGTGAAAGAGATATCGAAATTATTGTTCAGAACTTTGGTAATACTCTAACGGATTTCCAACTAGAGACCAAAATCCAAAATGCTATTCCTGATTTGTTAGCCATTGAGGATTTCTCTGGCTTCGAAGAACCAATTTGGTATGATGATGGAAATGAGAATGGTTCAGTAATTAATGATAAAGATGGCGATCATCCTATGCTCCCTCAGTCTCGAGGCGTTTTCAACACTGAAGCATATTGGCTAGGCCATCCCGATACAGGATATGGCGATAACTGGAGTGAGTGGATGTCTATAGGTCCAATTGAAATCTTAGCAGGAGGTGATGATTTCACTTACTTAACCTTCGATTATTTTGCCGAAGGTGACTATATTACTGACAACGAGAACTTCTACTCCGTCAGGGATGGTGCCAATCTTGAGATTAATTGGACAAAGAATGGTGAAGAATTCACAGGAAATGTCTGGGGTAGTTGGACTGATTTGAATGAAAATGGCATTAGACCATTCCATGCATGTGAAGACTTTGATTTAGATAATAGTTATGAGGAGGTAGAATATTTCGGTGATCTCTCTGATAAATTTGATTCAGCACTTTGGTTTGATTCAGAGGATCTTGTTAAATCAGTTATTCTTGACTTTAATCATATTACCATATTAAACACCACTTCAGATGATTCTTTTGACTGGAACGCTGAATGTACTGATGTTTCTGGCTCTGATGTCACTCTGAAGTGGACTTTCCAGTCTAATGGTGACGGTGTCAATGGTAACGCAGGACTAGCCGGTTTTGCAATAGATAATATTCGTCTTGATGAGTTTACATTTGAGGCTGATGGAACTTACATGAACAATGTTACCGGACTCGATGCACTAGAGAAAACAACTGTTAATGTGGCTTCACATAATTTCCGTTCAGGAATCTATCGAATTGATGCTACAACGATATTAGACTCTAATATTACAGGAACTGCTTGGCATAATATGAGTGAGATAAGTACTGCAAACAATCACACTCAGATCATCTTTAGTATTGCTAGTGCAGATATCACCCTAATGCAGCCCGATGTTCTAGATTGTGTTTCAGATATTACATACAATTGTGTTTATGCAATCGATGATTCTTCTGAACATAGTTTCTCTGTCCCACTGCTCAATGGAGTTATTGGAGGAGAATATGAACTATCCATGAAGATAGTCAATTTGGCGAATGGTCAGATGGTCTTCAATGAAACTGCAGATAACAGTCCTTTCGATTTAGATCCTCATCAAAGAGATCAAGCTAATTGGAGTAGCCCCTGGGGTCATTGGGAAAGTGATACGAGATACAACATAAGTTTCTTCGCTACAATGGTTGAAGATGGGAATCGTTCAGGAAACGACCGCTTCTTTGAAATTGATTTTGTTGACAATATTGATGTTGCAATTTTGTCTAACCCAACGGATCAAAACCGTCTCCAGCGAGTTAAGAGTGACCTTGAGTCAATGGGAATGACCTACACACAGTATACTGTAGATGATTGGAATCGTTATGCAACTCCCGATTGGATGAGCCATTATGACAAGATTCTACTTCCATGGCAAACAGATTACAATGTTGAATATGGGCAATATTACCAATCCCTTTCTGAGACACGAGATTCTGGAATTTCAGTAAATGATGTGCTGGAGAGTTACATGACTTTCGGTGGCACTGTGCAGATGCATCTTGGCCCATATAGAACCGCCTATGATGAGAATATTATCCACGATTTGGATGTTAAAATGCGTAACACCAACAACACTGTGACATTTGATGATTTGACAATTATTGATGCCTTCCATCCATTGATGAACGATGTTGATACGAATACATTCGCAGGAATACATGGCGGTTCATACGTTGCATTAGCCGGCCTTAATACAGCACAAACTCAGGACTGGCAGATTCCAACAATTTGTGGAGGTAAGATTGCTAGAGAGTCGAGTGGAACATTCCATACTTTATTGAGAAGTCAGTCCGAAAGTTCTCAATCTCTTCTCTCAATATGTGGCATAGGGCAGGGAGGAATGATTATCACAACTATTGATGTAGAGAATCCTTCTGTGTCTCAACCATATGGTGGAACATCAATGCCTCTACTTTCTAACATGTTGGCCTATCAAGTAACACCTTATCCGTCATCATTCGGAATTAGAGGAGATGGTTTCTCATTGGAGATAAACGATGAGCAACCTACTGAAGCTAATAATGGATATGGATACGAAAGATTTTTCATCAAATCGAATGCAGAATTATCATTTAACTTTATCACAGATAATTCTGAACTCGCAGATGTCCTAACAGCAGATTGGACTCTTACTCCAAACTTAGTGAATAACTCGGTTACAGGATGGAGTGGGGAAATTATTGATTTTGGTGAGATTAGTCATATTCAACAAGATAGTCCAAGCATCCCTACGCCTGGCTCATTTTGCGTTGATGATTCTAGTTCCCAAACAGGTTGTCTTGTTGGTGCGGAATGGCTCTTGACGCTATATCTACATGATGAAGAAGGTCATACAAGAATTTCATCAATTGTTTTAGAAACCAATGACGATTTAGCAGATGATTTTGATCCTACTGCCAATATTGCTTTAGTTGAAAATTCCATTACGGATGAGTACGTGACTCTTATTGAAACGGATGACAATATACCAATTTATCAAGTTCGGTTGAAGGATACTGGTGATATTAGTTTGGAGTTTGATGCATCAGGATCATTCGATGAAGATGCACCAGATGGACAATCAGGAATTGAATATTATAGGTATAATATATACTATGATTATCCTGCTAATGAGCCCATTCCTGCAGATATTCTTCACGAATTTGAAATTTCTAGTGCGGCTGGTGGTAATCTTTGGTCTTACGTTTTCCGAAATCTAACGAATATTGGGAACAATAATCCATATGAAATTGTTGTTGAATTGCAGGTTTTGGATAGAGCTGGAAAGAAATCTTCCAATACTGCAGAAATCCAAATTCAAGTAGTTGGTGAGGATTTCGGAGATGCACCACCTGATGTAAGATTGACCTCCCCTAAAACTACAGATTCTCAGAGTCAAGATTTAGTTTCTATCTCAGGATCTATTGTTTCAGGTGCCGAATATGGCTTGACAATTGAAGTTGCTTTGGACCCAAATTTATTCGATAGTTCTCCAACTATTAAAGCCAATCAACACTCTCTTGGCAAGTACAATTCTACCGAGTTAGGTGGGATGTCTCCTCTAATTGATGGGCAATCGTTTGTCTTGACTCTGAATATAGCGGATTTATACACTACGAATGGAGAGAACACAACAGTATACTGGCGCGTTGTTGAAGGAGATGGTGAGAGATACCAACTTGACTATGACTTCAAGATATATTTACTTCCAAGATCAGATGACCCTTGTGAATTAGATCCATCTGCATCAGGTTGTGAATCTTCGAGTGGAGGTTCTATGAAACTTGTATTTGTTGCAGGGGGTGCAATCCTGATTCTAGGAATTGTAGCAGTAACATTGATTTTCAGATCACGCGGTAAAGACGAAGTTGACGATAGTGTTGAACAGTTCGGTGGTGTCCAACAGATGGACCCTGTAGAAGCATATGTACAGCAAATGGTCGGTCAAGGATACGCCGAAGCAGATGCTAGGCAGTATGCTGAGCAGTACTATGCTTCTTATTATGCCCAACAAGGTAAAGGCGGCGGTAGTTGACATTCCTCATCAAGGGGATACTATATCCTCACCTTGAAGAAGTGGTGACAACCGCATAATTGCATGGATGACGCCGACCGATACACTGTGGCCGATCTTTCTCTTGCTGATGCAGGTGGTTTGAAAGTCGCTTGGGCTCGAAGCCGAATGCCTGCATTGGCTGCATTGCGAGCCAAGGCTGAAGTCGAACAACCTCTGGCAGGCCATCGAGTAACGGGCTGTTTGCACGTTACTAAAGAGACAGCAGTTCTAATCGAAACAATCGCTGCTGCAGGTGCTGAGATTTCTTGGTCTGGATGCAATCCTCTTTCTACGCAGGATGATGTTGCTGCTTGGCTTGCTAGTCAAGGATACAGTGTTCATGCTTGGTATGGGCAGAATAATGATGAATTCTATTGGTCAATTGACAAGACTCTTGAGCTAAATCCAACTTTGACTTTGGATGATGGTGCGGATTTAATTTATCGCGTACATTCAGAGTATCCTCATTTAGCAGATGGAATTGTTGGTGGTACAGAAGAAACCACAACAGGAGTACATAGATTGCGAGCAATGGGAGAGGCTGGTGAACTTCGATATCCTGTGATTGCAGTTAATGATGCTACTACCAAATGGGATTTTGATAACGTTCACGGCACGGGTCAATCTACTCTTGATGGCATTATTAGAGCAACTAGTGTACTTCTTGCTGGTAAGGTATTCGTTGTAGCAGGATATGGGCATTGTGGCAGAGGTCTTGCGACGCGAGCTCGTGGTATGGGTGCCAATGTTGTAGTCACTGAAATTGATTCAGTCGCTGCTCTCAAGGCAGTAATGGATGGTTTTCGTGTAATGAAGATGGATGAGGCAGCGAAGATAGGAGATGTCTTCTGTACAGCTACTGGAATGAAGGATGTCATAATTGGAAGACACTTTGATTCAATGAAGGATGGAGCGATTGTCTCAAACACCGGTCATTATGATTGTGAAATAAACATCCCAGATCTTGAAAGTAGGGCGACAAAGAACTACATGATCAGAGATAATAATGAGGCATTTGAGTTGAGTGGTGGTAGAACGATCCATCTTCTTGCAAGAGGTCGTTTAGTAAATTTAGCAGCAGCCGAAGGACATCCTAGCGAAGTAATGGATATGTCATTTGCAAATCAGTTTCTTTCTCTTTGTCGACTAGCATCAGAAGGAAATCAATATGAAAATATTGTTTATGATATTTCACAAGAGCAGGATAGCGAATTGGCTGCTCTGAAATTGGCAACAGAGGGTGTTAGTATCGATGCTTTAACTCCTGAGCAAATCGCATACGCTAGCGATTATAGTGCAGGGACATGAAATTGAAAACAACTCAATCTTCGATGGCATCCAATTCGACTGATTCATCCTCATTTTCGACCCACCAGTCCGAATCTTGTTGTTTCCAATTTGGCAAATTTGGCGTCCATTTATTATTGAGTCTTTCATCAATTTCAACAATCTTTCCAATTCTCTCCTGAAAGGCTCTTGTACGTTTTTCTAAGATTGAATTGTAAAGTTTACTTCCTCTTATTTCATCAGGAATACACAGTTTTCCTGAACTCGCTTCAACATCTAGGGCTCTTTCAAGATCCATCGAGTGCCGGTTCAGTTTCTGTAATAATCCTGAGGATAATCTACTGATACCCCAAAACAAGAATAGGATGATTAGGAAAACAATTAGGAGTCCTAGTCTACCCAAATTGCCAAGTAATGTCATCGAGAAAGTTCCGAGTAAGAAAACAATTGGTGCTACAAAAGTCAAGAGGAAGAATGTTTCAGATAGTGGTTTCCTTGTTTTCATTCGGTCAATAATTTCCCATCTCTTGTGTTTGGGATTCTGTGGTCTGAAAACTTCATCCTTTTCCATACTTGACGCATTAGCGACCATTTTCCTTACTGAATCCATCCTGAATAATTGACGATTATCGGGGTCCTCCATTTCAGGACTGAATAGGGTCTCTAATAATTCTCCAGCTTCTTCATAATTTCCTAATCTGATGAGAACACCGATCTGTTCAACTAGAGGTGTAACCTCCTTTGGTACTAATTTTCTCCTCATTTCCCACCATTCAAGAGACTCCTCCATCATCCCTAAATGGTCGACAAGTAATGCTCCACCCAATATCCACGCGTCTCTACGTTCAGAATCGATTCTGACAACATGTCGTAATGCGGAAAGTGCAGTAGCAGCTTGTGCAAGGCTTGGTTCTTCTGTTTTTCCTCGTCTGACAGGAGGTAGTGAAAGTCGTGAAATCATGAACCAAGCATCTGAATGATCTCGATCTATCTTAGTTATTTCATGTGCTAGAGATTTTGCATCCTCTAGTTCACCAACTTTTTCTTGTTCAAGCGCATCAGCCCAAAGCTTCTCCGCACTCTTCGCCATGACCATTGCTCAGGTGTTGTTAAGATGAATGCTCGGGTGGCTAATCTTCAGTTAATTATTCAATATAGAAATTGAAATTATCTTCTTCCACTACTGCGACCAGGTCTGTTTCGGCGATTTCCGCCACCTGTTGGCCCACGGAAACCACCTCTTCGAGGTTTATTTGCACTACCTGGACTCCTACCTCTTGAGTTTCCGCCTTGTCTAGAATCTCCATCTCTAAATCCTCTGCGTTCTCCGCCTCTAGGGCCTCTTCGGTCACCTTCTCGTGATTGTTTTCTAGGGGGGCGGTCTCTTCTTTCCTGCCTCCCTCTATTGCTGTCCCCGCCTCCACTAGGTTTCTCGGCTTCACAACGATTACATTGGTTTCTGAAAGCAAAGTTTGAATTCTTGCATTTAGGACAAGTCCAGTCTCCTCCACGATTACCATCGCTTCGTTCTCCTCTATTCCTGTCACCTCTACCTCTTTGGTGATTTGAGTCATTTCCTCTGCCTCTTTGATAATTTGAGTTATTTCCTCTGCCCCCGCTAGGTTTCTCGGCTTCACAGCGATTACATTGATTTCTGAAGGCAAAGTTTGAATTTTTACATTTAGGGCAGGTCCAGTCACCTCCACGGTTTCCATCTCTGTTATCTCTGCCTCTATCTTGTCCGCGCCTATCTCTATTGCCACTTCTATCGTAATTTCCTCGACCCTCATCTCTACCTCGACGATTGTCACGTCGATCAAAGCGCCCTCGGTCCTTGTCTCGACTGCGTCTCTCTCGAGGTGCAATCTCAACAGGTGAACCAATTGCACTAGATGTATTGACATCTTCAGCTAATGGGTGAATGTGAATTAAGGCTCTATCTACCGCACCTATTACCGTGTTTACACGACCTAAGGACTTACCACCAATTACTCGAATGGTTGCTCCTAGTCGTGGTGCACGACCCTCAAAAGCAACGAGAAGCCCACCTTCGTGAGACTCACTCTCTACGTTCCCACTGAAGCTCATGACCTAGTCGCGTCGGCCCGAGTATATGAGTGCGGCAGATAAAGCAATTATCAGTCCGGGTAGCCCAATTGCAGGAAGTGAGAAACCAGAGTCTTTGTCATTTGGCTCTTCAATGGTGGGATCAGTTTCGTCAAATAGGTGAGTATTGTTTACAATATGTTGAACTTCATCACAAAGATTTGATTCATCACATCCTTTTACAACTACTGTGTACAATCCTTCTGACCAAACTGAGAAGTCAATCTGAGGAGTAGTCCATGAGTTTCCATTTACTGTTACTTCTCCAGCAGCGGCGCCATCAATTAATTGGGTGAAAGTTACATATTCTCCGTCTGGATCACTGAATTGTCCATTCATTGACCATGAGTTTCCATTCCATCCTTCTGAATTAATTACAAGAGTAGGGGGTGAACCAGTCTTGGTAATTCCAAGATCATAGAACTCTTCCATACTAAAAACGCCATTTCCAGAAACTTCTACCCAAACATACGCAGGGCCTGGAACTATTGAAGAAGAGTCAACCTCGGCAGTGATTTCAGAGACATATAGTGAAAACGGACCTGAAGAATCGTCTCTGACTCCATATTCTGAACTGAATCCAATTAATACACTTAATTCTGGCCAACCCGATGTTGGACTAAGAGTAATTGGATGAGGGTCCAAAAGTTCTGAATCTGTAGTTGAAACTTGGAATGGCACTCCTACATTCCAAGACCTATTTCCTGAAGATTGTCCTGCCTGATCTATAGCCTCACATGTAACTTCTCCAGCCTCACCTCGAGGGACGTCCATTGACAATTCACGATTTTCAATCTGGATATTTAGCCCTGCATTTCCTCGGCAATCGATAGTCAATGAAGAAAGAGCGGCTTCGTCCGAAAACCAGTTCTGCATTTCCTGCCAATTGGCAATCACTTGTTGTCCGCCACTGCTCTTTGGGAACCAAGCATCATCTTCCGGTGCCGATTCAGTCCAAGCAGGAGGATTGTCGATTGGTATTGGCGCAGTGGTGAAATCAGCGAATAGGTCTTCTCCAATTGGCCAAGTAGGCATATTTGGCTCAATGGAATAAGTCAGACTACCATCATCATTCTCAATCAATTGATACGAACTTGAAGCATCTCCCAAACAAGTGCCTCTCAGAGGGGCTTCTCCTGCATATTCGTCGGTTTCAACTTCTACATTACGCCCTTCGCATTCGTCCCACATGTCGAGACGAAGTCCTTCCGTGTATGGGAAATGGAAATTATAGAGTATATTCGACAAGTTAGAGGCATTGAATGCAATGGTGAATTCGTCAGGTGAATTGATATTATTAATTGTCAAGGAAGCATTTAGCCAAAGCATCAATCTGCATTCATCTATTTCTGCAGTCGCAGCTATATTCGTATCACAGTCTCTATCTGA
>Ga0208896_1001113_pt1 | contig 13573 bp, 6 predicted proteins | sample ETNtaG_27_FD_185778 | JGI IMG/M metagenome (GOLD analysis project Ga0208896, IMG submission 185778) | Marine microbial and viral communities from oxygen minimum zone, Eastern Pacific Ocean - ETNP201406SV63 (SPAdes) (version 2) | ecosystem: Environmental > Aquatic > Marine > Oceanic ... | reverse complement strand
CCGATAGGTCGGTTTGTTAACGGCGATTACTATGTGGTGGGTCCTGTTGAGATCACTAAAATTGATCCTGCTCCAGTTGAGGGACGTAATGGATCGGTGCTGAATCTTGACCCAAGACGCGGAAAGTCAGGCTTCGACCAACGTTCGAACAGGGGAAATAGCTACAGCCCTCGAATGCGCTCAAACCCGCCGATCATGATGCTGCCCGGTGACTCGCTGCTCTCTTCGGTTAGCTCCGAAAAGGAAAGGCAATTTCAGCAGATGCTATGGCCTTTTGATCCTGCCAAGGGCATGGCCCGATGCTGGGTTCGTTCAGTCTCCGTGCTGACTTGCGTAAAGACTCCTTTATCCGTCGATGCTTTTCGGCCCGCCTTTTGCGACCGCACAAACAAGGTGTACCTGGCGAGAACCCTACGCCGTGATTTGCTGCTGAATATCCCCACTGTCAAGGGAACCCCACCACCCAGCAAGTTTGCCGAACACTTTCAACGCTGTTGGGTGGATTCTATGAGGCAAAACAAATCAGCCCCCGCCGAATATGCCCCTCAATATGGTCGCGAAACCATGCGGGCGGGAGGCATGGCGACATTAATTTTAATGAGTGATTTCCTGGTGAAAGACAAGGAAAGGCTCCTCGTGAACTTCATCCAATACGGCATCGATTTGTATGGCGCTCTAAACACTGGATGGACGGGATGGGGAACATTGGGAGGACATGGCCAGGGGCGAAAATGGCCAATTATTTTTGCCGGCATCATGTTTGGCGACGAGAAGATGGCGCACCCTGACAAGACTTTCCCTGAAATAATTTTTCAGGAAGATAATCAAACGGTTTACGGAAAGGGATGGACCGGAGCCACCGCATTGTTTGCCGGGCATCTGGGCAAGAGTGGATGGGCTTTATACCCCAACCAGGATCGACGCGGATTTTTTGCTGAAACCACCCATCCCTCCAGGTGGCCGAATGATGGAAAAGGAACCAAATTTTCAAATCCGGGCAGAACAGCCGAAGGCTATCGACGCTGCTGCACCAGTCACGCCTGGATTGCAACGGCATTATCAATCAGGATCATGCGGGCAGAATCCATATGGAACCACAATGCATTTGTCGATTATTGCGACCGCTGGATGACTGAAGATGACACTGAACACGTGAAAATACTGGCAAGACACGCAGGCATGAACGTATCCAGTTCCCAACGCCAACGCCAAACCTGGGATCCTTGGGTTGATGCAATGTATAAAAAATATCGAAACAATCTTCCCGTGGCGAAGGAGATAAATTTTTCACCGGACAAGGAATAGCAGATCAAGAAGGCATTGCCGGGGCGCTTCATTCCGCAGGAACGACTTCCCCTTTTGTAACGATTAGTTCAGTGGCGCGGCTTGTCTGCGCCTGCTGGGGGTGACAAGATAGTGAGCATCCGACAGAGCAAATCCGCTTAAATACCCTTGCGGCGTTCAAGTGGTGGAGTGGGTTGGTTTAGCTGCCTTTAATTATTCGGACTTTTTGCGATTCCATTTTGAAATCATTTTAGCTCCATTTCGCTCAACCACTTCCCCCACTTCTCCAGCATCGTTAAGACTGTGCATAGTTCTTTCCAAGGTGTTTTTATCGACACTACGGTAACTGCGAGCAAACTTAAACTCACGAACCTCACCCTGAAATGTTACGTTTATTGTTGATTTCTCAATAAGTTTGCCATCTGCAAATGACCATTCGGTATCAATGTGTCCTCTCCTTATGAAGGATTTACCAACGAGTTTACCGCTCTTTATGTCAAACCCAAGAACTCCACTAAGCTGCATAATTCTACTAGCAGCGGTAGAACCTCCATCGGTTGTGATCGATATCGCTACGTTTTCAGTTGCCCATTCATATGAGACTTGCTGTGTGTTCCCATTTGATCCCGTCCTTTCCCAGTCTCCAATCAACCAACTAACTTTGGCCATTGCTTCCTCGCGGTTCGTGGGTTGATCCTGACCGCTGACATTGATTGCCAGTCCGACAAATATCATTAATGAGGTTAGTTTTTTCATTGGCAAAATAGAAATACAACCATGCCTAATCGCGTTAAAGCTGCGCTAAAATTGTCTGAGGGAAAGCATTTATTGCAACGAACACCCCACCAGCACCACGGTTACAATTGTGGTAATTAGTATGTTTTTCATTTTCCTTCAGCTTTCAATTCTTCACCCGTCTTGCCGCCGTGTTTGCGGAGGAGGTCGACGACTAGGTGTTCGTCAATCGCGGCAACCTGCGCACGTCACCAGAAGCGTTGGCGCAGGATCCGATCGAGCCAAAGCCGGTCTCACTGATGAAAAGTGACAATCACGTGCGCAACTTTCTGGACGGCGCAAAAAGCCGTGGAGCGACTATCTGTCCCATCGATGAAGCCGTCAAGGCCGATACATTATGTCATGTCAGTGACATCGCCACACGGGTAAACCGCAAGCTCAAGTGGAATCCTGTTAAGGAACAATTCATGGGTGACAAGGAGGCGAACAAGCGGCTTGAACTGCGGACCATGCGCGAGCCTTGGCAGTTAACATGACACGAAATGTGCGGAGAAATTAAGACACGGATTATCACGGATAGATAGGGGTATGGGTTTATCATCCTTGAAGCTCTTCAAACCAGATCCGTTCCGTGAAATTCGCGCCTCTCATGTTGAAAAACCGTGCATTGGTGTCGCGCATGGCTAATATTGGATTGCGGGTAAACAAGTTGAGAATCATGATGAAAGCAAATCATCAGAGATTGATTAACGATCCAATTTGGATTCTTCGGAATCAGATCATTCGACTGGCTTCACTGTTATCCCTGGCTGTCAGTGTTCTTTCCATCAGTGTTTCAGGTGCGGAGAAAGTAATTATATCGGACAAAACACTGGTTGCGTGGGCCACTCCGGCCAACTTGGACCAACGCGGTGGCAGTGTATTGACGATTGAAAAATCAGGCGGGGTTTTCGATGCGATTGTATTCGGTGAAATCGCCACGTCCAAATGGATGCCCGGTAGCAACAACTACCATCGGACCAAGGAGGATCAGGCGGATTTTCCGAGTGAGAACGAGGTAAATGATTCACCGGTCCGTTGAGCGTTTGGCTTCGGGCTTTGGGGTCGTTGGCTTCACGTTCGGGTTGTAAGCGGGATTCGGAAGTGGCAGGAGGGCTTCGGTCTGAATCGTGTCGCGATCCACTCGGTCTCGCTCTTTATCGATCTGCCTGCGCATGAAATCGGGTAGTCGCACGCGGGCCTGAAAGTAGGTGCTCTGTTCGAAACGCAGATTGTTGCGTTTGAAGATTGGCCGATCGACATTCAGCGAATGGTCACAGTCGAACCGCACCAGCATGGATTCGCTGGTTGCTCCGCCGCCGTCGGGGTTGATGTGTGACAGGCCCCACGTGATGCCTCGGCCGTCCCCGTCAGAGGAGAAGGCGTCAGGGACGAACGGACCCGGTGCGATGGGCGGTACCTGAATCATCGACATGATTTCAAAGTTCTCGCCGTCCGGCGCGAACTGGATGGTGTTTTTCTCCGGACCGTCCAGGGCAACAAGCGCGGCGACTCCACCTTTCCACGGCCACATGCAGGTCTCGTGGCCTGAGTTGATCACGGGGTTGAGTTTCGACGGGACAAACGGCCCCAGCGGATTGTCGGCGAAAGAGACTCCCTGCATGCGCAGCAGGTATTCGTCGCCTGTTTCCCGCGGCGCTCCTTTGTAATACATCAGGATCCTGTCGTTGACAACCAGCAGATAAGGGTCGTTGATCTTGATGTTGTTCCAGGAACCTTCCGGGCCTGGTGCGATAACCGGCTTTTCGTGCAGCGTCCACGGGCCGTCCGGGGAACCGGCGATCGCAGCCATCACCGGGCAATATGCAGACCGACCCACCATCGGACTGTAGGCCTGGAAGTACAGGTAATACTTCCCTTTCCACATCAGGATGTCCGGCGTGCAGATCGAACGGTAACCCTGAATTGGTTTTTCAGGACGTTTGACCGCGATGCCCTGTTCCGTCCACGAATAACCGTCTTCGCTGGTCGCATACCAGATGTCGGCCAGATCCCAGTCCGTTGCGGGAATGGTGTCCGTCGCCTTCTCCAGACCGACGGGAGCAACCACAGTTCGCCGGCACGTGTACCACACATAGTATTTCCCACCGACGCGAATCACCTTCGTCGGGTCCCGGCGTGAGACATTGGACTCGCGCTTCAATCCCTTGAGCGGAGAGTATTTGAAGTTGCTGTATAACTCGTTGCCACGATCCTCGTGCGGATTCCAGCGATCCCACATTCGCGCCCAGGCGGCGCTGAGTTGGCGATCGGTCGGTTTCTCAAAAGGCATAACCGCCGGAAATGCTTTGGTAGGATGGTCAGTCCAGCCCGTCGCAGGAAGTCGGGCAGGAGTGCCCGATCTACTGCGAACCACTGAGTCGCCCGAGTACATGACCGTATCAGTGTCGAGCTTTTCCCGCTCACGACGGATCTGCCGATCAAGATACTCATGCAATCGCACTCTTTTCTGGAAGTAGGTCTGCTGGTCGAACCTCAGGTTGTTGTTCTTCATCACCCGGCGATCGACATCTAGCGACAGATCGCAATCAAACCGCGCAAGGATCGAACGCATGTTCGCCGCCTCGCTGTCCGGATTGATATGACACAATCCCCACGTGATACCTCGTCCGTTGCTGTTGTCGCCGAAGGCGTCAGCCACAAACGGCCCGGGCGCAATCGGCGGGATCTGCAACAGCGACTTCACTTCAAAATTGATCCCGTCCGGCGCGAACTGAACGGTGTTTTTTTCCGGTCCGTCCAGACTGACAATTGCGGCAACGCCGCCTTTCCAGGGGAAGAAGCAGGTCTCGTGTCCTGAGTTGATTACCGGGTTCAGCAGTGACTTTGTGAACGGCCCCATCGGATGCTCCGCGATGGCCAGGCCCTGCGCGCGAACCAGTGTGCCGTCGCCGCCATGCTTACCGGGCGAGCCCTTGTAATAAAGGTAAATCCTGTCCCGATAAAGGATGGGATAGGGATCGTGAATCGCGTTGGAATCCCATTCGCCTTTTTCGCCAAAATCAATAACGACTCGCCCCAGTGGCCGCCACGGGCCATCGGGCGAGTCGGCCTGGGCGACCGTTGTCGCCGCGCGATCACCTTTCAGGCCGGGGATCTCGTTGAATCCCTGATAGTACAGATAGAACTTGCCGCCCCACGCGAGGATGTCCGGAGTCGAAACGCTCCGCCAGCCGTATTCACCTTTCTCCGGTCGCCGAATCGTCGGCCCTTGTTCTTCCCATGTGAATCCATCCTTGCTGTTGGCGTACCAGATTTCGCAGAGATCCCAGTCAAAGGACGGCGTCACTTCATCTGCCCGTTGCGGTCCTGACGGCGGATGCACGGTGTTGCGCCGCGTGTACCAGACGTAATACGTTCCGTCGATCTTCAACACCTTCGACGGGTCGCGTCGCGAAACATTGCCTTTGTACGACAGCCCTTTCAGCGGTGAATACTTGAAATTGCTGTACAGTTCATTGCCGCGGTCTTCGCGTGGATTCCAGACATCGTATAATCGCTGCATCGCCGCGCTGAGCAATCGGTCCGTCGGCTTCACTTGAGGAATCAAAGCGGGAAACGGAACTGTCTTGCGGGCAGAACGTTCTTCGATTGCGACGAAGTACGTACCTCGCTGTCTGCCGCTTGCGGCGTCCGTCAGCCATGTCTGCAATTGTGCCTGTCCTTTGGTCAACTCCACGTCGAACGTCACCGAGGATGCACCTGAATCGATCTTCAACGTGTGATCGACGTCGCCGGGTTGCTCGGTTTTCCAGATTACCCGGCCATCGGCCGGATGCCAGTCGCGCCCCGTGAACCCTGTCGGATTTTTCCTGGGCGAATCGATCTGAAACTGCGTGTAAGCACTGTCGTGCTGGCAGACGTCGGCATAGACGCTCGCGTAACGCATCCAGTCATCAGCGAAAAAGAACAGGATGTTGGGTTGCCGATCAGCGGCGTATGAGTCGTTTGGGACAAACGCGAAAAACTCTAACGATGCGAAAAGCAGTACGAGTCGAGCAAGCGTGTTGTTTGTCTGGCTTCGCATGTTGTTTTATCTCGCGATTCTACTTCTTGTTCGTTTCGGCGTGCCAGGTTTTGGCCTGTTGATTTGCCTCGATCACCTTCCTAGTGAGCGTGAAACAGGGCTTATCTAATGGATTCACAAAACCCTTACGGATCGCATAACCCTTTCTCGCTGCGGTCGGCCAGTCTGTTCAATCTGCGAGTTCAGCCCAGTCGATCTGGTCGACACCATACGCGGTTGCCGCGTCTTGCGCCGACTGATAATTCTTCTTCAGAACTGAGATCACCCTGATTCAACGATCAACCAAGCCCGATCATCTTCGGTCGAGTAATTTTCACCTAAAATGGCGGTGGCGGTGGAGTTTCAAATTCAGGATATTGAACACTATTGGACAACCGAACCCATGAATCACTTCCATATACCCCTGCACGGCGGGGATCAAACGGCTTGAATCCAATCTTTGATGCGGACGAGTTTTCCTGGAGTGTGAAGTCGAATTGATCAGGTGCGACAAATTCCGGGTCTGCAACCGACGACTTGGCATCTCGTCCGCCTCGTTGCCAAGCCTCAAAGGTGCTTTCTGCAAACTCGATTGGTTTGCCGTCAACGCGCCAGTAAAGGTTACTCCTCAAGACAACCTTGTCATCTGTCCATTTCCCGGCGAAGAGCGGACCTTCGTTCCAGTAGACAATATTGCGCTCAAAGATGAATGAGAGGTGTTGTTCAACGCGCGTTCGCTGCAGTTGATGGGTTTGACTGAAAGCGAGGATGTTGTTGCGTATGACGTTCTCTTTCCCGTAGTGTTGATGATACCCGCCGGTCTTGGTGTTGTAGACCAGGTTGTTTTCCATCACGATGTGACTGCTTCCTTCGTCGTTGTATAGCCCCCATCCCCCGTAGCTCCAGGAATACACGTCGTGGATGACGTTATGGCTAACGGTCGTGCCCTCGGATGGTCCCAGGGTGTAGACGCCACCCATGTCGCTGAGGAAGCCCCATCCGAGATGGTGAATGTGATTGAATTCGATTCTGTTTCGCTTTGCCAGGCTTTTGGCGTATCCCCAGCGCCACCCCACGGAGACACCGGTGTAATAAAAGTCAGCAATTTCGTTATGCGTCACCTCGTTGTCACCACTATGGCCGATCCAAACCCCCACGGCGCAAGGGAAGATACGACCACCATGGCGGATAATATTGTTCTCTGCTACAATTTCTCCAGTGAATTCAGTTTCCGCCGGAGCAATGCCGACTTCACCTATGCGAATGCCACCTGCCCCCAGATCGTGCAGATGGCATCCTTGGATCCGTAGGTTGCGGCAACCCTTCCGCGCCCAAATGCCATAGATTCCCGTGTGCCCCACTTCACAGTCGCTGAAGGACGAGTTCCGAAACCCGTCCATCTGGATCACTGCTTCGACCGGCGATGCCGCCTGGGAGGGTTCAAAGCCTTCGGGTGGGGTCAACCATTGGGCGTGACGAAAGGACAGCCCGGTAAAATGCAGATGTTCGACAAATTGCCCGGCGGAAGGGTTGCCCTTGATCACCAGCAATTGCTCTGTAACCGGTGCCACCACCCGAGCCTGGCTGACGTCTTCACCGGAAAACGACTTGTAGAGGAGCACCCCGTTCCGTCCCAAGAACCATTCTCCGGGAGCATCCAGGGCGGCATGAAAATTCTCCAAAACATATCCTGTTCCCTTTTTCATGGGATTCCAGGACTTCATCATTCGTCCGTCAGTGATCAGTATCCCCTTGTTGGTGTCTATCGAATTCAAAAACCGACGGGTGTTGTCCCACTTGTGATAGGCCAGTAACTGAACATCATGCTTCTCCTCTACAGAAAGGGACGCCAGCAGGCGGACATCCTCTGGGGTCACGTGGATCGTCTGACGCGACTTGACATCAGAAAGTTTTATTTCCTCCACATCGGTCATGTAATGGAAGAATTTGTTTGGAGTTCGGGCACGCGTGGCACGTTGACCGTTGATCCACAGCTGTTCAAAATACCAATTACCCTTGGCGACCGCAGGGATGATTGCCTTCCACAAGTTATCGCCCAAAGATATCCATCCCTTGACAACAATTCCCCCTGTGAAGACCGGTCGGGCTCCAGGTGCTGCCTGGTAATGGATTGCAGCCTGGGACTCACCACTATCTTGACGGGTGAAAACAACCGGCCTCTTAAGTGAATAATCTCCTCCGGCAATCAGTACCCGGACGAGACCTGGAGGCTTCCCTGTGGATTTCATCTTGCGAATCATATCGCGCGCTCCAGAAAGGGTCGCAAGTGGGCCGTCAGATTGACCTAGATTAGGACGGGAAAGGCGTCCGGACCACCGGTCATTTCCATCAGGAGCAATATGAAGGGTGGTTTCCGCCCAACCCGTGATGGCGAACTGGCTCATCAGGGCACAAACAACAATCATCCAAAACCTTTTGAAACATACTGCAGACCACCGTGTAATCGCTGTGTCCAGTGGCAGGAAACTCGGGCATACAAAACAAGCGAATGCCGACGGTGACAAGGAGATACGTGATAGATTCACCATGCAGGACGACGGGTTTCCTGACTGTTTACTTTTGCTTTTTGTGTATTTTGCCTCATGTCGAAAAGTTAACTCCTGAATTGTGGAAAGCTTTCGCCCGGCAATCGTTTTACCGTCCGCCCAAGTGATGCGGGGTTAATCCACTTTTTTGGCCTCTCCAGTTCCAAGGTGATAAACCAGTTCACCCCGGGACAGGCATGATGAACTTCCGCCGTGTTCCGCCATCTGAATTCGAGGGCCCGTTGCCACATAAATACTGCTTCCACACCTGACACTCGTTCTGTGTTGCAATTTCCAGACATTACGGGGTCAACACGACAACCTCTCCCGGCCGGGTTCCGATAAGGACGACGCCTTTTTCGATATGTAATCGGGTTTTCCCTTTAGCCCGGATTGTCTTCCAGGGGCTCACCACGCTCAAGGTGCCACCGACTGTTGACTGAATACGGACCGGCCCGATTTCGCCCTTGGCGTTCTGATCCGCCGAAACGAGGAAGCCGCCTTGCGTTCGAAGTTGGTCAAACTTCGCTTTCTTGTTTTTCGGCCAGGCTGGGAAGAGGCGAATGGTGTCGTTCACACTTTGAATTAGCATCTCCGAAATCGCCATCCCGGTCCCGAACTGCTCGGTGTAGTGTCCATAGTTATTAAGTCCCTTTGGTGGGTGCAAGCGATTAAGGCTCATCGTCCCGTTCGGTCTTGTTCGGGCATGGACTTCTGTCTTCAACCATTCGAACGTTCCCTCCATGGACAGGCGCGCGCGCGATACCGCCAGCATTACCGCTGCATTATTTCCATTCCATCGAAGCCCCCGAATGGTTCGTTCAAACAGGTCCCGTTGCTCCTTGGGCGACATGATACTGATCACTTCACCAGGAAAAACCGGTGTGGCGGGAACCGAGATGTTGTAGGTGATCGGGCCGGCACCTTTGACATCGACCACGACTGGTTCTCTATCTCCATGCACCGGGTAGTCCGGCAAGCGTTTCAGGGCGGCACGACAACGTTTTACTAGTTCCTCATCCTTACCCAGCAGGATAGCGCCTTCAATGGTTGCATTCAGCGTGAAACGGATCATCGAAATATCGAATGCGCAGTTGTAGTTTCGGGACAGTCCGGGCGTCCAGCCATGATGCTCCGGCGAGACACTCGGGCCCAGCAGTACCGTCTCATCCCCTTCACATTGCTCGATGAAATCCGCATAAAACACGGCGACTTCACGGACCACCGGATAAGCCGTTTCCTCGAGGAATTCTTGATCCGGCGCATACTTGTAATGCCACCAGACCGGTTGAATCGTGAAGCCGGCAACGCCGATCGTCAGTCCCCAAACGTGGTGAATATACTGGCGACCGTTGCGGCTTTTGCAGGTTTCCGGAGAGATTGGTTCATAGGCATACATCACATGCGGATAGTAGGCGCCGCCCATGCTGTAGACCTCTTTGGCCAGCCACCGACCACGGGGCAGGTATTCCCGGATCAATCGGTCATAGGGCTCCACGAGATCAAGTTGATTTGCCGCATACGCCGCCCAAAAGACCTGCTGGATGTTGTAGTTCAAATGATAATCTCCATGCCAGGCCGGTGTGTTGTTGATCAGGCTGGCGAAGAGCCCCGGACATTGAGCACCCGGCTTGCTAACGCAACGCAGGAAATAAAGCCCCCGGTACCAGGTTCGCTGAAGGAGTTCGTCGTCGATCTCCAGACCGCTCCGCGACCAAAAGGTCTTCCAGGTTTTTTCATGATTCGCAATCAGCTTGGACGAATCTTCCTGCAGCGCTGCCTTTGCCGCTTTCACCGCCGCACCCACTACGTCGCTTGATTCAACAGATGTGACGATAGCCACGGCCTTGAGATCGCCCTTTTCCGCAACCGCGACGGCAAACTCCATGCCCTTCCAGTCGAGATCGCCCGGAATGGTCTTGTGCAGAAACCGCACACCATCCTTTACACCCCCTGCGGCTTCAGGAACATCCAGCGAATTACTGGGCACCAGTTTTACGGATTGACCGCCTCGAATTAGGAACACATTCCGGTCTGCAAGTGCGCGTACGGTTATGGCTGGCTCGCCGTCGATTGTCGCGACCGCTTTCGCGATGTCCAACCGGCCGGATACGGCCAGGCCGTTGGAGAATTCAATACCCCTTCTGCCGCCGGTTCCCGACAGGCTCAAATCGTGAAACCAGTTCTCCGCCATTTCCCCGTCTTCCGTCCAGGTATACAGAATAATGCGGCCGATCATTTGCCCTTTCAGCAGATCATATGTGAATACAGTTTCTTTCGTTGGTGTTTCCTGCCAGTCCGTCTTGAAAAGAATACCGTTATCCGTGTCCATCACGTCGATATAGAACCGGGCATTTTCAGTGCCCGACAATTTTACAGTCAACTTTGCATACTGATCCGTTGAAAGATCCATCGGGCCGTACGCATAACCGTTCGACGTCCCGGCTTCGCCCTCGATACGCATGACCGCGAGGCCGTCTGGTGTGTTCAGATCGTTGTGTGTTCCCTGTGCCCGGATCCGGCGCCAGGATGGGTTTTGGTCGCCCAGGATCAGCTTCCCGCAGAGGATCGGGCATGGATATGGTTTTGCATGATAGCTGTCCGTTCCGCTGAACACGTATCCTTCCGGGAAGATGAAACCATGACGAGTGGCGCCCACGGCACCGCCTTCTGCTCCGAGTTCCTTGATCCGTTTAAGGGTAGGTAGCGGAGGGTCATTGCGGGTCAGCAGACGCGCATCCCAGACGTCGTTTTTCGTCAACATCAATGTCGTCGCGCCGCGCTCATTCCACACCAGCGCGTTGATGTCACCGTTTCCGACGATCAATGAGTGATCCAGAATACTGTCCAGACGTTCCACATTGATGGCGGCGTCATTCAGCGCCTCCGGATAAGAGGCCGCGTGAACCGTGCAACATGCCACGAGATTGAGCAAACAGAGTGTATGTGTTTTCATCCCTCAGGGTCCTAATTCAGAACTCAATCATTCTCCAAAACTATTGAAGCCTTCTTCCCAACTTGCGATTCTCGCTGACCCGGCGCACGGCCCAGTTCGCGCTTGACTCGTGTCTTGCTTATTCGCTGGTATTTGTGGCGGCACCTTGTTTTACACCATGAGGCCGATGCCAAAGCGTCTGCCAGTAGGCCTCATCGAGGGCATACACGTCGATCGGATCGCGGCCCAGTTGGAAATCTTCGGGCAAAACCCCGTATCGCTTCATTTCGCGGATGTAGTTCGGGCTGGGGCGTTGCGGCGTTCCTCCATCCATGATGGCGTAGGTGCCATTGGCGACGGCACCCGAATCCAGCCAAAGCCTTACCAACCGGTTTTCGTGGGGTGACACTTTCACGTCGTAGTGACTGCCATCAATCCGTTGCATTAGCTTGGCAGCCGAACTGCCCATGGTTCTCGGAGCCCGGTTTCCATGGGCGTTGCGACCATCGGCGATCTCCCCCAGGCGCCGCACCAGTTCGACATATGACGTCAGCACGCGCCCGCTTCCGTGAGAAGCCATGCTTCGTCCGGCGTCGAGACGCAGATTGCCATCGGATCTTTGCCGGCTGTGACACTCCACGCAGTGTTGGTCAAGAATGGGCTGAATATGGCGCCGGAAATCGATGATTTGAGGCATGTCCGGAATCGGCTCAATTTTGCTGGGGGCTCGACCCACGGCCATCAGGGCGGATTGTTTCAGATTGGGCGGTGCCATGGTTCTGGGTTCATGGCATCCGACACAACTCAGCACTTCGCCGGGTTGAACCGTGACAAAGCTCTGCATTTTTTTCACGGACAGGTCATTTTCATCAAGGGCGACGAAAAACACGCTACGTAACGCGGGCACTTCGAAGTAGGCTGATCCGTCCGGTTCAACGGGGACGGTGCCGACAATGCGCATCAAGGTGAAGGCGCCCCACAGACTGATGCCGTCGAATCCCGGACTGACATGGAATGGTCCGGGCAGTTGCTCGAGGACCAACAGCTTTTTTATCTCGCCCGGCTGGACACCTTCCATGTTGCGACCCAATGTGACATTCGCCAGAACCATCCGACCCACTACCTCGGATGGCACGGTTCGTTCGGACGGCTTCCTTTCGCGCGGACGGGGACGAAGGGGAATCGGCTCATGCAATCGCATGTGCGGTCGTGCGTCCTCCAATCGATGCAAAAGCCGCGTGTGTCCCTGCTCGTCCATTAGGTGCAGCTCGCGCTCTTTGGCCACCAGGAACCGGTCTTTGGCAACGGGAAAGGGGTCGCGCCATCCGGCAGCGCTGTGAATGCGGCGCGCCGAAGTCTGATCATCCGGCCCCTTGCGCGGATCAATGACAGTCACATATCCCTGGTGTTCCTTGCGCCCATGGCCCGGAGAAAAGATGGCGATCACATTTCGGGTACCGGGGATCGGTTTTGCATCCAACATGGCCACTGCGCCGGGAACATTGTTGTAGTCGACGACGTTGCCGGTTTGCCGGGCGATGTTTTGATGCATGCCGTGAGGGTACATGTTACCGTAATAGGTCATCTGCCCGGTGCCGTCCGGATTGACTGTCCACAGGTGGTGATAACAGAGCTGGCTGCGTTCGACGTATTCCCAACGTGTGTAGAGAATCCGGCCATCCGGCAGAACCGAAGGCGTGTTTTCCGTCACGGCGTTGCTGCTGAGAGCGCGGATGTTCTCTCCGTTCGGGCCACAACGATAAAGAATGGCGACCGGCACCTTCCAGCACATCACCCAACGGTTGCATCGGGTCGAACAAAACACGATTTCATCGTCGGGGAGATATGTCGGTTCGACATCGTCGTAGGGCCCATCGGTCAGTTGCACCAGACCGCTGCCGTCGATGTTGATCTCATACAGATGGTAATGTTCAGACCCACTCTTGCGGTAGGAAAACAAGACCTTGCGTCCGTTATAATGCAACTGCGGGTCACGCACGCCACCGG
>Ga0208896_1001103_pt1 | contig 13660 bp, 5 predicted proteins | sample ETNtaG_27_FD_185778 | JGI IMG/M metagenome (GOLD analysis project Ga0208896, IMG submission 185778) | Marine microbial and viral communities from oxygen minimum zone, Eastern Pacific Ocean - ETNP201406SV63 (SPAdes) (version 2) | ecosystem: Environmental > Aquatic > Marine > Oceanic ... | reverse complement strand
TATTTCACTCTCCGTTAGGAGTACTTTTCACCTTTCCCTCACGGTACTAGTTCACTATCGGTCACATGGGAGTATTTAGCCTTACCGGATGGTCCCGGCAGATTCACACAAGATTTCTCGTGTCCCGCGCTACTTGGGAACAATATCAAGCGAGTTCGCAGGTTTTCGGTTACAGGATTTTCACCTTCTATGATCGGACTTTCCAGACCGTTCACCTAACCTTTGAATTTTTGACTCGCCGAACTGATTACAGTCAGTTCAGAATTTGCCCCACAACACCATCAGCGCAACGCCTGTAAGCTTGACACGTTGATGGTTTAGGCTCTTCCCTGTTCGCTCGCCGCTACTTAGGGAATCATTTTTATTTTCTATTCCTGGAGTTACTTAGATGTGTCAGTTCACTCCGTTGACTCTATCCGCCCTATATATTCAAGCGGTAGTTCCCAGAGATTAATCTGGGTGGGTTTCCCCATTCGGAAATCCCCGGATTTAAGGTTATTTGCACCTACCCGAGGCTTATCGCAGCTTATCACGTCCTTCATCGTCTCCATGTGCCTAGGCATCCCCCGTACACCCTTAGTAGCTTTACCAAAGTGTTGTTCTTGAAGATGACTTGGCTACATTGAATCACCGGACAGGTGATTCAATCTTTCCAATTTCCAAATTGTCAAAAAACTATAAAATTTTTAATGGTGGAGCTGACAGGGATCGAACCTGCGACCTCCGCAGTGCAAGTGCGGCGCTCTCCCAACTGAGCTACAGCCCCATTTTTACTTGGGATATGCAGATCAAGTGGGCCTGCGTGGACTCGAACCACGGACCTCATCCTTATCAGGGATGCGCTCTAACCACCTGAGCTACAGGCCCATAATTCTCTAGTATGCGACGGTCCAACCGATTACTGGTTCGACCTCTCTCAGATCGCTCTGAGATACTCCTTTAAAAGGAGGTGATCCAGCCGCACCTTCCGGTACGGCTACCTTGTTACGACTTCGCCCCAGTTACCAGTCTTACCTTAACGAGCTCCCTCCCGAAGGTTGGGCCACCCGATTCGGGTACTACTGACTTCCATGGCGTGACGGGCGGTGTGTACAAGACCCGGGAACGTATTCACCGTGGCGTTCTGATCCACGATTACTAGCGATTCCTGCTTCATGGAGTCGAGTTGCAGACTCCAATCCGAACTGGGGTTGGTTTTTGGGGATTGGCTTCACCTTGCGGTTTCGCAGCCCATTGTACCAACCATTGTAACACGTGTGTAGCCCTGGACATAAGGGACATACTGACTTGACATCATCCCCACCTTCCTCCTGGTTATCCCAGGCAGTCTCCTTAGAGTCCCCACCATAATGTGCTGGCAACTAAGGATAGGGGTTGCGCTCGTTGCGGGACTTAACCCAACATCTCACGACACGAGCTGACGACAGCCATGCATCACCTGTAATTATGTCTTTGAGCAAGCTCGCAGAGGACTTTGCTTTCACAAAGCTTTCATAAATATGTCAAGCCCAGGTAAGGTTCTTCGCGTTGCATCGAATTAAACCACATGTTCCACCGCTTGTGCGGGTCCCCGTCAATTCCTTTGAGTTTCAACCTTGCGGTCGTAGTTCCCAGGCGGAGTACTTAATGCGTTAGCTCCGGTACCGAAGGGGTCGAATCCCCCGACACCAAGTACTCATCGTTTACGGCGTGGACTACCAGGGTATCTAATCCTGTTCGCTCCCCACGCTTTCGTCCCTCAGCGTCAGTAATAGGCCAGAAAGTTGCCTTCGCCATTGGTGTTCCTCCTGATATCTACGCATGTCACCGCTACACCAGGAATTCCACTTTCCTCTCCTATACTCTATCTCAACAGTTTCATATGCAGGCCACCGGTTAAGCCGGTGTCTTTAACAAATGACTTATTGAGACGCCTACGGACCCTTTACGCCCAGTGATTCCGGACAACGCTCGCACCCCTAGTATTACCGCGGCTGCTGGCACTAAGTTAGCCGGTGCTTTCTTGTAAGGTACCGTCAGGTTCGAACATTATTAACATCCAAACTTTTCTTCCCTTACGACAGACCTTTACGCTCCTAGAAGCTTCATCGGTCACGCGGCGTTGCTGCGTCAGGGTTTCCCCCATTGCGCAAAATTCCCCACTGCTGCCTCCCGTAGGAGTCTGGGCCGTATCTCAATCCCAGTGTGGCTGATCATCCTCTCAGACCAGCTACCGATCATCGCCTTGGTAAGCCATTACCTCACCAACAAGCTAATCGGACGCAGGCCCATCCTAAAGTGTGAGCCGAAGCCCACTTTAACAACTGTATCCCAAAGGATCCGCTGCATCATTCGGTATTAGCTCCGGTTTCCCGGGGTTATCCCAATCTCTAGGGCAGGTTGCCTACGCGTTACTCACCCGTTCGCCAGTTTAATAATTTTCCGAAGAAAATGTTCTCCTTGACTTGCATGTGTTAAGCACGCCGCCAGCGTTCGTCCTGAGCCAGGATCAAACTCTCCATTGTATGTAATAAAGATGTTTGTCGTTTTTGGCCAGAATCAACGTTAGACTCGTCGCATACCAAATTTTCAAAAATCATGCTGTAAAAAGCCGACAAAATTAAATACGCATTTTTGCCATAGCAATATCTATTCTACTAATAAGTTACTTTTTTTATAAGGTTATTCTTCCGTTACAATGAGGGATGGTTCCGGAAAATCTAAAAAACGAGACGGGGATATTTTATCAATCCTTTCACCAATATAAAATTCAACTAATCTTTCATTTTTGGCCTGAGTATCTATAAAGGATTTCCATGTGCTTCCAATAAATATACCTGCACCAATTAATAAAGGTGGTATACTAAATCTTAAAGATGATGATCTGACATTCATCTTTTTTGGGATCTGATTCCCATTAGCCAAATCTTTATGGGAATTATTTTCTTCATAATTATTATGCAATGGTATTGACGTACCTTCAGAGTCTATAAATCGATTCCCATCAACAAAGGATTCAACCTTACCCCAAGATCCGATTAGAACCATTAATCCTACACTGGTTAAGATGCCTTGACCCCTGTCCCATTCCCGTAGCATGAATTGGCCGCCTCCTGGCATAAGTGATCCTGATAAAAAGACAAGGTACCGATTATGTCTTGGAACAGAGCCTACATTTTCAATTGTTTGGTATAATGGTCCCATTAATTTATTATAGTGTGAATGATTGAATAGTGCTTGCGCATTAATAAATGATAGCCGAGCTTCTTCCCACTTCAATTTCTTCATTTGCGCATATCCTCGGAATGTAATCATATATGGATCATCAGTATTTTCTGTAGATTTTAAAAGTTCATTTACTTCACCTGCTAATAAATTGACATAAATATCTCGGTAATTTGCTGCTTTATAGATTAATGATGATTCAGGTTCTTTTTGGATCACTTGCCGATAATATTGATGTGCCAAGTTATAAATTTGCATCTCCTCATAACATCTGGCGATATAATAATTGATGGTCGGACTTATTGGGTCATCAGGGAATTGGTACAAAAGTTGGAATGCTGTAAGAAGACACCGTTCATAGTGCCCCTCCTTGAAAAGAAAATCACAGAAAGAGACTCTCTCGTCTTTTTGGTAAGACGTGTATTCGTTCCATTCAGATTGGATACTTTCCACAGACCTATAAGCCTGTTGAGATAACACCCAACTGAACAAGAACCCTAATAGAATTAGTTTTTTTGTATTCCGCATAAAAAAATTCCCCTATCAAAGATAGGGGAATTTAGTTAAAAGTTACAATTTGGGAATAGTATTAGCGAATCAATAACATTTTCTTTCTTGCAGTGAAAGAATTGCTCCGCAATTCATAAAAATAGATTCCTGAAGCAACAGAATTTCCCATAAAATCTGTTGCATTCCAATCTACAGTATAAGAACCAGGACTCATGACTTCATTCACTAATGTATTTACGTTCTGGCCTAAGATGTTATAGACATTGATTATCACATTATCTGCACCCGCTGGTACATCAAAAGAAATCTGTGTGGATGGATTAAATGGATTAGGATAATTCTGATTCAATGCAAACGCATCCGGGAAAATTTCACCATTATCGGTTGCAACGTTCGATGTATTAATTACCATAGGATTATTTTCATCAGGATAGCCACAAACAACATTTAAGATATTTGGATCCATGGATGTACCAGGCAGATTTGCTGTTCCAAAATGGAATGCAATTTCAGCTGGTAGCGCACCAGCACCCTGAGGTAATCCATAAGTAATAAAAAATAAATCGCCTTCTTCACTATTGCCTTCAGTCCAGGCACGAGATGTATTATATGCTAAAACTTTCACATGATCATTTATACGATTGCTTAATAGAGTCATGGTACGTTGTTCGTCATTTTCATCAGTAACATTTAATAGTTTGCTCCCTTTTTCAACACGTGAGCCAAACGCGCTAGATGACCATTCACCATCACCGTCTAAATCAGTAAATGATTCTCCAGAGTCGTAATTTCCATTACCATTTGCATCTTCATAGGCTTCGGGACCGTAATGAAGCACATCACCAGCATTATGATATACATCCAATTCAACACCACGAATTGATTCGTTATCAACCATCCGCACTGTAAAAGTGATTGTATTTTCATCTATTTGCACACCATCTACAAAACCGAGACAACCACAAATACCGGTTGCTATTTCTTGTCCGTAAGTTGGGTTTGGACTACCATCAGGCAACATAGTTCGCATATCAATATGAAGGGCTGAATCCGCCGGACAATCAATGTCTGCCCAAACGTTTGTCATTAGCAGTCCGCTTGTTAATATTAATCCAAATATTTTTCTCACAATAAACTCCATTATGGGTTGGTCTTAAATTTAATTAATTTGATACCTATTATGCAATTGTCTATTCTATTTCACAAAAGCTATTTTTTGATTATGATTATTTTTGCCGGAAACTACTTTCACAATATAAACACCTGTTGGTATCAATCGTCCATTTTGATCTTTTCCATTCCATTCAACAGAATATAGTCCAGCTTCTAATTTATTATTAACCAAGGTATTAATTAAACGCCCGGTCACATCAAAAATACTCACAATTAAATTATTAGTTTCAGCTAATTGGATTTCGATGGTTGTTGACGGATTGAATGGATTTGGATAATTTTGACTCACATAAAATTTGTCTGGTACAATATGATCTTTTGGCTGAATGGAAGTCAGGGTGGTATTATATAATCCAGTTCTCATTATATTTCCCCGATGCAACTTCCATGAATTTCTTTCCCCACTCTCTGATTTAATATCAATTACCTCTAGTCCCGTTGTCGTACCAAATACGATTTCATAATCATCATCAGTATCCAATTTTCCAATAGCGGGAGTTGTTTCAATATTCCCGGAAACAGTATAAGGAAAATTATTAAAAATTGATCCGTCATGATGGAAAATATAAATCGTACCTGATTTCATGGCAGTGACAATTTCCAAATCACCGTCATTATCTAAATCTGCTGTTACCGGGCATGATAGAGCATTGTTTCCCATATCGTAGGGCCAACCATCCAATTCAGATTCTGTTGTGGGATTCCAAATATGAATTTTATCATCATAACCAACAAATAATAATTCATTACTGCCATCATCGTTAATATCAGCGACTGAAATACCGCCTCGAATATCATCCCCTACATCATAGGTTGTCATAATTGTACCATCATGATGAAGGATATAAAGATTTCCAGCATCATTCCCCGCTACAATTTCCAGATCATTATCACCATCTAAATCAACCAGAGTAGCGGGTGATCTAAATCGATGAGACGCTACATATGGAAAACCGGATTTAATTGATCCATCACTATTGATTGCGTAAATATTGTCTTCATATGTTGTAACGACAATATCCAAAAATCCATCTCCTTCCAAATCGCCAAGAGCAGCACCTACCACCATTTTTTCATCCAGATCGACCGGAAATCCATCCATATCCTCACCAGTATGATGAATGGCATACAGTTTTCCTGATGTACCATTTTGTGTTGTAAAAACGATTTCCAAGTCAGTATCGCCATCCAAATCACCCAGAGCAGGAGCACCAATGATAAAACCAGATTGTAAATAAGCTAATTCCTGATTCCCATTTGTACTCAACATGTAAAGCTTTCCATCATAGGATCCGAAAACAATTTCATTATTACCATCTCCATCAACATCACCTGTGGCAGGACTGGATTGAATTTTATCACCAGCCTCAAAGGGGAATCCTGAAATAGGGAATCCGGCAATCATATAACCGTACATGTTATCATCTTCACCGCCAAAATATATTTCTCCAAGTGAATTATTATCCAGGTCTGCAATAAGGGGCGATGATTTGATAGAAACGCCTGCTACTGGAAACCCATATTGATTTAAGGAAAGAGAAACAGAAATATCTACATCAATTTCATAGTAAGGCTCACTTGCTCCTGCTTGTATATGAACTGTGCAGGGAATATTCCCCAACTGGGCATTACTAAGTGAATATAATAAAAAATGATCAATCAAGGTAAAGGTTGAATTACCTGCGGGTATGGGATCATCAAATTCGATTGTATTATCTAAAATTGAAATTCGATCATCTTCAGTTGTTAGAGTCGCAATTACATTTTCTGCATCAGCCCAACCTTCTCCATTTGCAATTACAAGTTTAACTTTTATCTGTTCACCAGGGTTAAATACGCCATCTCCATCTGAATCATTTTGATAATTGATATCCTGAATAGATAGGTCTGGATATAGGCCTGCAGTCAATGCTTTATTAATATTCAATCGTCCGGAGCCTAACATACCTTCCAAGCTAGTGCCTTGACAGGACCCAGTCATATCAGAGAATTCATCAGTGGAAGTAATGATTCTATCTTCCACCCATTCTTGATCTGCTGTTGGGAATTTTGACCATAAAAGTGCAACTGCACCAGCAGTTATGGGTGATGCGAATGATGTGCCCCAGACAGATACGTACCCGCCTCCCAGATTCGTTGTATATATACTTTCTCCCGGCGCACACAGATCAACTGTTTCTCCGGCTGTTGCCCAACAACTAAAATTATCGCCTGGGCCAATTGCCGACACAGAGATCACATGATCTAGTCCGGAAGGATGATGCGTTCCAAAATCTGTATTCCCATCTTCACCACCATTTCCTGCACTTGCAACAATGATACAGCCATAAGTATTATAAGCGACATTGATCACAGATTGGTTTCCCCCGCCTGAACTTCCCCAACTACAATTGATCACATTGGCACCCATTTGTGCAGCGGCTAAAATTCCAGAATAACAATCTGATGTATAAAGTGTAGCTTCATCACCTGAGCCAATATTCATGCCCATAATTTTTACTGACCAGCCCGTTGAAGCAATGCCTGTGCCATTATTTGTTGAAGAAGAAACGCTTCCAGCGACCTGGGTACCATGAGAATAATTATTATTTAGGGGCACTGGGTCATTATCATTTTGTCCAACATCCCAGCCAATAAAATTGTCAATATAGCCATCGTTATCATCATCCACACCATTTTCATCGTCTGGATCAAAAACCCAAGTGTTTCCATCCTGCACAATAACCATCCCATCTCCATCTGCATCTTCACCTAAATTCTGCCAAATATTATCTATGAGGTCCGGGTGATCCCATTCTAACCCCTGATCTGGTACTGCTACAACTATTTCACCATCATCCATTTCGCCTGGTATTTCTCCACCCGCTATATCCCATAGATCATAAGCATGATCAGCGTCAATAAGTCTTAGACCATACTGATTATTCCAAAGTGGATCATTAGGTGTATAGGTTGATCGAATTATACCTATAGGCTCGGAAAAACGTATACATTCAAGAGATCCAATATCCTTTATTAAAGCATATATATCAGTATCTTCTGAATATAACTGGATTTCATAATAACGATTTAAATAAATATCCCCGTCTCGATCTGTTGACCTTGCATTGGGTAGCCATTTTCTAATTTTTTCAGCATCTAAGTCATCTAATTTTTGATTTAACTCTTCCAGGTTTGTACGGCCTGTATTTTCATAAACCTGAAAATTAGCTATAGAATTATCAATATAAACCAAAATCCGGTCAGAATAGATATCGCCATGGATTGTGGTGAAAATATACAGGGGTAACAGAAAAATGAAATTTTTCATAGAGGTCATCTCTTCTCTTCTCTTATAAAGAAGATGAGTATTCACCCATCTTCTTTCAATTAGTGATTTATTTCATCAATACCATTTTTTTGGTTGATGAAAATATCATTTGGCCATCAAAGTTTTGGGCTGTCAACTTATAAAAATACATACCGGATGACAACTCACTTGCATTCAAGTCGAATACATAATGGCCTGCCTGAAGGTTACTATTCACAAGTGTCTTTACTTCCCGCCCGGTTACATCATAAAGCACTATTGAAGCAAATGCGCCTGATGCCAAATCAAATTCGATGGTAGTTGTAGGATTAAACGGATTTGGGAAATTCTGTTTAAGCCCGAAAGATTCTGGAATATTCCCTGTTATACCATCATCAATTCCCAGAGCATTCATAGAATCTAATTCTGCACGAACCATCAACGCACCCTCAAAATAATTACCTAAAGGTTCCCAACCACTCCCATCGTCAATATTAATAATACTATTTGTGGAAGGGCTATCTGTATCTATTCCGATGGGTGGCGGATTCATTTCTTGCATTCCAACATAAAAACTACCTTCATTAATGGTAATATTAAAGTCGGATAAAGAAATGTATTTCCAGGTACTGCCTACAAATGTGATGGGAAGTCCTTCTAATAATATTGTCCCTGGCGATCCATTCTCACCATCATCATCCCAAACATGAACTAATCCAACACCATTAGTAGCCCCAGCAGTGTAAATACTAGCTCGGTAAAGATCAGCGGGGTAACCGGATGGTGTGAATTTCACAGCGAAATAATTTAGGGTACCGAAATTATAGCTTGTTTCTGCGCTCCCATCATCATGAGCAATTTCATAAATAGAATTTGATTCCGGAGTTGCACACACGGGACCCGCCTGATCACTTTCTTCATTTCCATAAACTGCAGAAACTTTATAACAATATTCTATTCCGTTTTCTGTCAGGTTATCAACATATTCATTTGTGCTAATATTCTGCCCATTGAACATGAGTTGCCATTCGCTACCATCTACACCAGGATCACGATAAACATTAAATCCAGGATCAACGGCCGTACCGGTTGTGGTGACGACGGAACGGATCAGCCATTCACCTCCTGTATCCAGAATATCATTAATCCGGAACCAGTCATCCGAACCAAAATCCGGACTGGAAATATAAGAATAGGCAGTAGTTGCATCCTCATCAATACTCATATAAACTGTGGAATCAACGACCAATGCAATGAGAAAATCACCTTCAAAAGTCCAATCTGAAAATTCGATACTAGTCCAAGCCTCATCTTCCAGCGTAGCAGTTGTCGTATAAACAGGTACCGTTTCGGGGACACCTATGGGAGAAACATTATATGCTTCAATCTCTGCCGAAATGGGTTGATCATCTAAAGAGTTTGGAGCAAAACTAGCAGAATGAACTACCACTGATTCAGTCCCATAGGGCATATCAAAAACAGATGCATACTTAACTGTTTCTACGCCCCAGGCCCAACTATTTTCAGGCGAACCATCATCATTTGAAACTTCATCGTTATTATAAGATTCTGATGGCGGCATATCCCAAGTAAGTGAGACCTGGCTGTCTTCACTATAAATATTTAGATTTTGAACCGTGGGTATAACATTGTAATTAACTTCCCAAACATGGATATCATCAATAAAAAAACCATCACCATTACCCCCATCATCATTGTCATCAAGCCGAACTTTCCATCGGAACCGGACATCGGAACCGGCTAAATCAGAAAGGTCTAGCATAATATTTCCGTTAAAAGGATCTCCGGCATCATAACTATCCCAACCTAGACCACCTGGGCGTGTAATATCCCCATAATCATAAAATACCTGATCCCATGCAAAATCAAGTCCGCTCATAGGAATCATAGATGTCTCGTCATCTGCATTATCAAAATAAACAACATCTCCATCACCATTTGTGACTGTTATATTATCTACCTTAAAACCGGTCAAAGTATTGTCATCGGGTGCTGAGTATGCAGGGTCTGAACCAAAAGCAAACCGAATAAGTACATCCTGGCCTTCATACGCATTTAGATCAAAAGTAACCTCATGCCAATCTGCCTGGTTACCCCATCCTGCAGCGACCTGCTCTAAGGAACCACCACAATCATATTCAACATCATTATAAATCCAGCCATAACCATATTCAAAATCGTAAACATCATCACCGGTTAAAAGATTCCAAGTGCTTCCACCATCATTAGAGATTCTGACATTCGCAGCATCCCAGCCATCTGTGCAGGTACCTGCAACAGACGCACCAGCAGATGCTTCAATACCCCACTTCATCATTGCAGACAATTCTCCTCCAACGGGAACTGTAATCACGGGAGACTGCAATACCTGTACCCAGGCATCGGTATATCCACCAACATCTGTATCAGCACACCACCAGCTTTGTCCTTCATAAGCATCCGATGATGATGAATGAAAATAGACTGGAACATCACTTAAATTTGCGATATCAACCCAATAGTAATCTTCAAGATAATTATCGCCAGAACCATCATAATCAGGTAGGTTACAATTCAAGGCGAAGGAAAAACTAATCCCAGAGTTTTCATCTATTTCCGGGAAAGTCATAATTGGAGAAATGGCTGAAGAAATAATATCATAATTACTATCGTCTATATGCAGACTATGGGTAGGGCTGTTAGATTCCGTTTCAGTTAATTCCCACTGGGAGTCTATGACCCATCCTGATATGTCCCCTTCAAAATCTTCGAACCAAATTGTGGTGGTATCTTCACGAGATGCTCTAAGTTCATTAACCTGGATATCATTTCCCACCTGAGTGGAAGATGGACTGGTTGCATCTTTTTCGATTGATTGAACTTTGTAGTTAATATCTTTTGCGAATAAAAGACTTAATGTTGTAATGAGAATTAGTATTGAATGCATAAGGGTTCCCCTTTCTTTATATCTAAAACGATAAAGTGGGGCATTGTCCTCATAAACAATACCCCACTTTTTTCATCGATTATTTAATGGAGTTAGAATTATTTCATTAAGACGAGTTTACGTGTTTTGGTAATTCCGTTTGATGTCATGCTGTAGAAATAAACACCACTGGATAATTGTGATCCATCAAATGCAAACTTATAGGAACCTTCAGGCTTATTCTCATTGATAAGTGTTCGAACTTTTGCACCACGAATATCAAATAGTTCCATGTTTACTTGACCAGCAGATTTCATTTCATATTGAATCTGCGTAATCGGGTTGAATGGATTTGGATAATTCTGATTCAAGGTAAAATCCTTGGGAGTAAGATCTTTATCAATGCCAACACTCGTAGTATCCTCATATTCCCAATCATTCTCGTAGACACCTACATAGACCCATTGCTTGTAATCTTCATAGCCATCATTATCCACAATCGTATTTACATTAGGATCCATCATTTGATAAAAAACTCCCACAGATTCATCCATGCCCTGACTCGCAATATGCAAACCAGCTTCTAAAGCTGCTTCGGATGGATATCCTAAATCCGTTAGTTCTCCAGTCGTTGGTGTATTGGTCACATTTTCTGCTTCAGACCAATGGAGTCCATTGTCAGTTGATTTTGCCATAAAAACGTCAATATCTAAAGGTATTATCGAACTGTCTGCACTGTACCCATAGTCCGACATCCCAGATATAGCAAACCACATTGTACCATCTGATTCAGCGCTCATGGTAATATTTGGATAGAAATACTGCATGGTACCGAAGAAATCGCTATCACCATCATGAAACATTGTTGCAATATTAGATTGCATCCACTCGGCTTCATAATCAGCCGCCATATCATGTACTAAAGAAGCAGTCCAATTATCTTCACCTGACATGGGATCCGGGCTGTAAATATGCATGATACCTGACCCTCCTAATGTCCACGTATAATACAATGAATCAGCATACCCGTCATCATCATTATCATCACATCCGCCATTGTAATCGTAACAAATGCTTCTCAAAGTCGGGAAAACAATGTGTAGTCCACCTTCAGCATCTGTTTTCATTTCAAAGGTGTAAAATGGTCGCCAACCCGGGGCCATTAAATAAGGGATATATTCACCATCTTCTGTTGTATCATCTTCGAAGAATAATGAATCTCCATAATGCCAATAATATTCATTTTCTTCTTCGGTCCACACATTGTAAAGTGAATCAGTCAAACGCAGTGCAACCGCATCAGGAATCACATGGTAACCAGAATTTTTGAATCCGCCATCATCTGTCCAAGAATCACCATAATCATCTGTCATTTTGTAGAAAATTCCCTGGTTCTGACCTACGTGCTCCTCAACATCATTATCATTCCCATCTATATCGGTTAAATTAGCCCAGCCAACCTGAACCATATATCCGACGCCATCAGCGTTGATATGATAATCTGCTGTGGAAATGTATCCTGCACCATACCATAATGAGTCTCCCTCATCTGTTACTTCCAGATCATCTGTCCAGACATAAGGGTCATTCAACAAATTATACCCACTGGTATGATAGGAGCTTGTGATCATATAGGTTTTCTCTGCATAGTCTAGAGCGGAGGACCAACATGAATAGGCGGCTAAGAATTTATAAGAATTACCTTCTGGAATCAGCATTGCATTTCCATTCCAAAGATCTGGCGGATCACAGGGGAATGTTGCGCAGCCTGAATTGGATTGAACTGGAGCGACCCAATAGGCATCTTCACCCATTCCTAATGTATTGTACGTATGGAGTGGATATCCACCAGTTGAGCCACCACCAAAAGATGCATTGGTATATTCATTCCATATAGCGGTAGGTTTTGCACCTTCAGCGTATCCCGCACTTGGATACCTTCCTTGTGGTGTCCCCGTGGCTGTTGGAAGATTAGGCGATTCATCACCTGTGGGATATGCCATATTCAGTGCTTGGGATGTGAACCAATCTTCACCATCTTCTGATTGAGCGGCACCAATGATACCATGGGTTGCCTCTTCAGTTATCCACTGACGATAAACAGCAAAATATCCTTCATCCACACCATAAGCCAATGGGTTTGTAGTCTTATAATATGCACCATATCCATTTTTAGATGAATCGATGAGGGTGAAAGAAAAATTGGAATCACGGTTGTTTACCTGTGGAGCTTTTCCGTGATTATATGTTACACCATGAGTGTTAAAGGATCTTTGTCCATCCTTGATTTTCACACGTTCTTCAATAAGTTTTGAAATATCCTTATGCTGTGCATAAAGTGACGTTGATACACACAGAAATACTATTAATGCCAAAAATGAATTAGCCTTTAATTGCATGATTATCTCCTATTTTTATTTTTCGTCAGAAAGTTCTGAATTGTTTTAAATGGAATCGTATGTAGAATGAGGGACGAATATAGTCATTCTCATTCCTGAATTTCCACGATTAAAATTCCAGTCCAATAGCGAACTGATTGGTCTGTTTCAACACATCAT
>Ga0208896_1001098_pt1 | contig 13681 bp, 15 predicted proteins | sample ETNtaG_27_FD_185778 | JGI IMG/M metagenome (GOLD analysis project Ga0208896, IMG submission 185778) | Marine microbial and viral communities from oxygen minimum zone, Eastern Pacific Ocean - ETNP201406SV63 (SPAdes) (version 2) | ecosystem: Environmental > Aquatic > Marine > Oceanic ... | reverse complement strand
GCTCTATCACTTTTGACTCAGAAAGGTTTTGGGGTTACCGGTTTAGATGAAATAACCAAAAATGCTGGACTACCAAAAGGTTCTTTTTACGCCTACTATGGGAGTAAAGAAGTTTTCGGGCTTGCGGTCCTTGAGTCATACTCTAATTACATTCATAAAATGCTTGATCGTTATTTATTAAATGAATCTCGTAGCCCTTTGGACAGAATCGATGACTTCATCTCACAAGCCTGTGCAAACATGATTAGGTATGATTTTACTCGCGGCTCTTTAATTGGAAATATTGGTCAGGAGGTAAATGCCCTACCGAGCACTTACAGAACTGAGATGACTAATGTAATTAATGGATGGCAAAAAAAAGTAGAAAACTGTTTGTTGAACGCACAACAAAATGGAGATATTAAGCCCGATATAAATTGCGCTGAAAAAGCAGATTTATTTTGGACTGGATGGGAAGGAGCTATTTTAAAGGCTAAAATAGAGCAACTACCAGACCCGCTTGAAAACTTTAAAAAGTCCTTCAGAAAAAGTCTAAAGAACTAGACTTTCAACCTCTTTTTAGGATAGTGCTTCTAAAATGCAAAAGTAATATGGTTGGCGTCGCGTAAGAGATTTGAACTCCTGTTGCCAGAATGAAATCCTGGTGTCCTCGGCCTGACTAGACGAACGCGACGGACAATATTATATATTTATTCTGGTTTTATTACATATATATTGCCACTGTCTGTTGAAAAATATACCCACCCTTCATTGCTCTGAGCTAGAGACCTTATCCTCTCATGCAAATCACCCAGTATCCTAGTCTCCTCTATAGCATCACCACTATCATTCACTTTGACTATGTTTATGTGTTGCATCTTAAGTGCTCCAGACATTATGCTGCCTTGCCATCTTGGGAAAGCAGCTCCGGAATAAACTATCAAACTGCTAGGTGCGATAGAAGGTACATAATACTTTACGGGCTGCTCCATACCTTTTTTACTCGTACCCTCACCAACAGCAAAAGGAGACCAGTACTCTTTCCCATAAGATATAACTGGCCAACCATAGTTCTTACCTGCACTAATCAAATTTATCTCATCTCCACCTCTGGGGCCATGCTCTATTGACCAGAGTCTTTCATTTTTTTTATCCCAGAATAAGCCCTGTGGGTTCCTGTGCCCATAACTATATATCTCATCTAGAGCTTTACTATTTTCTATGAAAGGGTTATCTTCTGGTACAGCACCATCCATATTTAGTCTAATAATTGATCCGGCATGTGTCATAAGGTCTTGAGAGTTTGGTCTATGGCCTCTGTCACCTATCGAGAAAAAAACATGTCTATTGTCAAAAGTTATGCGGCTACCAAAATGCCTGTCGGTAGAGGTCGCAGATTCACTTACAAGAAGATCTTGCCATTCATTGAGCTTTCTATTTTCAACTTTTGCTCTTGCAAGAGTAGTTGCACCATAACTTTGCACTTGCTTAACATAAGTAAAATAAATCCACTCACCCTTATTAGGCTTAGCCACATCAAGAAGACCTCCCTGCCCCTGTGCAAATATCTCAGGAAGTCCTTTCAAATAATAATATTCACCTGTGTAGGTATTTAATATCCCTACCTTACCGCCCCTCTCAGTAAATATCAATTCGTTACTTGAAAGTATACTCATCCCCCAAGGAATTCCTAAACCAGATGCCAACTTAACGACCTTGAGGCTGCCTTCCGATGAATACAAAGAAAATGAGATTAATAAAAATGAAACAACAGTAATAAAATATTTTTTATACATGACACCTCTTTGGTGAACTATTTTCCAAAATTTTGTAGTTAACAAAAATTAAGGATAGCACGAAAATATGTGCATTTCAATATTGAATTTACGTTTATCATTGATTAAGATAAACCCTGATTTTCAGGGCTTATCTAAGAGTTTGGCATCGCGTAGGAGAATCGAACTCCTCTTACCAGGATGAAAACCTGGGGTCCTAACCGATAGACGAACGCGACATTAAATCGTAATTGCTATGGTGGAGCTAAGCGGGATCGAACCGCTGACCTCTACACTGCCAGTGTAGCGCTCTCCCAGCTGAGCTATAGCCCCATATGCTGGTCTCTAGCAAAGATGTAAATTATAATCTCAAAGATGCAATAGTCAAGCAATAATTAATAAAATATATTAAGAATTTGTACAACTTAATATAAAATTTATACTACGTTTATTTATTTTATTTATTATGAAAGAAGCTATATATAAAAATTCATCATTCACCATAGAAATTCTATATCACCTAGGAATGTATGAAAACTCAATTCATTTTATTTTTGACCATGAGTCAAAAAAATGTGCGTTAGTTGATCCTGCATGGGAGGCTGACTTATTCATAAATAGAGTAAAAGATAAAGGCTATGATTTGACAGACATATGGTTAACTCATTGGCATGGAGACCACATAAACGCTGTAGACGAGGTTGCAGACAAGACTGGCGCAATTATTACTGCAGGCATAAATGAATTGCCATATCTTAGTTTAAATAATGAAATAAGAACTGTTAAAGACAATGAGATAATAACTTTAGGCAAAACACAGGCAAAAATAATAAACACTCCAGGTCATACTGCGGGTGGAATTTGTTTTGCCCTTGATGGACATCTAATTGCTGGTGATACTTTGTTTGTATTTGGAGCAGGACACTGCGCAATGCCTGGTGGAAGTGCTAATGAATTTTTTCACTCCATGCAAAAACTAAGACAGTTGCCTGATGAGATGATTCTCCACTGTGGGCATGACTATGGTTCCACAACAAGGACAACAATGGGGGAACAAAAATCTGGCAATCCATTTCTTATGATTGACGATGAAGACGATTTTGTACGTTATCGTAATGGTATTCATGATGTTTCACGTGCCTATCCTATGCAAGCAATGAACAAGAATGAGGTTTATGCTTTTTTATAAGGCCTTTGTGTGATAGGATTTTTTGGTGGTTCGTTTGATCCTGTCCATTACGGACACTTAATAAACGCATCTAATGTAAAAAAAGACCTCGGATTAGACAGTATGTATCTGATGCCGTGCTCAACGCCAGTACAGAAATCTACACTTAAGTTTTCAAATAAACAGCGTATAGAAATGCTTGAACTCGCAATCAAAGAGTTTAGTGATATATCTATAGACGAAAGAGAAATAATAAGAAATAAAACCTCTTACACGATAGACTCTTTAACAGAAATAAGTGATCAAAAACCTAGCTCCACAATATGCCTGATTATTGGAATGGACTGTTTTGTTAACTTGCATACCTGGAAAGAATATAAAGAATTCTATAAATATGTGCACCTAATTGTAATTGCTAGGCCAAATTACACTAAATTAAAAGACAACCTTTATAGCTTTGAAAAATGCAGTCATATATCAAAATTAAAAGATTGCGCTTCTGGCCTTATATACTTCTACAATTCTGAATTGTTAGATATATCTTCAAGCGATATTCGCGATAAAATACAAAAAAATAAAAGCCTGTCTGGGTTGATACCAAAATCAATAATTAATTATATTAAAAATCTTAATGAAACTTAAAGAGCAAATAAGGGTTGTTACCGAGACCCTAGATGAACTAAAGGCAGAGGACATTATTACTATTAATGTTCTTAAACAAAGTGTTGATATGGAAGCCATTATTATAGCTAGCGGTAGATCAATACAGCATGTAAGAGGTATAGCAAATAATATAAAGATTGAAGCTAAACGTCTGGGCATGAAAATTGTAGGAATAGAGGGTGTTAATTCTGCTGAATGGATATTGATTGATTTGGCTGAGGTTGTAGTCCATGTTATGACTTATGAAACAAGGGATTATTACAAACTTGAAAAGCTTTGGTCAGGATATAGCGAAGATTAATTGAATGTTATGGTTTATTTATAAGCAATGAAGGTATCCCTATTCGTTGTTGGAAAAAAGGCTCCAGACTGGATTCAGACTGGCATTGAGCATTACCAAAAACAGTTGCCTAGTTCAATAAACTTCAGGCTGGTTGGAATAGAAGCTCAAAATCGAAAATTAAAAGACATACAACAAATAAAAAATACAGAAGGAAAATTACTTATCGATGCATGCAGTGGTTCAAATATAGTTATAGCTTTTGATGAAAAAGGTTCTCAACAATCAACCAAAGATTTAGCCAAACATTTGAATAGTTGGCAACATAACGGCGACAATGTTGCTTTATTAATTGGAGGTGCAGATGGGCTGTCTGATGAATGCAAATCTAATGCCAGTAATATATGGAGCTTATCTAAATTGACCCTGCCACACTTAATGGCAAGGTTGCTAGTCGTTGAGCAGCTATATAGGGCAAACTCATTGCTTACAAATCACCCCTACCATAGAGAATAGTTCTGATTATTAATATACTTTCGGTTAAATGATTGTTAATACGTTTTCTGGAGGTCTGCCAATAACCACACCCTTATCGGTCCTAACAATAGGTCTCTCGATAAGTATTGGGTTTGATATCATTGAATCTATTAGCTCTTCTTCAGTTAAAGACTCGTCAGATAAATTATTTTGCTTGTATTCTGACTCACCTTTACGCATTAGTCCCCTTGCATCTATGCCTAAATCAACAATCAACCCTTTTAGCTCTTCAATTGTTGGGGCATCTTCTAAGTAGTTAATTACCTCGAATTTAATTTCTTTTTCTTCTAAAATAGCTAATGTTGCTCTAGACTTAGAACACCTAGAGTTGTGATATATTAATGCGCTCATAAAAATTACCTAATGAAAAAAACCTCGATTATACCTCCTTACTTCATAAAAATACTTTCAAGGTTGGTCATATTGACAATTGTAACTACACCATTTAGCTACTCTCAAGCTCTTAGTTTAACTGGCATTGTAGATTCGGTAAACTCCATTTGGTCTGAAGATAAAACTATTAAAGTTCCTAATTTCATGGTGGTTGATATTAATGGCAAATCTCATACAGATAAATCCACTAAAGGAAAATATTTGGTGGTTAATTTTTGGGCAACTTGGTGTCCGCCATGCCTAAAAGAGATACCTGCTTTAGTTGAATTCTATGAAAAAAACCAAGACTCAGTAGAAATAATAGGACTGGACTATGAGCAGGCTAACAAGTCTAAGATTGTCAGCTTTACAGAATCCTTCATGGTCAACTACCCTATAGTACTTTTTAATGATATAAACGAGTCACAGTTTAGTGTTTTTGGTGAAATAATAGGAATGCCGACCACCTATATCTATGACCCAGAAGGTAAATTAATAAAATCTCATCTTGGAGAGATTGATACCGCAACCCTAGAACAGTCAATCTTGTAGGCCTAACCAGGATTTGAACTCAAAATTCTCGTCCCGAACTAATCTAGGGACAAGGTAACCGCTGAGCTCTCTCTTTAGGTGCTCATGTAACTCTATTGCACTATTATCCGTTACTAAAAAAGCCTCTGATCCACCCACTCTATCTAGCATATGTAGATAGTATGGCAAAATACCAAAGCTGAAAAGTTTTTTAGAAAGATTAACTAAAGTATCGCCTGCATCATTCACTCCTTTGAGCAATACAGATTGATTAAGAAGGGTTAAATTGCTAAGTTTTTTTAGTGATTCCTTGAACTCATTTGTTAGCTCTTGTGGGTGGTTGGTATGACAAACTAGAACTACATTTAAAGAAGTGTTATTGAGTGTTTCTGCTAGCTCTGTGGTTATTCTACTTGGGACTACAACCGCAGTCCGAGTATGTATTCTTATTGTTTTTATATGGGCTATATTTTCAATCTCATTTATAAGCCATTTAATTTTATTATCTCCCAAACTTAGCGGATCACCGCCACTAAGAATTACCTCGTTAATTTGTTTATTATCATCTATATAGTCACTAATTGAGCCCCAATTAGATATTGCGTCATGCCCTGCATAATCAAAATTTTGCCTAAAACAGTACTGGCAATGAATTGCGCAAGATCTAGATGCTATAAGCAATACTCTATTATTATATTTGTGAATTAGACCATCGACTGGTGAAAAATTTTCGTCTTCAAGTGGTGAGCTCTTGAAACCACTTTGTGCTATAGCTTTATGGCTTATTACTTGAATTAATAGTGGGTCATTAGGGTCAACTTTATTTACTAGTCTTGCAAACTCTAAGGGTATTTTAATTTTAAACCCGTTATCAGTAAATTTATTTGTTTTGAAAAAGACATTACATTCACTTGCGCCTCTAAGACTATCTCTGGAGCTATGTTGCCACTTATTATGCATGAAAATATTTAATTAAAAAAGCCCCGAAAAAGGGGCTTTAAAAAATAGTATTTATGTATAGGAATTAACAGAATTTTGCAAAGTTTTCATCGCTATGATCTTTACCATCTTCAAAGCCAGACTCCCACTCATCAGTAATTCTTTGCTCTTCAATCTGAGGATTATTCAAAAAACCGGCAACCCATCCTTGGATATAGTTATCATTAACTCCCATTTCTTCCATTTTTTTTACGCCTTCATAGTAAGTCACAGATGCACTCCTTGATTTGTGTTTATAATTTTGTTGTCTCGTATCGAGAGATAAAAATTCGATATAAGAGAAAGTTAATATTATAACCATTTAATACCAACAGGCAAGAAAAAACATGAATTTATCTGAAATATTAGGCGACCTTAATGACAAACAAAGTCAATCAGTAATATTAGATAACAATAAGAATGCACTAATACTGGCTGGTGCAGGGAGTGGCAAAACTAGAGTTCTTACCCATAGGATAGCTTACCTTGTAACCCAAAATAGTGTTAATACTGACTCAATTTTAGCGGTAACTTTTACTAATAAGGCCGCTCTAGAAATGAGAGAAAGGTTAAGCTTGCTACTTAGAAGGCCTATTAGAAGTATGTGGGTTGGTACATTTCATGGAATATCTCATAGGATGCTTCGCACTCATCATATAGAAGCAAACCTGAGTAGCCAATTTCAAATATTAGACGCACAAGACCAATTCAGAATAATAAAGAGGTTAATGAAGGAGAACCAAATAGATGAGACAAAATACCCTGTAAAAAAAATACAGTGGTTTATAAATCAACAAAAAGATGAAGGTGTTCGTCCCAAAGATATAGACGCTGGTTATAACTATTTTGTTAAACAAAGTGTAAAGGTTTTTGAACTGTATGAGGGTCACTGTGCATCAAATGATTTGATTGATTTTGCTGAGCTATTATTGCGCAGTTATGATTTACTAAAACTTAACAGTGACTTACTTTCTCATTATCAAGAAAGATTTCAGCATATATTGGTGGATGAGTTTCAAGATACAAATACTATTCAATATAAATGGATAAAACTGTTATCTTCAAAACAAAACAGGGTTTTTTGTGTTGGCGATGATGATCAATCAATCTACGGTTGGCGTGGAGCTAAGATTGATAATATTCATAAACTTGAGAAGGACTTTACACCAATTCAAACTATACGTCTTGAACAAAACTATCGATCCACTGGAAACATACTGTCTGCTTCGAACGCTCTCATAACTAACAATAAGTCTCGCCTTGGAAAGTCCTTATGGACAGACTCTGGTGACGGGGAAAAGATTGATGTTTATGAAGCCAGAACAGAAATAGACGAGTCAGACTATGTTGTTAGCTCAATTCAAACTCTATTAAATGACAATATTATGGCTAGGAATTGTGCCATTCTTTATAGGTCAAATGCTCAGTCTAGAGCCTTTGAAGAGAGACTTATAAAGTACAATATTCCGTACATTATTTATGGCGGTCTCAGATTTTTTGAGCGCGCCGAGATAAAGGATGCAATGTGCTATTTAAGGTTGATAGAAAATAGTTCTGATAATGTCGCTTTTGAAAGAATAGTCAACTTTCCTACAAGAGGAATAGGTAATGCTACTATAGAAAAAATAAGAGAATTTGCTGCCAATAATGGCACAAATTTATTCCAATCATCTGTATCTATAATTTCGTCCTTGCCTACAAGGGCAGCAAACTCCTTGGATGGCTTTGTAAAACTAATTGAGAATATGAGGGATGCATCACAAAACCTTAATCTTAGTGAAAAGGTTGCCCTCCTTATAAAGGATTCAGGGCTAATTTATCATTTTTCAAATGACAAAACCGACAAGGCTGGCAGCAAAAAAGAAAACCTTGAAGAGTTAATTGCTACAGCTAAGCGATATATTCATGATGAGGAGAGCGACCTTAGCGAGACTTTAGGCTTTATTTCTCAAGCAACTCTTGACTCTTCTGGTGGAGATGATAACACAAATACTAACAAGTGCGTACAACTCATGACTATTCATTCAGCGAAAGGTCTAGAGTTTCCTTATGTATTTTTAGCTGGCATGGAGGAGGATTTATTCCCCTCAAGACAAAGTAAAGATGAGCCACGCCTTATTGACGAAGAGAGGAGGCTTTGCTATGTAGGAATGACAAGAGCAATGAAAAAACTTACCCTTTCATATGCAATAAAAAGGTTTTTACATGGTCAATCTATCTATGCATACCCTTCTAGATTTATAGATGAAATTCCGCAACATTATAAAAACTCAATTAAGCAAAAGTTTGGTCTTTCTGAGAACGACTACAAAAGCAATAACTCCAAAAACCAAAATATTTTTCCAGAATCAGATAGCCAATTATCAGTTGGCGCAAATGTAAAGCATGCTAAATTTGGCTACGGGACTGTACTTAACTTTGAAGGTAAGGGTGACTCAACTAGAGTCCAAATCAAGTTCAAAAAAGCCGGCACAAAGTGGCTTATTAGCTCATATGCAAATTTAGAGTTTGTTTAGTTTAGCGTCTTTTTTAAATCATCAATACTAAAGCTTTGTACAGACTGTTCGTCGCTATAGATTGGTTTCATCTTTGTATGCCTACCTGTTGATTTTTCAATAGATATTTGTCTGCTAGTTACAATATCCAAACAGTCGGCAATCATTTGTTGAGTTTTATTGCTTAGAGGGTGACGCAAGCCCGGCTTAGTCATAGTGTCTTTTGCTACTGAAATCAGGGTACTGCGAACAGCATTCAGCAGCCTAATTTCAAATTCATTATCTTTTGCTTTTCCCATGTTTGGCTGTTTATTAGCACTGAACCCAGGGCATACCGTCGTGACGCCAACCATTAAGCAGTCCGCGCTGATCGTTTTCATCCAGATCTCCTTCAAACCCAGATGCCACATGTGCAACATTAGAGAATCCAAACTCTATAAGACATTTTCCAGCAAAGGTTGAACGGTAACCGCTACGACAAATCAGGATAAGTTCAACATTCAATAAATCATCCCTTTCACCAATAGAACGCTTAACTGCAGCAACAAATTTTTCTGGGTCTGGCTCCCAATCGGGATCATCTAGCCATGGAACTAGAATGCAGTCCAAAGGCCTGCCAACAAATTTGTTCTCTGCCTCACAACGAACATCAACTAAGAATAAGTCTGGATTATTATTGATACGCTCCATAGCGGCTTTTGGCATTAAATGTTTTAATTTACTCATAGCAATATTATATATACCTTTAATTGTTGAGACTTATAATATTTTGGGTATGGGCATTATGCTTTCTTCTTTCTAAAGGGTAAATAATTTTGCACATATTAAATTGAAAATAATGCTATCGACTCGACATGTGAGGTTTGTGGAAACATGTCCATAACGCCGGCTTTTTCAAGCTTATACCCAATCTTAATTAAACACTCAGCATCCCTAGCTAGGGTCGCTGGGTTACATGAAACATAAACAATTCTTTCTACTCCAAGTTTAGGCAATAACTCTACTATCTCGATTGCACCAGTTCTTGCTGGATCAATAAGAGCCTTATTGTATTTTTTTCCTCTAAACCAGCTATAGCCTTCAACTTCATCAAATAAATTGGCCTTATAAAAATCTGCATTGCCAATATCATTCTTTTCTGCGTTATATTTTGCCCTCTCAATTAGATCTAAATCTCCTTCAACACCAACTACATGCTTTGCATATTTTGCGATGGGCAAGGTAAAGTTGCCAAGACCACAAAACAAATCTATAACAACATCTTTTTCGTCTAGTTCAAGCATTTCTATTGCTAAATTAATCATCTTTTGATTAATATTAAAATTTACCTGAGTAAAGTCTGTAGCTATAAATTCCATTTCTATATTGTATTTAGGAAGTTTATATGTAAGAGTGGCCGCCATATCTAGTGGCTTTACAGTATTAGCTCCTTCACTCTGTGTATACCATGTAATATTTAATTCACTAGCACAATCAGCTAGAATCTGCCTGTCATTAACTGTTAAAGGTTTTAAATGACGCAAAATTAGAACTGCACCTTGTTCTGCAATTGCTACCTCTATTTGTGGAACATAAGAACGGATGCTTAACTTCTCAATACATCTAGCCAAATCATCCAAATGGTTGCCTATAGATGGATGTAATACCTCGCAACGACTCATGTCAGTTATAAAAGAAGATTTCTTTTCTCTGAACCCTACCAATACCTTTTCTTTTTTTGCTACATACCTAACCCCAAGTCTTGCTTTTCTGCGGTAACCCCAACTAACATCTTGAACTGAATCTAACCATGCCTTTGGTTTGGTGCTGCTTTGCTGCATGAAAGAGGAACTGAGCCAATCAAGTTTTGCTTTTATTTGGTCATTGCTTGAAAGGTGTTGGAATGAACAGCCCCCACAAATCCCAAACACTTTGCATTTTGGGTCAATTCTATTGGGTGCTGCTTCTAAAACCTCTATTACTTCTGCCTCTTCAAACTTGGCCCGTGAAAATGTTCTTTCTGCGGTAATCTTTTCTCCTGGCAGAGCTCCACTAACAAAAATTACCTTGTCATCTAAATGCGCAATACCCCTACCCTCGTGTGATAGAGACTCTACCTCTAACTCATAGGTTTTTGGTTTAAGCTTTCTTCTTCTCATAGCTAGCATCTAACAGCTCAACCCAATGTTTTACTGGTATCTTAGTGCCGCCTTGGAGGTGCATTAGGCAGCCAATATTGCTAGTTACAATAATCTCTGGTGATGATTTTTGCAAGTTTGTTAATTTATTGGTTTTTAATTGCTTTGATAGTTTAGGTTGAAAGATAGAATAAGTTCCAGCAGAACCACAACAAAGGTGAGAATCAACTACGTCTTCAAACTTATATCCAAGCCCACTTAATATAGACTCAACTAGCCCCTTTAGACCCTGGCCATGCTGCAATGTACATGGCTCGTGATAAGATATAGTCTTTTTTTCTAGTTTTAATCTAGATAAATCTTTGTCTGCCAGGAACTGAGCAATGTCCATAGTTTTATTAGCAACAGCTTGAGCCTTCTGGTGGTATGGATCAGACTCATCAAACATTGAAGGGTAATCCTTAACCATAACTCCACAACCACTTGCACTTGAAATTATAACCTCTGCCTCAGCCTTAAGCCATTTATCAATATTATATTTGACTTTAATTAATGCATCATTTGTTGCGCTTAAGTGGTGGTCAACCGCCCCGCAACACTCTTTCTGTGGGGTTTCTATAGCGTCATAACCAAGCTTTGATAGGATATTTTTTATACTGTGGTTTATATTTGGAGCTAGTGCTGGTTGTACACATCCTCCAAGAAGTAGCACCGTCCCATGCACTTTCTTTGTTTTAGTTAGCTTACCCTTGGCTCTTGAGTGCCTTAATATAATCCCTACTAAATTGAACAACAAAGGCGTAGTTAAAAATTTACGAATAGCGAATCGATATAATTTTTGCCATAGAGGTCTCTTTGGCTCAATAAGCTCTCTACCAATATCTAGTAGATGGCCATACTCCACTCCAGATGGACAGGTTGTTTCACAAGAACGACAAGTTAAGCATCTGTCTAAGTGCCGCAGACTAGAATCAGAAAAGTCGTTACCTTCAAATGCAGATTTAATTAAATATATCCTCCCTCTTGGCGAATCAAGCTCGTTACCCAATAACTGATATGTTGGACAGGTTGCCAAACAAAAACCACAATGTACACATGTTTTTAGTATTTTTTCGGCTCTTTTGCCGGCATGGGTTTTGACTAATTCGTTTGATATTATTGTTTGCATTTGCTTAATTTTTTGCTAAATGAAAATTCCTCTAGGGTCAAAAACCTCTTTTAACTTATTTTCGATGTCTTTATGGAGTTGTGATATCGCTAATTTTGGCTTTTTAGAAAGTCTCATTTTGTCTGCATAATTTATTGGCAACACTTTAAAAGTGACTTGAGTAATTAATGCAACCTTGCCCATAGACCCAACCAGCAATCTAGATACATCGTAACCAGCAACATTTTTCATCACCTGGCCACCAAAGTTTAATATATCGCCATCTCCGGTTATGACTTGGACCCCAAGCACATAATCAGAAAAATTAGCGCCCCCTTGTACATATGCAGAACCAACACTTTTGACTCCTTCAACTACAAAAAATGGTAGCGCTTGATTTTTGCTTTTTAGTAGCTCTTGAATTTCATTAATTGGAGTTCCAGCCTTAACAGTTATAACTAGCTCCTCGGGATGATATTTAACAACTCCTGAATAATTTTCCATTCCTAAAACTGACGGCCCACTTTCTCCACTTGAAATATGCAGGTATTCCGAGCTTTTGATAGTTTGTTGTAGCGCTAATAAATCTTCTTCCATTAAGAGTGCTCCAAACTGGTTACTGAAATATCTGACAAACCTCCTGTCTCAACGCAACGATTAAGGATTGGGACCGCCTTGCCCGGGTTAAGTAGAGATTCTGGATCAAATGCCTGTTTTATTTTTATAAAAATATCTAACTCTTTTTCAGTAAACTGATGATGCATAGCCTCTAATTTCTCAATACCGACACCATGTTCCCCAGTAATAGAGCCACCCATATCAACACTTAGTTTTGCTATATCGTTACCAAAATCTTCGGCTTTTTTTAGGTCACCATCAATATTTCCGTCATACATTATCAGCGGGTGAAGGTTGCCATCCCCTGCATGAAATACGTTTGCAACTCGTAGTCCATAATTCTTACTAAGCTCGCTTATCTTTGCAAGCATTTCTCCAAGATGTCTTCTTGGAATAGTTCCATCCATACAATAATAATCAGCTGAAATTCGGCCAATTGCTGGAAATGCTGACTTCCTTCCTTTCCAGTAAGTTAAACGCTCTTGCTCATTATTTGAAATTACCAAGCTGCTAGCTCCAGATAAAATTTCGGTGACCATATCTAGTTCTGATTGTACCTCATCCTCAGTACCGTCAAGCTCGCACAGTAACAAAGCTTCAGCGTCTAAAGGGTAGCCGGCTTTTGTAAAATCTTCTGTGGCATGAATTGCAATCTTATCCATCATTTCAAGTCCTGCAGGGATAACCCCAGCCTTAATAATTTCTGCAACCGAGTCTGCGCAATCACGGACAGTATCAAATCCTGCCATTACTACTCTAGCTAATCCAGGAGACTTGGTAAGTTTTAGAGTGACCTCTGTAATTATGCCTAGTAGACCCTCTGAACCCGTCATCAATGCCAATAAGCCCATACCGTCATCTTGTCGAGACAAGATTAGCTCTTCTCCATCAATAGTAAGCATCTTGATGGACTCAATATTGTTAACAGTTAAGCCGTACTTTAAGCAGTGAACACCACCAGCATTTTCAGCAATGTTTCCGCCAATTGAACAAGCTATTTGACTTGACGGATCTGGAGCAT
>Ga0208896_1001092_pt1 | contig 13730 bp, 8 predicted proteins | sample ETNtaG_27_FD_185778 | JGI IMG/M metagenome (GOLD analysis project Ga0208896, IMG submission 185778) | Marine microbial and viral communities from oxygen minimum zone, Eastern Pacific Ocean - ETNP201406SV63 (SPAdes) (version 2) | ecosystem: Environmental > Aquatic > Marine > Oceanic ... | reverse complement strand
CTTTACTGGATGGTTGATCCCCCGATGTCCAAATTTTAGTTTATATGTTTTCGCTCCCAGCGCTAATGATAAAATCTGATGGCCAAGACAAATCCCGAAAATTGGCTTCTTTCCCAAAACAGTTTTCACCATTTCAACGGCATAATCAGCAGCAGCCGGATCACCCGGTCCGTTGGAGAGGAATACACCGTCCGGATTCCAATCCAATAAACCTTCGGCAGTCGTGGTTGCAGGAAAAACGGTCACATCACAACCGTGAGATGTCAATAGGCGGAGGATATTCCACTTCACACCAAAATCGATGCAAGCAACTTTGAATTTCGGTTCTATATCAAACTCGTCCTTATCCCACTTCCACGAATTATCACAGGTTACTCTTGGAACGAGATCCAATCCATTCATGGAAGGAACTTTTTTCAATTTTTCGGTGAGACTGTTCGTATCAGCCTCTTCCGTGGAGATGATTCCGTTCATGGCGCCTCGATCACGGATGTGTCTCGTAAGGGCACGAGTGTCAATTCCCTGAATGCCTACAATTTTTGTTTCCCTGAGGTAATCTCCCAGCGACTGCGTGGATCGGTGATTGGACGGTACTTCCGTCTCCTCCCGTACCACAAATCCTGCCACCTGGATGTGAGCCGATTCAACGTCTTCACGGTTTACCCCATAGTTACCTATGTGGGGAGAGGTCATAGTGACAATCTGCCCGCAGTAGGATGGATCGGTGAGTATCTCCTGATAGCCGGTCATTCCGGTGTTGAAGCAGACTTCACCTCCTGTTTCACCTTCTGCTCCAAAACTCCAGCCACGGAACAAACGGCCGTCCTCCAGAAGCAGAATCGCCGGTTTTTTGTCTCTCACTTCGTCCCCACTGTCAGCGCTACTGTTCCAAGATTAAACCTGACGGTATGCACATCCCTGAATCCCACATCCTGAAAGAGTTGCCGCATTTGAGCGGCTGAGTGAAACGCTTCAATACTGTCAATGAGGTAGCGATAGGCCGGGAGCTTTTTGGGTACGAGTAGATTACCCAACGGCTTTACAATCAGTCGAAAGTAGAGCCAGCTAAAAACTTTCATAGAACTGTTTTCCGGGCGGCAAAATTCCAGGAAGCCTAGGCGACCCCCTGGTTTCAACACCCTCCGAATCTCACTCAGTCCCTGCCTCAAATCGAATAGGTTTCGTCCCACAAATCCCGCCACAGATCCGTCAAAAGTATCATCACTAAACGGGATATCTTCACCATCAGCAACAATCAATGAGAGCCAGTCAGCATCATTCCCTGCTTTTTGCTTCATCTTTTCCAGCATTTCCGGTACAAGATCAAGTGCTGTAATTTCCACCTCTGTCTGTTTTCTCACAGCCAACCCGAAATCGCCTGTACCAGCGCCAAAATCAAGTACCTTGTCTCCTGATTTGAAGTTCAGAGCTTTGGCAGACTTCCGACGCCAGCGAAAATCACTGCCCAGACTGAAAAGATGGTTCAACAAATCGTAGCGTGGGCTCAAAAGTCGAAACATATCCGCCATATCATTTTTCGATTCTATAAAAAAAGAGCCCCTGTAGTGGGGCTCTTTTTCAGAAGTTCTGATCTTGCTCAAGTTTTACAGTACCGTTCCCAGCCAATACCCCAGTACCAGTAGAATACCGACTGAGAAGTGAGTTCCGATAGTGGATACATTCACCATCAGCAGTTCATACGGAAGCTTTTGCCGGTCAGCATCTTCCTCTGCCCACCGCTGCAACCAGTCAGCGCCCATCTTCATAGCTTTTCGTGCCAATAGGAATGGAAGCATGGCGATAAGTACCCACGGTGTAGAGAACTCCGCGTTCACAGCACCGGCAACGCCCAGTCCAAGGATAGAAAGAAACGTCAAATAGAGTGCTGCCTTATAAATAGCAAAAGGTTTGTTGTAATTGGCAACATCGCCGCCTTCCGCCGACCTGACAATCCAGGTTCGCTTGCCGACAGCTCTGTCAGCGCTGAAATCTTGGAAGCCGTTGATAAAGAGGATCATGGCAACCATGATAGCTACCGGAATGGATGCCATCAAAACGGGAAGGAAGTTCCATTCCGCCGCCGGCATGAGCGCCTGTTTCTGCACGTAGTGAGAGCCGAGAGCCATAACAGGACCGAAACCGAGAAATACAGCTATGTCCCCGAAACCGTGATAGCTGAACCGGAATGGGGCACCTGTGTAGAATATCCCCAGAGCCACGCCAGCAATACCAAACCAAAGGAGAGGACTAACCGCCAGGGGCGCACCGTGGAGTAGAGCGTTCAGGTTTAGACCGATGGCAATCGCCCCGGTAAACATCACAACTGCCAGGATGAACACTTTAGAGGGGGACATAAGTCCAGCCTGAATCACGCGGGAACCGCCGTTAAATGGACTGAACAGTTTGTTAGATTCATCGTTTCGCGTCACGTGATCGGAGTAGTCGTTGGCGGAATTCGTTCCGGCATGAGCCAGTATAGCACCCAGTAGCGTCCACCAGAACAGATTCCAATGGAAAGCGCCGAAGTTGTAGTATGCCACAGCCGCACCCAGCGTTACGGGGGCGATAGTCGCCGTGAAGAACGGCGCCCGGACAGCCCGGAGGTAGAGGCCTACTTTTCTTAGTGCACCTTTGATAATACTCCCCGCCAGAGACTCTTGATTTTCCGGGAACTCCCGCCACTCAAACTGGTTCTCGGCATAGAAATCCACATACTTGATATTTGTGGGTTTGATCTTGTAGTATCCGATTACCTTGTTCTTTTTCAAAAACTCATCTTCCATATATGTCTTGAAGGCTTCCGTCACTTCCAAGACCATCTTGTAAGCTTTTTCCACTTCTTCCGGATCCTTCACCTGCATGGCACGTCCTTCAATCTGAAGTTCTTTGATCCCTTCCGTACCGTCAGGTCGAACAACGCATTGTACCCGGGGGTTTACCCGTATCTGCTCAGCTTTTCGGGTGGGATTAAAGGTAAAGAAATAAATATCGAAACCGTCATGTGCAAAAAAGACATTCGCCGATGAAGAGTTCCCGCCAACTGATGTTCCCAATGTGAGGAAATTGGCTTTATCAAGCATCTCGAGAATCTTCTCATCGATTGAGTTATTCATATCGCCTCCTATACTCATACTACGTAAATTATCGAAGGCAAATTTATGGCGGGTGAATGACTCCCCCAAACTTAAAATCCCCATAATTAACCGGCAGTTTTCGACGAATAAATGAGAAAAACGTGAATATTCTGGTCTTACACGGTCCCAACCTAAACTTGATAGGCGTACGTTCCGCACAGATTGGCGAACGGGTGACACTGGACAAGATCAATCGCGCTCTCCGGAGAAAGGCCCGGGAGTTGGAGGTCACCCTCAAGATCATACAGACGCACGACGTTGCCAAAGCGATAACCTTTCTCAAGAGGAACCGCAACCAAGCTGACGGACTCCTGCTTGCTCCTGGACCGTGGGCTCGCTGTCAGCACGATATTCTCGATACACTGAAGTTTATCGAAACTCCCTTCACCGAAGTATTCTTCACGGAGGATTTCGATGCCGACCGGTACCAAGACGGCTCCATATTTACGAAAGATTCCAACTCCACCCACAGCGGGCATCCGCTGGAAGTCTATCCCGAAGCGCTGGCTGCGCTCTACGAAACCATCCATGGAGAATCCTCTGCAGATAAATAATTCCCACCTGTTACTCCTTGCCGGACTCCTTTACTTTTTCACCGGCTGCGCACAGCCGCCTCCTCCACAACCTGAAACACCTCCCCTTCCTGAAGAACAGGAGATCACTGCTAAGCCGGAACTTATAGTGGAACCAGAACCTGCTCCAGAGCCAAAACAGGAAAAAATTGTCCTACCGCCTATCATTGTTCAGGATACTATTCATAAAGAAATTGTCCTACCGCCTATTACTTTTCAGGATACAGTTTATGAAGAGATCGTCCTACCGCCGGTCATCATCCAGGATACAATCCACGTGGAGTACGTGGTCTTCCCCGGTTCATCAACTTCTACCGACGACTTCTCATACCTGAGTGATCTGAAACTTCTCTATCCTTGCGAAGGGATCACTCTACCGGAAGAAACGTGGCTGCTCCCCAATGCATCCCGGAGCTACCGCCACGGCATCCACCGAGGGATTGACTTTGTGGCCAACTACGGCAGTGAGATCAGGGCTGTTGCTAGCGGAACTGTGATCCGGGCTGACCACCATTTCGAGGAGTTCAATCCAGACTTTCGAGAACAATTACTGGCTGAAGCCGCAGCCATCGGACGGACACCGTCGGACGTCTTTAACAATATCCTGGTGGGGCAGAGCGTCATTATTGATCATGGCACAGAGATGGTCCCCGGCAAAAGGCTCATCTCTCTCTACGCTCACCTCTCGCACATTGACAGCGACATTCAAGTGGAAAACAAAGTGGGGCGGGGACAGCGGCTGGGACTCTCAGGCAACAGCGGCACAGAGCCGGCTACCTTGGGAGAAAAAAGCGAAGCTCACCTTCACTTTGAACTGATTATTCAGGATGCTGAGGGGGAAAGGTATCTGGGACAGGAGTTGACAGTGGAAGAGGTGAAGGCTTTGCTAGAAAAACTATTTATCGAATGAAGTTTACTCACCTATAAGTGTTATCCTGTAAATCTCTCCTGAAGAAATAGTCCATAGTTTTCCTTCGCTGTCCAGCGCTAGGTAACCGCTGATGTTAAGTTTTTGGCTTGGCGCATCGCTCAGTATCACCACGTAGCTCTTTTGGATGGTGAAGTCGTGGTCCATCTCCAAGAGGAGTTCCTTGGAAGGATCATCATCGTAAGCGTAGAGTGTATTCTCTCCGGCGGTGATACCGGTGTAGTCCGTCTCGGATGTGTCTACTACTAACGTATCTCCTGTGGATACGTCCCACCGCACCAGCTTCCGGCCAAAGGCGAGGAAGACTTGTTCCTCATAATTGGAAATATCCTCTATCTCGGCGGAACTTACCGGCAGATCCCACCAGGATAAAATCTCCTGTGTCCCGGAATCGAGTGTGTAGTACTTCCCTTCCATCAGCTCCCATTGATCTGGAAATATTTCGATAGAGAAGGTGTCCGTCACCGCCGTGTAGTGTTCACCGTCCCACCCGAGCGCCTTGTAGAGGCGGTCGTTGTCTTCCACACTGTCATCAGAGAGGCGGCCAAACTCCCCGCCGTTCGTACTCTCCCAGATCTTCCGGAATGAGTGGTCGGCTCCCCCGCCTTCAGGCGTGGTGGTCCAGCTGTCGAATATAGCCAGCGTCGATTCGGCTCTCCAGACCAACCCCAGGGGATTCCCTTCCGGGAGGGCGACTCCGTATGGCTCCGCCGCCGCTGCCTTGGGAATGGCTACATTTGTGGTATCATCCCGCCACTCCATGACCAGATTCTTATCAAATACTCGATAGCTCTCCCGCCAAGCGTAGAAATAGACGAATCCCGGTGACACCACATCAGTGAACTCGTAGTAGCCCAGATCGTCTGTGGTGTCATACACCGTAATTTCATAACCAGCGGAGGCGGTGCTGATATTGGTAACTTCCACAACCACTTCCGGCAACGGTTCACCGGAATCCATATCTGTTACTACACCGCTGAGTGTATAGACCGGCACAGGGGCAGGGACTACGGGGATGTCCTGCCTATCCCAGCAACCTGATGCCACTAAGACACTAAGATACAAAGAAAGGCGAACCTTTATATTTTTGTTCTTAATCATGTTACCTTTGCGTCTTAATCCCTTCGTGCCCATTGTTTTAATTTTCCCATGAGAAGCCCAGCCGCACCACCCGACCCAAATCCCAAGCTGTAGGATCATGTAGCCGCCCACCTACAGATCCGTCGTAATCAGCCCACAGATTGTTATCGCTGTCGAAAGCGTTTATGACCTCTGCGAAAAGGTTTAAAGTGCTGTTCCAGAAAGTGAACTTCCGGTTGAAGCGGATGTCGAGACTGCTGGTAGAGTTCAAGCTAAAGTTGTTGGGGTGAGTTCCGTAGCCCACATACTTAGTATACGGAAAGCCGCTGTTCCACTGCCATAGGAAAGTGAGGTGCCCAAGCCACTTCCGCTCCAGTTCCAGTATGGCCACAACTCCGTGGCGCTGATCCCAGCTCAACGGGAAGGCTGAGTTGGATGTCTGGTACTCCTCACTCAACTGCAGCAGAGAGGTCAGCTCGCTTGAGCCGGTCCCCACGGCTGACATATAGGTATAGCTCACTTCCCCACCAATCCCGTTTACCAACTCCCGGGAGAAGACAAACTCAGCCCCTTTAATATTGGCATAGGCGAGATTGCGGTACTCCACAAATCCCGTGACCGGGATGTCTCCCGATGCGGCGCCGGGATCAAGATATGTCCCCACGTCAATGAGGTTCGCCACATCTTTGTTGAAGAGAGTAGCATCAATCATGGTGTACTCGCCCACATGAGCCCGCACACCCCATTCATAAGCCACCGTCCGGGATGGAGAAAGGTCGGGATTGCCCAGCGACACCGGAGAGAAGCCGGCGGCGGTGTTGAGGTTGGAATTGGTGTAGAGGTACTCGAAAGCTGGCATCTGGAAGAAGTGCCCGTAGTTCACACGCATCTCACTATCGGGACCGATGAGAAACGCCACGCCGATGCGGGGACTGAACTGACTTTTGGGCGTCGCCGCCACTGTGCTGTCGTGATCAATGACCCACTCTGTCATATCTTCGGATATCTGCTGCTCCACAGCAGGGCGGGACGCCTTGGGCTCAAAGTAGTCATACCGCAAGCCCACATTGACCACCAGCTGGTCGTAGTCCATTTTGTCCTGCAGATAGAGCGCTCCCATCCACGGATCGTACTCGTACTCGGAATTGTAGGTGACGTAGCGGCGGAAATCAGGATCAATAGCCGGCAGCTCACGGATGAGGAGATTCTTCTTATAGAGGTCATACTGAGTGAACTCCAGCCCGCTCTTGAGCTGGTGATAGTGATTGATCTGGTTCACATAGCCAAACTTGACGATTTGCTGTGTCTCTTCGTGATCCATCCACCACGGGTAGTCTCCGGAAATGACGTAGTCCCCCTGATCCTCATCAATACGATAGAACTCCAGCAGATCCGTCGCCTGTCCTAGAACCGATTTCAGCACAAAGTAGTGACCCAGATTCAAGTGGTAAAAAACATCGGGTGAAAGAGTATGCGTGATAGAGAGGGTCGTCCGGTAGCTCTGCCTCCGTCTGGGCGGCAGTCCGATTGTATTTAGCTTCCACCGATGCTCATACTCAGTCCACTCCCGTAGCGACACCAGCTCCGTCAATACGATGCGGAACGGCGAGTCCACCCGGTTGTGGAGCTTCACTACGGAGTTTAATTCCCAGCTCTCGCCGTCCGGGAAGACCGACCGCCGCTCACCAAATTCCTCGTGCTTCCACGGCGAGAGAGGCGTGTTCAAGTTAGCCGAGCCGAAGACGAATGCTCCCGTGGAAAAGAGCCGGCCCTCCAATTTTGCTTCCACCCGCTGATTGTACGGCGGCTGGCCGTCGAAAGGAGTAAGATTATTCAGAAGGCTTTCGTTCTGCAGCTTCACTCCGGCAGAAAAAGCGTCTCTCCCCTCCCGCGTCAGGACATTCACCACTCCAGACATGGCATTCCCATACTCCGCCGCAAATCCTCCTGTCTGCACAGAGATATCTGCAATGACTTGATTGGGAAGCTGAGCGCTCACTTCTCCTTGGATAGCATCCTGCAGAGGCATACCGTCCACCAGGTAGAGGAGCTCCGACTTCCGCCCGCCCCGAACGTGTCCTTCGTGAATCCCCGGCTGCAGCTCAACCGCATCGAGGAACGACTGGATAGGGAGCATTTCCATTTTCTCAGCATCTATAAAACGGGTGGTGGAAGTAATGTCCTTCTGCAGACCCCGCTTCCCTTCCACTACTACCGGTTCACCTTCAACGGCGCCCATCTCCAGTTGAAAGTCCACTGTAGCCCGCAGATCGGCGTGTACTACAACATTTTCCTGAACCTGCCGCTTGTATCCCATCATGGACGCCATAACTCGATACTTCCCTGGCGCTGTACGAATGATCAAGAATCGGCCGTCGTTATCAGTGGCAGCACCTAAGTCCGTCCCTTCGATGATGACATTCACCCCTGTCAGCGGCTCGCTGGAGACAGCATCGGTCACACGGCCGGCAACGGTACCCCACGTAGCTGAGAATAGAGGGACAGCGATAAGAAGAACGGTTATAACTGTCCACACAATTCCATATTGCCTTAACATATACATCTCCAAACCATAGAACACGAATTTAGACAACATAACTCAAAATCCAAATGAGGAGCACCTGTCAGGTCCAAGTTGACTTAACAGGTTTAGGAAAAAGAAAAAACCCCCTCCCTGCGAGGGAGAGGGCTTTTTCAGTAATCTTAGACTGTACTAGTCTTGACGCTGAATTATTTAAGCAGCATCATTTTCTGAGCGGCAGACTTACCCGCAGCATTCAGCCTGTAGACATACAGACCTGTACCGACAGAATTACCTAACTCGTCCTTACCGTCCCAGACGATCTCATGAGCACCAGCCCGCATGAGCTTGTGATCAAAGATCCGGGTTACTTCCTGACCAAGCAGGTTGTACACCACTAGATCTACCTTGGAATCCATTGGAATCGCGAACGACAGAGTCGTTGTTGGGTTAAACGGATTCGGGTAGTTCTGATTCAGCGTAAACTCCAGCGGCAGACCGTCTACATCATTGTCAATAGACAGAATGTCTACCCAGTTGCCGAGTAGAATCTGCTGCTGATCATCAGGCATCTGAGCCATGATGAAAGCGAGGAATGCCGATGTACCGTTCAGCGAACCTGCATAGTAGCCGTTAGGCGGTGCATACAAGCCCAAGAAGAGAGGCGGCCGCATATCCTCAGTACCGTAGCCTACAGGATCACACAGGTCAGCCATGCTGACACCTGTGAGGGGGAACATAAGAGAATCCAGATAGATGGCACTGTCACTCAAACCATCAATCAGGCCTGCTCCGCCGTCGTCGTAAGCTGCGACAGCTGCATAGTTATAGTCGTTGCCGACCCACTCCACACCAAGCACGTCATAAACGAAATGCCCTGGTGCAAAAGCGATATCTTCCCAATTGGTGTATTCACCAAGTACCTCCTCGGAACTGTAGAGGAGATAACCACCACCGTCAACATAAGCGGTCAACGGGTGATCTGCTGAAGCTTCCGGCCATAGATGCCAGTCGTAGGCACCAGCATAGAGAACACCTTCGTAGTTACTCGTCACTGTACCGTTATCGGCCAAGCCGTTTGCTACAACATCCCAATGGTCATAGCCAACTCCGACTGCATCCAGGTTAGCCTTTAGGATAGAGTCTGCAGCTGCAGGACCATAAGATTCATAACCTGCATAACCTTCAAACATGTAGAGGATCTGCGCACCTGTACCGGCCCAATCTACACCATAGAAGGCCACTTCGGCAGACATACCCATATTGCCTGAATCATCGTAAGCAGCTACGGCATATTCACCACTACTAGTATCAGTTAATGCGACAGCAACAGTTACACTCCATGTGCCGTCACCGTTATCTGACAATGGCGAAACCGTGTAGCCACCATCATTAATAACCATGTGTAAATCAGCACTCGTAATTGAACCGTCGAAGTCACCAATATTATAATGGAAGTCCAGGTCTTGTGCACCTGCTGGGATTCCCCAGGAGGGGCCTGCAACTGCTGACAAAGCGGGTCCGGTCATTTCACCGAGATACGCCATCAAGTTAGCAGCAAAAGCTACCTGTATATCTTCCCCAGCGAAGTCCATATCCCACGGTATATAGGCACCGCTTCCATCATTGAACTGTATTCCACCGATGGGGATATAGTCGCCATCATCATCACTCCACACCAGAAATGCCGGAGAAGTATCATCATCACCAATTATGTGATCCGGCCACTGAGGATGAGCCATAAACTCGCCCAGACCATCACCAACCGTACCGTCAACACCAGCATAAAGTGAATCGACGACACAATCACTGCAGTAGTCACTGACATGGAGGTAGTTAGCCAGGAATGGATATGCGGAAGCATCTGTTGATGTCCACGCACCACCTGCATCACCTAAACCGTAAATGTAATCATCAGAGATGAGGACCAATTTGCCGCCCGCATCCATGTGCGCCATGATGGCCGCTTCAAAACCATCAACACCAAAAGAGCCAGTACCGTTGAGGCCCTGACCGATGATAATGGTACCATAAAAGCTGAGCTCGCAAGAGCCGGGAGTACCCCTGGCAGCCGTATTCCAATTATCATTGAGATAACCTACATCATTCATGAAACCAGTGGCAGCCGCCATATATTCAGTAGTTGCTCCATGGTCAGCAAGTAAGAGCACATTGGCGCCAGATGCTTCGTGAACAGCGAATGCAATTGGTGAGAACTGTCCATCGGCAGTATGATCTACGCCACCTTCAGCTTGTGAGCCGTTATCCGTTGCTGACCACCAGTAATTGACTGAACCGCCAGCACCGATATCCGGGATACTTCCCGTGTAAGTACCGCCAACTGTGGGGTCATTTTGACCTATCACGTCAGTGGTATCCAAAACACCGGAACCGTCATCAACGACGAACAGTACTGATGTCAGCTCTCCGGCGAAATCTCCTGTACCGAGATCGTAGATGTCCGCGGTCACATCATATGGACCTGGATTACATGAATAGTAGACATCGTCTATCTGTTGTACATTTTCGACAAACGGCGGTGGGTCACCATAGTAATCCACATAGGCATGAACCACAAAGTTCAGACGCGGCACCCAGCACGGGTTAGGTGCACAGTAGCCTCCACCTGTGTGGTACCACTTAAAACCGTGGTTGTACGGAACACCAGCACCACCATAACCTGCATAGTATAGAAGATCGGCTTCATCAGCACCCGGAATTGCCAAAGTAATGGCAAAGTCGCGTGAGCCCACATCTACCCAGTCAGACTCGTCAATATCTACCTGAAACCAATTGGGGTAAACATCCGACGCGGTGAGCGGAAAGGTGGTTGACCACAGCACAGCGCCATGGTACGGCGCAACTCCCACATTATGGGGAGTGAAATCGTACTCGCCGTTTCCGTCAATCGTTCCGCCGACGCCAGCTGGATCAACAATAGGTCCATCCAAAACATCGCGGAGTTCGATGGTCACGTCAGTCCCTGTCAGTTCGGTACCGTCATAGAAATACATGCCGAAACCGGTGAAATACGCATCTGTTAGAGGACGGAACCAGACAGAGGCACTATCATCTTCAAAGATGAAACCCCCCATACCTGTAGAACCATCATCGTACGCGATCTCAGATGGGAACCTTTCACCTTGAGTAGCTGCAGGGTCAACCTTCAGAGGCACCACATCATCGCCCAGATCCTTGCGTTCGCTGCTGGCTGTGCCAGCGCCAGAGAGTCCTCTCATAGCTTCGAAACGCTCATTGGATTCGGACGTTGCAGCCTTTCTTTCCTGCATACGCTTACTGCCCATGTCCAACTCCTTCAACTGCTGAGGTGTGAAGTAGCCGTCCGGCTTCAACACATCTTTCACGGCACTCAAGTCCGTGGTCCAACAGAAGAGGAGAGTCAGGATAAGCAAACTGTTAACTATCCTTTTCATTTTCTTTCTCCTTACCTTATTATGAAAGTGATTTGTGAGTCTTTCACAAATATACTCACGCATCCCTTAACCTAAGTATGATTTGTATCACGTATCCCTTACCTCTCGACGAGGAACCTGGAGCTCCCCACACTGAGCTTACTATTAAGGTAAGCCAGATACGACACAAAATCATCAGTTTGTTGATAGCTCAGTGAAAATTTTCCATAACTGTATGTTACAGCAATAGTATCACCTACTGCATTGTCTGCTACTTTAATTAGGTCGTAATCGTACGCTAACTGACTAGAATCAGGACCATCCAAGGTAGCATCAGGATCCACCGGCACACCTGTACTGGGGTCCAAAGAGGTCCAAACGGCGCCAGAAACATCATAGCCTACATCAATCGTCATAGTATCAGAGTAAAAATAGCAGCAAGGATCAGGGTTGTAAATATCATCTGCAACAGCTGTATCCGGAGGTGTCTGGGTGGTATCCACAATAAACCAGGTTACAGAATCTCCCTGTGTAGTCCATATAGCGCTTGAAACATTGTAAACCCCGTGATTAGATGTCTGCACCACGAAATACACACTGGCCGGCTCCCCTGGTTGTGCATGTGATACCTTGTAAACAGGGAGAGACTCTGTGGCGGTGGGATAGTCATAGTCATCGGCGAAGTAGAGGAGGTTGTCTTCGTACAGGTAGCTGCTGATTTCATCAAGTATATCAGTTGTAGAGTCTCCGTTGAAATCCGTCAGAAACTCAAGCGTTATGACGCCTGCGGCGAGATCCGCTGATGTAAGAGTTCCGTCATCCGCATCCACGGTAAACAGCTGCAGATTACCATTCGCATCTGCATAGGGTACAAGAGTGGATGTGTCAGTGTCGACCGTGAAGCTGCCACCGGCCAGCAGACCGTTTACAGTAGATTCAAGATACTCAACGGTATGTTCCAGAGCTTCTTCATATCGATGGAGGTAGAGGTAGGTCTGTGCAAGGGCTTTATGTACTTCCAGGTAGTCAAATTCTGCGTCGTGAGTTGTAGTGTATGCTGCAGCGTAGGTTAAAACAGCTTCACCGGCTTCCAACGCTTCTTCAGCGGCGGCAGACAGATCATCATCTGTAGGGTCTTCATCTGGATCTGTTTCCAAGTTGTATCGTTCTTGGAGCTCAATAAGGAACAGTCCAGCCCAACCGTCAGCCATGGATGTATTATCGCCTTCATTGGTGGCAAGATTCAACACCACGCCGAATGCTGTCCGGGCATCAATGTAACCCTCAAGCCGGAGGGATGACCACCCCTGCCCAAGATAGGCATTTGTGTTGAGTGCATCGCGTCTGCCAACATCCTGGAAAAGCTCCAGTGCGGTTTCGTAATCACCTGAGCTGTAAGCGCTCCACCCCTCATCCAGCATGCCGGAATTGCTGCTGTACGTTGAAGGGACATCATCGCTGGAATCCTTGGCGCAACCCCAGAGAGCAAGACTAATGACTACAAAAAATGAAGCTAACCTGATTATATTTTGTCTTTTCATAATTATTTCACCAATAACATTTTGTGGGTTTTTGTGAAATCTGCGGTCTCGAGTCGGTAAAAGTATATTCCCGTAGCTGCGATGCGACCGTACATGTCCTTGCCGTTCCAGGAGTAGGCGTGTTTACCTGCCGGAATTTCTTCATGCATAAGTGTAACCACTTCTCGTCCCAGCACATCATAAATTCTCAGTGAGGCGAACCCGGTCTCCGGTATGTCAAACCGGATGGTTGTGGTCGGATTGAACGGGTTCGGATAGTTCTGATGCAGAGCATACGTTTCCGGAATTCCTGCACTGCCCGCCTTAGATGGATTCCAAACGAACCGATAAGTCCCCGTCGCTGGGATTTCGGCAGAAACCGTCATTTGATCCAGGTCAACAGTAGCCTCGAGGGAAGTCACATTCTCGCCATCCACCGCCACGATATCAAGCTTGACTGCATCCATCCCGGTGAAGTCCACATCCGCCAAATCTATGCTAAGGCGGAAGCTCTCTTCCATCTCCACCCCTGCCGGACCGATCACCAGGGCATTACCCATGG
>Ga0208896_1001086_pt1 | contig 13790 bp, 15 predicted proteins | sample ETNtaG_27_FD_185778 | JGI IMG/M metagenome (GOLD analysis project Ga0208896, IMG submission 185778) | Marine microbial and viral communities from oxygen minimum zone, Eastern Pacific Ocean - ETNP201406SV63 (SPAdes) (version 2) | ecosystem: Environmental > Aquatic > Marine > Oceanic ... | reverse complement strand
AGAAACAAATTATAAGGATATAAAACAAAGCACACTTAATTCTGTCTTGGCTTCGGAAACTCTCTTAGGACAACTGACTTCCTGTTATGAAGATAAAATTGCTACTGCAAACTTGAGTACAAGTAATAAGGCGATTGCACAGGAGAGAATAGATAGTGCATCAACTACAATAGCAACTCAAATTACTCCAACGAAGACATTGCTTGAAAATGATGTTGCTGCATCAGAACAAAATCTGGTAACACTCAATATATTACGGAGTGACATTTCTGACGCAACGACACTGTCGCGAATTCAAGTCCTCGTTGACGACTTACTTACATTGCAAGGAAGCGGCATTCTTAATGGCGACAATATATTTATTGCGCAAGAAGAGCAGGGCATCGTTACAGCTCAAATGAGTGCACTTAATGCTATAACACAAACACAAATTACAGAATGTCAGGCATTTCCGCCACCACCAATACCGATAGTACAGAATCCGTAAAATTAAAATGAATTAGAGAAAAAATGAAAAACTCTTTCACTTTCAAAAAAATACTTCCATCAGTTCTGATAATTGCAGTACTTGCAACAGGAATTTTTAGTGCGTTTGAAGTCAATACAGTAAATGCGATTACGAACAATCCGCCTGCTACTGTAGAAATTACAGAAAATTACTCTCTATCAGAGGGAGTAAATATAAGGAAAGCAACTGGACCAGATGGTAAAGAAATAAAACCATCAGATAGAAAACCAGGAGACACTCTTCCAAAAGGGACAATTGTCAATACTTATAAGAATGATATAAATAAATTTGGTTCATCTGGGAAATTACTAGGAACTGTTCCAGGAGGAATTGGACTTGAATCCGAAAAAGGAGACACCAAATCCTGTACATGGTATTGGTGGACTTTTTCTGGATGTTTTAAGGCATTTCTTGCTTGGGCTGGAGAAACAACACTTGAATTTTTTGGATTTATTGTTGGTATAAGCGGATCTCTTCTAAATGTTGCAGTTGATGAAACTGTTTTGAAAATGGGTAAGAATATTGGCGAAAAAGGCATTGGTCCTGTTGTAGAAAAAGGGTGGAAAGTATTCAGAGATTTAGCAAATATAATCATTATTTTTGCACTTCTTTTTATAGGTATTGCAACTATTCTTCGTCTTGAAAATTATGGCGTGAAAAAACTTTTGGGCACACTTATTATTGTTGCACTCCTCATAAACTTCAGTTTATTTTTTACAAGAGTAATTATTGATTCAAGTAACTTGCTCGCAGTGCAGTTTTATAACAAAGTTGAAAGCTCGCAAGCGCATCTTGAAGGTAAAGAAGGTAATTTTCTTACAGGATGGAGCGGTTTCAGCGATTCTTATATGCAGGCACTTAAACTTTCAACTTTATATTCAAAAAATGATTTTAGTGATATAACACAAGGATTAAATACTAGAGATATATTTTTAATCACAACCTTTGGTTCAATATTATTTCTTGTTTCCGCTTTTACGTTTCTTGCAGGTGCATTCCTACTTGTAATACGTTATGTTGCTCTCATTTTCCTTATGATACTCTCACCACTTGCATTTGTAGGGATGATTCTGCCTAAAACACAAAAACTTGCTGGGCAGTGGTGGAGTGAACTCTTTAAATATGCGTTTTTCGCACCTATATTTTTCCTTTTATCATGGTTTGTTATAGAAATTATTAATTCAAGTGCATTTCAGAACTCAATCGGACTATTTGGAGATAATAGAGATGAATTTTCCGCACTCACAGCTGTAGATACATTTCAAGGTTCAATACCTCTTGTTTTGAACTTTGTCATTGTAATTGTGTTTGTTATCGCTTCGCTTATTATTGCTCAGAAACTTGGGTTATATGGCTCGGACGCTGTTATGAAATGGGGAGGCTCCGCTCGCAAATGGGGACAAGGAGTTGTGGGCGGTGCAACATTTGGTATGGGTGGTAGGATTTTAAGAAACACTGCGGGTAGGGGTGCAAGCAAGTGGGCAGATTCCGAGGGACTTAAAACGAAAGCTGCAAAAGGCGGTATATTTGGCACATTTGCTCGAACAAGATTACGTGGATTACGTGGTGTTGCAGGTTCAAGTTTTGATGCTCGTGCCACAAAAGCAGGAGGTGCTATTGGCCTTGGTAAATCAATAGGTAAAGGGGGTTATCAGGAGAAACTGAAACAACAAGTTAAATCACAGGAAAAGTTTGCAGGCTCACTCGTTGAGGTTAAGAGATCGTCAGTAGATAGAATTAAAGAAAAAAATATTAGAGATAATATTCAGAAAGCTACAAAAAGTCTAGATCTTGCGAAAAATGAATTTAAGAATACACAAATTCTCCATGGGGAAAATTCACCACAGGCAATTAAAGCTAAAAAAGAAGTTGATAGAGAACAGCATTATAAAGATACTCAAGATGAGGAGTTTGAAACAATGCAAACTGAAATGCGAGAACGTGGGCTTAATAGACAGCGACAATATGCAAACACACTGGAAACAGAAAAGACAGTAGGTACATTCTTTAGTAAAGCTCCAAGAAAGAATAAAGAAGCGTCCGATGCTATCAGAAAGAGTATGGAAGATGCTCCAAAGAAAAAAAATATAAAAGATGTTGTAGCTGCATTTATTGAAGAAGGAGAAAAAAATGAATCTTCAGATAGTGGTGATAAAAATACAACGACATAAAAATTAAAACATGGACAATATTGAACAAATAATAAAAGAACAACTCGTTAAACTTCCTGAAGATGTTAGGAAAGCGATTTCCTCTGTTGACTTGCGTGACAAGGTTAAGAAAATTTCAGAGAAACATCATTTACACATTGATCAGGCAGGTATCCTTGAAACGGAGACAGTTCTAGTAATGCTTGGACTTGAATCAACTGATAATTATAGAGGAAATCTAAAGAAAGAGCTGCAGATTTCTGATACATCTGCACAGGCTATTACATTTGATGTGAACAAAGAGATTTTTATGCCTATAAGAGAATCGCTTAAGAAAATCAGCCAAGAACCAGCTTCAGAGGTGATAAAGGGAACACCAAAAGCAATTCACCACTTGCCACTAACTGAGTCAGAAGAAATTAAAAAGCAGATTAAGGAACAACAGGCAGTTAAACCAACTGTTGTACCACCTCCTAATCTTCCAACCAGCGCGCCTGCAGGCGCGCTGGTTGGACAGAAAGACGAACAACAAAAACCAAGTTTTGAAAACAAAAAACCATCACATGTAGATCCATATAGAGAGCCAATAGAATAGCTTATAGCTTCAATAGCTTCGTTAGCTACATTAGCTTTCAAACAAAAACACAATGAATAATAAAACAATAAACTCATATAAAGAACTTACAGTATGGCAAAAGTCTGTCAAATTAGTTGTTGAAATATATTTACTTACAGAAAAATTTCCAAGAGAGGAAATATATGGACTCACTTCGCAAATGAGAAGAGCATCTGTTTCGATTCCTTCAAATATTGCAGAAGGGAGAATGAGGGGTTCAAGAAAAGATTTTATACAATTTCTAAGGATTGCATATAGTTCAGGAGCAGAGTTGGAAACACAAACAGAAATAGCAAAACAGCTTCCAAAGACAAAAGTATTAGATTATACGCAAGTTGATTTGTTCTTAGATGAAGTTATGAGAATGTTACATGTTATGATTAAGAAGTTAAACCCTAATGAAGCTAACGAAGCTAAAAGCTAATGAAGCTATATTATGAGATTTCAAGTACCACAATTTATTGAAGTAGAAGACAAGATTTTCGGGCCATTGACCTTGAAGCAATTTATCTATCTTGCTGGTGCTGGGGGTGTTGTGTTTATTCTTTGGAGAGCATTTCCTATCTTTATAGCAATCATTATTGCAGCGCCTATCATAGCTCTCGCAGGAGCTTTAGCATTTTACAAAATAAACAAAAGGCCGTTCGTATTTGTACTTGAATCTGCACTACGATATGTATTAAGCAACCGACTTTATGTATGGAAAAGCAAAGACATAAAACAAATGCAAAAACAAAAAAAAGAAGGAGAAAAAGCGCAAGAATCAGAAATACATATTCCAAAACTTTCCGGAAGCAAACTTAAAGATATTGCATGGAGTTTGGATATTAAAGAAAGTATATATTCAGATAAAGAACAAAGATAATTATGGTAAAAAAATCAAAAGCAACACAAGAATTTGTAGAAGTAAAAGAAGTTCGCGATGGCGTTGTGGTTTTGAAAGATGGCTCACTTCGCTCCATACTTATGACTTCATCTCTTAACTTTGCGCTCAAGGGAGTAGACGAACAGGCAGCCACTTTGTTTCAGTTCCAAAATTTTCTCAATTCTTTGGATTTCTCGGTGCAAATATTTATCCAGTCAAGAGAGTTAGATATTAGGCCTTACATTACTCTCCTTGAAGAAAGACATAAAGCACAAGTTACAGAGTTGATGAGAGTTCAGATACGTGAATACATAGAGTTTGTGAAAAATTTTACCGAGAGCGCTAATATTATGTCAAAGAGCTTCTTTGTTGTCGTTTCTTATGCGCCGTCAGTTTTTTCTTCAGAGGAGGGAATATTAGGTTCGATTGCACAAAAAGCCGGTAGAGGAAAACTCAAAGATAGAAGTAAAAGTTTTGAGGAGAGCCGTACACAGCTTGAGCAGAGGATGTCCGTTGTAGAGCAAGGGCTTTTGCGTACAGGTATAAGAGTTGCACGTCTTGGGACGGAAGAAGTGATAGAACTTCTTTATAAAATGTTTAATCCAGGAGAACTTGAAAAACCAATTCCACTCAACAAATAATATGGCATTACTTGATTTTTTCAAAAAGAATAAAAAGGAGCCAGAGACGCTCTCCCCAATCTTACCTAAAGAGATATACGAAGCAGGTGTTTTGGAGCTGAAAGATGTTATAGCGCCTTCAGCGCTGCGGATAACTCCAAGGGAGCTGAATTTAGGGGATAAGATAATGCGTACGTTTTTTGTAATATCGTATCCGCGATTTCTCTCTGATAGTTGGTTTTCTCCGATTATAAATCTAGACAAGATGTTTGATATTTCAATTTTCATTCATCCTATCAACACGGCGACAATTTTAAGAAAGTTCCAGAAGAAAGTAGCTGAAGTAGAAAGTCAAATAAGAACAAGAGAAGAAAAGGGTCTTGTCCGTGACCCTGTACTCGACACTGCGTATCAGGATTTGGAGAATTTGAGAGACAAACTTCAACAGGCGCAGGAGAGATTGTTTGATGTTGGACTTTATATTTCAATTTATGGGGACTCTAAAGAAGAGCTAGACAAAACAGAGTCGGAAATAAAATCAATTCTTGAATCAAAACTTGTTTATTTTAAACCAGCGCTCTTTCAACAGGAACAAGGATATAAAAGTATACTCCCTGTTGCAACCGACAAACTTAAAGTGCATTCTAAACTTAATTCAGCACCACTCTCGAGTATCTTTCCATTTATTTCTTTTGACCTCACTGCCAATCGCGGAATTCTTTATGGTGTAAACAGGCACAACTCATCACTAATTCTTTTTGACAGATTTACACTTGAGAATTACAACTCTGTCACTTTTGCAACAGCTGGTTCAGGTAAATCATACGCGACGAAGCTTGAAATTCTAAGGTCTTTAATGTTTGATACAGAAGTTATAGTCATTGATCCAGAACGTGAATATGAATATATGGCAGAAGCGACAGGGGGAAGATATTTTAATATATCACTTAACTCTGAACACCATATCAATCCGTTTGACCTGCCAATACCGCGGGAGGATGAAGCCCCGTCGGACGTGCTTCGTTCAAACATAGTTCACCTTGTAGGTCTTTTCAGGATAATGCTTGGCGGACTTACACCCGAGGAAGATGCGATTATAGACAGAGCTATTGCCGAAACCTATGCGCTTAAGGATATTACTATAAGTTCTAATTTTGCAAATATTGAACCTCCACTCCTCTCTGATTTTGAGCTTGTTCTCGCTGGGATGGAAGGAAGTGAGTCACTTGTTCAACGACTTTCTAAATATACTAAAGGAACATGGGCTGGATTTTTAAACAGACCAACAAATGTTGATATAAACAAAAAGTTTGTTGTTTTCTCTGTGCGTGATATGGAAGATGATTTGAAACCGGTAGCGATGTATATAATTACACACTATATATGGAACGCCATAAGGAAAAACCTCAAAAAACGCTTACTTGTGATAGATGAGGCATGGTGGATGATGAAATCAGAAGATACAGCGTCATTCCTCTTTAGTATGGCAAAGCGTGGACGAAAATATTATCTCGGACTTGCAACAATAACTCAAGATGTGGATGACTTTTTGAAATCACCATATGGTCTACCACTTATAACAAACTCATCCATTCAGATGCTTCTAAAGCAGTCGCCGACATCAATTGATAAAGTTCAGAAAACTTTCAACTTAAGTGATGAGGAAAAATATTTACTTTTGGAATCAAATGTTGGTGAGGGAATATTCTTTGCAGGACTTAAACATGTTGCCATTAAAATAATTGCCTCATATACAGAGGACCAAATTATCACTTCCGACCCATCACAATTACTTACAATCAAAAAGGCACGAGAAGAATTGAAAGTCAAAGGAGATGATACTGACGTAAATAGTGCGAAAGCACAAATAAAATAAAACATGAATGAAGAAAAAAGACAAAGAATAGGAAATATGCAAGGATGGTTGATGGTTGCCGTTGCGGCTGCAGTTGATATTGTGCAAATTTTACTCGTCTTTTTCTTTGGTGTAGGACTTCTCGTAAACAGATTTATAACAATTTTTGCCTTTATGATGTTTTTTTTCTGGTTCGCTCTTAATGGAGTAAGTTTTCTTACTGGAAAAATGTCTATGAAAAAAATGACCAGATTTTTCGGTACAGCTTTTGGTGAAATAATTCCAGTATTGGGCGCGCTTCCTCTTTGGGCGCTTGGCATTTGGCTTACAATTCGTAGTGTGAGGGAGGAAGATAAGGTATATAATAAAACTGACAAAAGTGTTTCATTGCGTAGAGGTTTAAAAAGAATGACATGAATAATTACATAATAAAAATTTTTATAGTCTCCTTATTTATTTTATCCGTTTCGCTTTTTGCTCACGCGCAAATTCCAGGATTAGGGGAAGTTATTTCATTTCAAGTGTCGCCGGAGAATCCAAGACCAAATCAAATTGTGACTATCAATATAGACAGTTTTTCAATTGATTTAAATAGAGCAGACTCTATTACATGGCTTGTAAATAATGAAGTAGTCAGCCGTGGTGCAGGAGTTAAGCAAATGCAGTTTGAAGCTGGGAAGCTTGGCTCGCGCTCTGTCATTGATGTTGTTGTAAGAGGTACAGATATCGGGACAGTGACGGAAAGTATTACAATCGCTCCTACGGAAGTTGATTTGCTTTGGGAAGCAAAGACCTATACTCCACCTTTCTATAGTGGCAAAGCTCTCCCTTCGTCTGATGCAGAAATTACAATCACTGCAATACCGCAGTTTGTTACTTCAAACGGAAATAAACTCAAATCAAGCGAGCTTATATTTACATGGAAGAGAGACGGAAAGGTTCTTGGAAAAGACTCAGGTCGTGGTAGGGATACTATAGAAATCACAGGGCCAAGAATATTCAATTCCACATTAATTCAGGTGAAAGTTTCATCACTTGGAGGGACACTGCATGGGAAAGGGTTTGCGCAGATCTTTACCGTTCAGCCGAAAATAGTATTTTATAAAAATGATACTATACTTGGTATGAGGTATGAAAATGCAATAAAAGACACACTTACTCTTTCAGATAAAGAGATTAACATAACAGCACATCCATATTTCTTCTCTGGGAGTAGAAGAGTGTCCTCTGATTTTGATTACAGTTGGAGTGTAGATGGCTCTTCTGTACCAAGTTCACCTGATGATGAAAGTAGTATTGTGTTAAGACAAATTGGAGAAGGAGAAGGTAGCGCAGTAGTGACGCTTTCAATACAAAGTATAGACAAAATACTTCAGGTTGCACGCGAGAGTTTCTCTGTAATCTTTGGTACAGGCAAAGACACACTGTTTAATTTTTAATTTATGAGTAAAATATTTAACAAAAAAACAATTTTAGTTATAATTATAGTTTTTGTATTCATAGCTGGTTTTACTGGTATAGCAATTGCCGCAGATGGGGACTTTGTTCCACTTGAGGAAATTCCAGGTGTTATTGATACAGAAACTGCAAAAGATCCATCAATATTTTTCAACGGTTTGTTCAAATTTGGCATTATAATTGCAGGATTCTTAGCTGTTGTGATGATTGCATTTGGTGGAATACAGTATATGAGCACTGACGCTATACATGGCAAGTCAGAAGGAAGGGAAAGAATTACATACGCACTGATGGGGCTTTTACTCGTACTGTTTTCATGGATTTTACTTAATACAATAAATCCGGACATTCTTAGTTTTAATTTATTCTAATATGACAAAAAAGATTCTTATAATAATAACCGTAGCACTCATCATCTTAGTTATAGGGCTTTTCATTTGGGCATTTATGATTTCGCGTGAGAGTGGAGGAGAGGTTACAGTAAAAGAATCATTCAGGGAGCTCGTGTCTTTTGGCGAAAGTAGCAACTTTTTTTCACAAAGAGGAACTGATGAATTTGATACAGATTTATTGGGAACAGGGGGTATTTTAGGCGGAGACGGTGCAGCATTATTACGCCTAAGACAAATCTCTAATTTTCCTGTCGCAGGTGCATCATTTGCAGAAAATGAAAACGAAGAAACATTAATCAGGTTTGTTGCACGAGAGAATGGACACATCTTTGAAGTCAGAGCGGATTCCACAACTCAAAAAAGAATTTCAAATACAACAATACTGCGTATTTGGGATACCAAATGGCTCTCTAGTGGTAATGCATTCGTTGCAAGATTCTTAGATGAGGAAAGTTCTGAAATAGAGAGTTTTTATGCTGAAATAAAAGAGAGTGATACAGGTGGTGATGGAGAAGTTGATGGTGTGTTTCTGCCGAATAATATAAAAGAACTTACGCTATCTAATGATGATAAAGTATTCTACTTAACTTCAAGTGGCGATGGTTCTATCGGCATAATTGCAGATGCAAATGGGGACAACAAAGTTCAAGTTTTTGATTCGCCATTGTCAGAGTGGAATGTTCAGTGGTCAAGTGGAAATAAAATAGCACTAACTACAAAACCGTCTGCAGACACTTTAGGATACCTTTACTTCCTCGACAACAAGACAGAGAAACTTGAAAAAATATTATCAGGATTTGCAGGACTTACAACTTTAGTAAATAAGGATGCGACAAATGTTTTGTTTACTCAAAATGAAGGAAATCGACTCCTATTAAGTGTTCTTGATATAGATAAAGAGCAAATCACCGACTTACCTGTATGGACACTTTCGGAGAAATGTATATGGAGTGAATTGAATGAAAATATCGTATATTGCGGTGTACCAAATGTTATTCCACAGGGGGGCGACCTTGACCTATGGTATCAGGGCTTAACCTCATTCTCAGACAGCGTTTGGATGATTGATATTGAAACACAGACCGCAAGCGTTTTGGCTGACCCGACAGATATAGTTGAAAGAGAAATAGATTTGATTAAGCCGATTTTATCAGCTGATGAGGATTATTTGATTTTTACAAACAAAAAAGATTCCCTTCTATGGAGTCTTAAACTTAAATAATTTAGTTTTTATATTTTAATATAACCCTTCTTGTTTTCCCTTCTCCTTCGGACTGAGTTTTTATTTCATTATCATTTGCAAATGTCGCGTGAATAATCATCCTTTCGTATGCATTCATAGGGTTCATTTCAACATCTGACTTGAACATCCGCGCACGCTCCCCGAGAATTTTTGCTTGGCTCTTGAGTGTTTCTAACTTTTTTCCATAGTAGTCGTTCACATCAAGTAGAAATTGCAACTTCACATTTCCATTTTCTTGGTTAAGTTTTTTTTCAACAATTTTTTTTATAATATGATTAAGTGCTTTTAAGTTCTCACCATTGTTTCCTATAAGTACACCAGAGTCACCTGTTTTTATATGAAGTGTTGGATGTATTTCGTTTTCTATAATTTCAATCTCATCAAAATCTACAGTAAGTTTATTTAAAAAATCCTCAATTATTTTTTTTATTGCTTCATGACTCATTTCTATTTTTAATTTTCCTTCTAACATATATTTCTTGTCCAATAGCAAAGAGGTTGCTTGTTGTCCAGTAAAGTGCAACCGCCGCAGAGATTGCGTATGCAATTCCAAATACAATAATAGGCATTACATATCTCATTTGAATATGGAAACTTCTTGCGAGATCTTCTTTGAGTGACGCTTTACCTTCTTGTCTTGCCTTCATTGGGGGTAGAGAGAATTTGATTTGGAAATATTGCGTTGCCCCTGCAAAAAACGCCAGGAACACACTTTTTGCAGAGACATCAATTAGCCCAAGGAAATTCATATTTATTTTCTCTGGAGTTGAAACGAAAGAATATAATATGTCCATATTTATCTCTGGAAGTCCGCCACTTAAGAATACCCAATAAAGACCAAAAATCACTGGAATCTGTACTAAAATAAGAAGAAATCCTGAAAATGGATTTACACCTCTCTCTTTATATAAAGCCATTGTCTTCCGTGCCTGCTCCTGTTTATCGTCTTTATGGTCTTCTTTTAGTTTGGTAATTTCCGGCTCAAGTGCTTTTACAGCAAGCTGAGTTTTTACCATTTTTAATGAGAAGGGAAATAGTATTAATTTAACAATAACGGTTACCAATATAACAGCAATACCCACGTCTATAAATGGCACTACATCAAGTAGAAAAATAAGCCCATTATATATTGGGTTAAAAAACACCGTGTTCCAAATCGTCGAAATCATTCAATCATCGTATCATCTTAAACCCGTCCGTTCAAGTTTCTATTTTTGACCTTCAAGGAGTTGAAAAACTTTTTCGTTTGTGAGAACTGACTCTATATATACGCGAACATTTTCTGGTTTGGCGTCTTTGTAGTGTTCAAGGATGTGAGAGGTCTCCTTTTCTATTTCTTCTTTTGGTATTTTAATTTTCTCTTCAGTTGCGATTTTGTTTAGTATGAGTTGGAATTTGGCTCTTTTTTCTGCATCTAGTTTCCATTCTACTCTCAAACTCTCTTCAGTTTTTTTGATTTTTGTAAGGTATTCATCAAAAGAAATCTGCATTCGTGCTATGTCGTCTTTGAATTGCGCTAACATCTTATCAAGCTCACTTTCAACAAGTATTTTAGGGATATCAATCTCTGATTTTTCAATTATTTTCTCTACTATCTCTGCCCGTCTTTTCTCTCGTGCTTTCATTTGCTTCTCTTTAATGAGATTTTCTTTTATTTTTACTTCAAAATCTTTCACATCTTTAAAATCACCAAGAGTTTTTACAAATTCGTCAGTTAGCTCTACTTTTTTATCTTTTTCGCCTTCTTTTTTCTGTGCTGCGATTCCTTTCTTTATTTGCTCTATTGCTTCCTCCACTTCTTTGTCTGAAACACCAGAATTTTTTTCATCCAGCTCTATTTTAGAAGCGATCTTTTTATAGTCTGGGAGTTTGATATCTGGCATTACCGCAGTCCTAATTTTAAACTCAATAGGATTTTTTGGTGCGATTTTTGTAACTGTAACTTCTGGTCTTCCGATAACATTGAGCTTTTCATTTTGGATTATGACTGGGTACACATCTGCAAGAGCCATTTGAGCTTGTTCCTCAAGTATTGCCTGTTCGCCGATTTTACTGATAAGTATATTTTCAGGGATGTGGCCTTCGCGAAAACCGTCAATTTTAACGTTTTTACCAAGGCTTTTGATTGCGCGGTCTCGATATTTTGAGATGATTTTCTCTGGAATTTCAGCTTTGATTTCAATCTCTGAATTCTCTAGAGTTTTTATTTCAAGATTTGTATAATTTTTTATTTCAATCATAACTTTGAAGTTTAGCATATTTTTTATATAAAACAAAAACCGCCCTCCGCTTAAAAAGCGGAGGGCGGTTTTTTCTTTGATTTAAAAACTGAATTCTAAATCTATATTTTCAAGTTCTTGGTCAAGATTTTCAAGATCGGTTGCATTAATATCGGTTTCAATATCAGCTATCTCATCGGATGTGCTCTGTGTCTCAAGCTGCTTTACTGAAAGGTCTTCTTGGCTTTCTATCTGCTCTGCGGTTAGACTTTCTTGTTCGTCTTTTATTTCTTGTGTATTAATTTGGGCTCCCCAGTAATATAGCCCGCCGAAGATTATAATAATTACAATTATTGCGATACCTATTATAGGGCCGACAGATTTTTTTTGGGCTTCACTTTGCTGTTGTGTGTTTAGATTTTGATTAGAATTATTTCCTTCCATGATAATTTCAATTATATACTAAATGTGTTTGTAATTGCTAATTGTTTTGAACAGGGGCTACTGCATCAGAAGCTACTTGTCCGATTTCCGTTTTTACCGCTTTAATTGCTTCAACAAGCGCTTTATGTGCACTTTTTACGCTATCTGTTGCGCTTTTTATAAGCTCTCTGACTTTTGTGAATGATTCTTTTGGATTATCCGTGTTAAGAACTCCACCCACGGCACCTTCAATTGAAGATATGCTATCGCGTGCTTTTGCTACTTCACTTTTTGTTATATCAAGCAGTACTTTTGCTTCAGATAAATCAAGGTCCTTATCTGCAAACTTCTCTTCAAGTTTTATGATTCGCGAATCAACTCTCTTGGAAAGTTTTGAAATTCTGTCTAAAGCGGCATTTAATCTCTTCGTAATCCTTTTTATGTAGGCCGTTACTCTTTTCTTTGCTTTTTCATTTAGCTTTTTCTTCCTTACTTCCTTTTTCTCAGCAAGTTTTTCTTTTGTGCCCTCTCCTTTACTTCTTAGTTTCTTCCTTTTTTCCTCAAGATCTTCTTTCTTTTCTGCTTTAATTGCGCGTATATCTGATGCTTTATCTTTCACTTTTGCCTTATCTTTCACTTTTATTTTAACAGGATCTTTTTTGCTTCTGAATCTGTCCAGAAAACTTTTTCTTTCCTTTTTTACTTTCTCTTTGACCTCCTTTTGTTTTTCTGCAGTATCACTTTTTTTGTCCTTTTTAAGACTTCTTGTTTCAACTTTTTTTTCTTTTATATTATCTCTTGTATTTTTAATCTGAATTCTTTTTACATCAACTCTTTCTTTTGTAAGAACTGGTTTTGTTTTTACAGCGTCAGTTACAGTTGTTGCACTAACTTCTGTATCCTCCTGAGCGTATGCAAATGAAAAACTGAACAAGAATATCGTTGTCAATAATGTAAATATAATATATTGTTTCATATTTCTGTATATTTAGTTAAGCTAATAACTTTATATTATTTAGTATACACCTATATACCAGATTAAAACAAGAGCTGTTGATTTATATGTTAAAAAAACGTCACAAAGACAGTAGCAACAAGAATCGTTAGCTTAATCACTATATTTAAGCTTGGTCCGCTAGTATCTTTTTTTGGGTCCCCAACGGTGTCTCCAATGACAGTTGCAAAATGGGTGGCACTCCCTTTGCCTCCATGCAGTCCCTTTTCAACAAGTTTCTTTGCGTTGTCCCATGCACCACCTGAATTTGATTGTTTAATACCAAGTAAAATACCCGAAACTAATGTTCCTGCAAGTGCAGCCCCAAGTGCCTCACTTCCGAGAATAAGGCCAACTAGGATGGGTGTTGAGATAACGATAAGTCCTGGAACTATCATTTTTTTCAAGGCTTCCTTTGTTGCAATGTCGATACTCTTATCATAATCA
>Ga0208896_1001062_pt1 | contig 14013 bp, 16 predicted proteins | sample ETNtaG_27_FD_185778 | JGI IMG/M metagenome (GOLD analysis project Ga0208896, IMG submission 185778) | Marine microbial and viral communities from oxygen minimum zone, Eastern Pacific Ocean - ETNP201406SV63 (SPAdes) (version 2) | ecosystem: Environmental > Aquatic > Marine > Oceanic ... | reverse complement strand
GTAATTAAATTCAGAGTGCCTCTGTGAAATTTCTCAACTAAATTAATAAACCATTCTTTAGTTTGTAGATCAATTTCATATGGCACTGGTCTTTTCAATCCAATTACATTTTTAACACCACGAGCTAGCCAATCTTCATGCTTTATCACAGCAATAACAATTTCTGATATTAATAGTGTTGCTATCGCCAGATAGTCTGCTCTAAGTCCCAAAGCAATTTTGCCTATAACATATGCCAAAGCACCAGCAAAAAAAGCTCCAACAATCCAAGAAAATAAAATCGGAAGACCCATACCTCCCAAAAATCCCGTAGTTGCTGGGCTTACAGCTTCGATTGATTCAATTGCAGGACCTGATATTAATCTCAAAAGAATTAACCCTGTTATTATAACAGCGGCAATTCCATAGTTTCTTTTCTTTGTTTTTTTGAATTTTTTAAGAATAAAACGGATACTAAATACGATTGCAACAATTACAAATACACACAAAATCATATTCAAACCACCAACCTGCCATGCTTCTTTTACGGGAGGAACAGAAACTAAAACTGCTGCAAGACCTCCTAGCGCCGTATAACCCATGATTCCAAAATTTATTAATCCTGCATATCCCCATTGAATATTTGCCCCCATCGTCATTACCGCTGATATTAAACAAAAACATAAAATTGATAATGCTATGCTCCAAGACTGCAAAACACCTACCAAAATTATGAGTCCCAACATTATTGCATAAGCTACAATTACATCCTTGTGCTGTTTCATATTACTTTTCCTTTGAAAATTCCCGAAGGTCTAAATAATAAAACAATAACTAAAATTGAAAATGAAACTGCAAATTTATAATCGGTTGATAATAGCTGTATCAAGCTATTGGGTTCCATACTTTCTGGTAGAATATAAACAAAAAATTTTCTGTAGGCGTATGTTAAAAGTATTTCTGAAAATGCAATAACATATCCACCCAAAAAAGCTCCAAAAGGATTTCCGATACCTCCAACAATTGCTGCTGCAAAGATTGGAAGCATATTATTAAAATAAGTAAATGGTTTAAAACTTTTATCTAAACCATATAAAGCTCCACCAATTGTTGCTAATACTGCAGCTATGACCCATGTGATCATAACAACCTTTTTTGGGTCAATACCAGACAATAAAGCTAAATCCTCATTATCTGAATAAGCTCTCATGCTTTTCCCAGTTTTAGTTTTATTTAAAAACCAAAATAAAATTGAAACGACAACAATTGTAACGAATAAAGTTAATGCCTGAGTTGATTTAATAGACAGCCCTTCGTTTAAGCCTGTCATTTCCTTAAATTCGTTTGCTTTTAATATAAATCTCTCACCATCAAAAAATCTTCTATCAAAAGGTCCTATAATTATTCTCACAATTGCCTGTGTAACGAACATCACCCCAATACTCACCATCGCAAGCATAACGGGTGGGCTTTTTTTTATTCGATAATAGCTAAAAACAACTTTATCCATACCAAGTGTAAATAAAATTGAAATAATTACTGCAAAAGGAATGGCTAATAATGCTGTGGGAAGTACACCTAAACTAATTCCAATAGATTGAAAATACCAAGTAAATAAAATTGTAAACATGGTACCAAATGACATTAGGTCACCAGCAGAAAAATAAGCGAACCTCAAAATTCCATAAATTAATGAAACAAAAATTGCTCCTAATGCTAGTTGGGAACCGTATGACAATGCTGGCACAAATATATAATTTAACAACAAAACTATTGCATTTATAAAATCCATATTAACCTCCTAAAAAAGAACTTCTTACTCTTGGATCGTTTAATAATTCTTTTCCTGTTCCCGAGTATCTGTTCTCTCCTGTAACTAATACATATCCTCTGTCTGATATACTTAGTGCTTGTTTTGCATTTTGCTCAACCATTAAAATGGCAACGTTTGTTTTTTTTACTTTCAAAATATGATCAAACAACTCATCCATAACAATTGGTGAAACTCCGGCTGTAGGCTCATCAAGCATTAAAACAGATGGCTTTATCATTAATGCTCTTCCCAATGCTACTTGTTGTCTTTGTCCGCCAGATAGCTCGCCAACTAGCTGAGATTTTTTTTCTTTCAAAATAGGAAATAATTCATAAATTTCATTAATAATTTTTTGAAGACTTTCATCTCTTAAAAAGGCACCCATCTCTAGATTTTCTTCAACGCTCAATCCGGCAAATACGTTCTTAGTTTGTGGAACAAATGCTATTCCCTGTTTAACTCTGTCTTGCGGACTTAAATGTGAAATATCTTTGCCGTCTATTAAAACTTTACCTGATTTAAGATTTAATAAACCCAACATGGCCCTCATAGCTGTAGATTTTCCAGCTCCATTTGGACCAAGTATAGAAACTATTTCACCTTGATTAACATTTACTGAACAAGAAGAAATTATATCCGGACCGCTTCCATAGCCACCTGTCATTTTTATTCCTTCAAAAAATGCCATTAATTTCCATTCTTTAATTTTGATCCTCTGCCTAAATAACTTTCAATAACTCTCTCGTTCTTTTTAACTTCATTAGAAGTTCCTTCAAATAAGACTGATCCTTCTGCTAATACAATTACCGGATCACATAAACGACTAATAAAATCCATATCATGTTCAATCATAAAAAAAGTATAACCTTTTTCTTTATTCAGTCTTAAAATTGCACTTCCAATATCTTTTAATAATGTTCTGTTAACCCCCGCTCCAACTTCATCTAGTAAAACTATTTTTGCATCAACCATCATAGTTCTACCAAGTTCTAATAATTTTTTTTGCCCGCCAGACAAATTCCCTGCTAATTCTTTTTCTAAATGTGTAAGATTTAAAAATTTAATTACTTCTAGAGCTTTTTGTTTAATTTTTTTTTCTTCTTCATTAACCAATCTTGGTTTAAACAAAGCGTTAACTAATAGTTCGCCTGATTGACCGCCGGGAACCATCATTAAATTTTCCAAAACAGTAAGATTAGTAAATTCGTGAGCAATTTGAAAAGTCCTAAGTATCCCTTTTGAAAATAATTCATAAGAAGGAATGCCAGTAATATCTTCATTATCAAAATAAACACTTCCTTTATTTGGTTTTAAATTGCCAGCAATTAAATTAAAGAGCGTTGTTTTTCCAGAACCATTAGGACCAATTATTCCTGTAATAGATCCTTTTTTAACTTTTAAAGAACAATTTGAAATAGCTTTTAATCCTCCAAAAAATTTAGAAAGGTTATTAACCTGCAGAATATTTGAATCTGACTGCATAGAAAATTATACTTTGTTTAGTCTTTTAAGAATACTATTTAGAGATTTTTCTAGAGACCGATAAAAACCAGCTTTTCTTAATTGTTTTACAGCTTGTTCGTTCAATCCTTTTGATGTTTGAGAATCTTTAACTAAATATTTCAAATCTTTTTTTGAATTGATTGCCGAATCTTCTGATAATGCGACAAAAAGAGAGGTAATGTATTTTTGGGCTTCGTTTCTTTTAATTCCTTTTTTAACCAACCAGTCAGATAATACTTTTAACAATTCATAAAAAGGTGCCATCATTCCTGAAGTTGCCCAGAAATTTATTGATGATTTTTCATTTTTTATTTCAACTGTTGTGCCCAATTTATTAAAAAAACTTTTTACCTGTTTGTCTGGAGGACAAATTGGTACAGGGCCCTTTCTAATTGAAATTGGAGGAAGTGGAATGGCTCTTACAATCTTAACTTTTTTACCAATAGCTTTTTTTAGTTGAGCTAAATTAATTGTAGAAATAAAACTTACAATTTTTTGATTTTTTTTAAAATTAAGTTCTTTCAAAATTTTATTTCCAACCTTTGGGGTAACAGCCAAAAATACCCAATTCGATTTATCTATTAATTGTTGATTGTCCTTCGAAATAGTAATCCTTTTAAATTTTCTCTTTAATTTTTTTGCTATCAAGCTGTTGCGAGGAGAGATATAAATTTTCTTGATTTTTAATTTTGATTTAAAAATACCCTCAATAACTGAAGAAGTGATATGACCGGTGCCCAAAAAACCTATATTCATTAACCATGGAGAATAACCAAGCAATTCCATTTAATAAAGAAAATTTTAAACAGATTTTCCCAAAAAATTCGCACTAGTAGTCATTATTTCAATCCCAAGTGCTATACCTGCAGATTGTTTAAAAAATTAATTAGTAAAAAAAGTTCCTCGAATACGTAAAAGCTCTCTGCTTAAATTGACATCTTTTTTAAATGCGTTTCTCCCATGTAACCAAAAACAATTATTCAAAAAAATTGTTGAACCTACTGGTGAAGGAAATATCACTTTCTTCTTGCTTTCTTCAAGAGCATCCGACAGTTTTTGTAAAAATAATCCTTGTTCCATATTTTTTGGTTCGGGAAACTGATCTATATAAGAAATAATTGGTTTTCCACTTTCATCCTCGGAAAATACCGGATGTTCAACTTTATAATTAATATTTTTACTTTCTGGAGAACCCCAAACAAAATCTTGTTTTCCTACTGGATTAGAGCAAAGTTCTTTACAATGCTCCCAATCGTCTAAATGAAGAAGAACACTTTCCCCGCCTTGCACATGAACCTCTTCCATTTTTGTCATAATTAGCCAGTCTGTTTTTTCTTTTACATAGGTGCCATCGGTATGTAGGTCCATACTGGTATAAGCTTTTCTTAGATAGGAATCGCTTGAGTCTAAATGTTTAACATAAAAACGCGCATAATATTTTCCTGTCATAGAATCAAAATTGGGAGAGCCCACTAGATGGGCTAATGCCGTTGATAATTTCACAAGAAAATCTTTATCAAATTTTGAATTTTTAATATCCGGCTTAATAATTACCGCTCCAGTGTTACGGTCCTTTAAAGTTTCGGATAAAGTCTTACTTAACTTTCCAGAAAAAATATCATCTACACTTTTAGCCAAAGTAAATCTTGTAAAAGGTTTGTATTCTAAAGAAGTAATGTTGCGTTTGTTAAATGGAAAAATTAATTTATCTAAATCTTCTTCTTTTATGTTGATCTGTCTTATTCTTTTCGAGTTCGCGTGCGTAATAACTTCTAGTGACATGTTTAATACAAGCTATTTAATACAGTTAAAAGTATACCCGATAATATTGTCGGATATACCAAGTTCTTTTTAGTTGCAAAAAACACCGCTACCGATAGCAGAATAACAAGAAATCGTATTAGTATTTCTGCGTCCACAAGAATTCCTGTTGGGAAAACAACTATTCTTGCAATTAAGGCGGCCAATGTTGAATAGGCAATACAGTTGAACCATCTAAAAATTTTAGATTTAACATCTATGTTCTCAGAGCTTACTACGCCTAAAAATCTAGATAGATAAGTTGCAAGTGAAGTGACTAGAATAACCAGGGTAATATTGCTAGACAGGTCTGTCATCTTTACCTCCCAAGAAAAAAGCTAATGTCCCCGCTAAAAGACCTCCGTATAAAATAGACCATTCCGGAGAAACAAGAAAAAACAATGGCCCTAGAATTGCACCTAATAAAACCGAAAGACCAATGCTTCTATTTTTTATTGCTCCTATCATCATACATGTAAAGTAAACAGGATTTACGATGGCCAAACCAATCATCATATCTTTGTTTAGATAATCCGATAAAAAATAACCTACCAGTGTTGAAAAAATTGCAGTTCCCCAAGTGCCGATTCCAATCCCAATCCAAAAATCTATTCGGTATTTTTGGTCAATGCTTTGATATCTGTTTTTCATGATTAGCCAAGAAGAAACGGCTAAGAAATGACAAGATAGATAATATTTCCACCTTGGTTGGCTTTTGTCTTTAAGTAAGGGAATTAAAGATACTGACATAGGGTATAAACGTACGTTCACTAACCAAACAGCCACGAAAATATTAATTAGAGAAGCCCCTACAAAAAATGACTCTGCCATTACCAATTGACCTGGTAAAGCGTAAGTAAAAAAAGTAGAAAAAAAACTTTGTTGAACATTAAAGCCAATGTCTTTTAGTAAAGCGCCAATGGCAAGAAAGCTTGCTCCCAGTGCAAGTGCAGGGCTATCCATTCCTTTAATTAGCTTAAAACCTTTAAAGAAATATTTTAAGTTTATCATTAAGGCTAAAAAAAAATTTAATATATTTTGAAATTTTTTACTTTAATCACTTTATTAAAGTGTTGGTGAAAAATTCTCTTACAAGCTTTTCGTTCTCCTCTGATGCTACTTTATTATATTTTATTGTTTGTGATTTGCTTACACAGCTTTTATCATGCTGAAACTGTGGAAGTCTCCAGCCCATTTTGTGTCTCATTTTAAGTCTTTTAAATATTTTTTTCTTATCTTTATCTGATGCGCTTTGATACCATTCGTTAAATCCAACTTGCGATAATATTGCTACATCATCTGGAGCCATTTCTGCTACAGGTAGTGAATGATTTTCTTCATAATAACATCTTCCATCATTATGACCTTTTATTTTCATAGATTTTTTACCTGAGATTGTTGCTTCAAAACCATGGTGTGTATCTGGATAAACTTTGATATCTACATCTTTTCCTTTTGCTTTAAGACGTGCAACATAATTTACGCATGAATCAACTGGAAAATATGTATCTAGGTCTCCTACATGAATACGAATGGGAGTATCTGTTATTTCGTCATCATCCTTGAACATAACATTGCATGGCGGGTACATTGGCACACTTGCAGCAAAATCCATACCTGGCGTTCCCCACATTTTTTGAAATCTTTTTACATTTAAATACAAACATCCTCTAGCTCCAAGTGACATGCCTATGCAGCCAATATTTTTTGGGTCAATACGAGGATGACTTGATAAAAGCTTTAATGCACCGTAAGCATCTATAACTCTATTCATCCCTCGATTTACAGCAGCACACCAAGGAATAGCTTTTTTAAATTTATTATCTTTTTTACATTTACGTCTTGCCCAGTTGCTATCTACCATAAATGTAGCTATTCCCATGCTGTTTATAACTTCTATCCAGTGTTCTTCAATATCGCTAATTCCACCCATACCGTGCAATATTACAACTGCAGGAACTTTTTTTTCTGCTGCATTAGCTGGAAAACTTAATGTTCCCCAAATTGTTATTTCTCTATTTGGTTTTTTTCCTAATAAAAAATCTCTGATAGTTAATGTGGGCAAAGATTGAAACTCAATCTTTTCTCCCTTGCCTTTCCATTCTTTAGGTTTAGGTGGTCCATTCTCAGATAATACCGTTGTTGGTATTGCAAGATTGAATACTAACAAAAAAACTGAAGCTAAAATAACAATACGTGCTTTCATTATCCTCCTAGAAATAGTCTACCAACATCTGGATTATTCAGCAAATCATTTCCTGATCCAGCAATAGCAATTTGTCCTGAAACTAAAACATAGCCAATGTCCGCAAACTCTAAACCTTTTTTGGCGTTTTGTTCTACCATTATAATAGTTTTCTTTTCTGTTTGTTGAAGATCTTTTAGAATTTCAAATACCATACTTATGTATCTTGGTTCCAATCCAATTGAAGGTTCATCAACCAACAAAACTGACGGTTTCATCACCAATGCTCTTGAAATTTCTAAAAGCCTTCTTTCCCCACCTGATAAAACTTTTGCTGGTTGATGTCTCCTTTTTCTTAATCTCTCATATTTTTGAAATATTCTTTCTGCTTCTTCATGGGCTTCACTGGTATTTTCTTTTGTGTATCCGCCCATTAATAAATTTTCCTCGACTGTCATATCAGGGAATACAGAATTATCCTGTAAGATGTAGGCTATACCTACTGATTTTAATTTCTCAGCAGGTGTTAAATTTGTAATTTCTTTTCCATCAATTTCAATCTGACCTGAAAAAATATTAGTAAAGCCATAAATAGAATGAAGGATCGTAGATTTTCCAGCGCCATTTGGTCCAATTAAACATAAAGACTGGGCTTTACTTACAAATAGATCAAGATCATGAAGTATTTCCATTTTTCCATAACCGGCAGATAGTTTCTTAATAGTTAAATGAATATTGCCTGATGATAGTTTTTTAAGTTCTTCAGGACCAGGAGCTTTACCTAAAACTTCATATTGATCTGACATTATTGTGCTCCTAAATAAGCATCGATGACTCGCTTATCATTTTTAATTTGTTCTGGTGTTCCATCTGCCAGCATTTGTCCATGAGCTAGGCAGAAAATTTTTTGAGCTAGGCTCATAATAACTCTCATATTATGCTCTATAACTAAGAGAGTGATGCCGTATTCTTTGTTTACTTTAATCAAACGATCTATAATTCCATTAATTAATGTTGGATTTATTCCGGCGGTTGGTTCGTCTAATAAAAGCACTTTTGGTTCATTCATAAGTGCCATAGCTAGTTCTAATAATTTTTGCTGTCCAAATGACAAATCGCCAGCTCTTAATTTTCTCTTTTGATGCAAACCAACAAATTTCAATAATCTTTCTGCTTTTTCATTTAACTCTTCTGGAATTTTTTCAAATATAGTTAGAACATTATCTTTCTCTGATTTGTGACTGATGAGCATATTTTGCACGCAGTTTAATTTTCCATAAATTCTTGTTTGTTGAAAGGTTCTAAGTAAACCAAGTTTAGCGACAACAGGAACTGGAAGCTGAGATATTTCATTGTTATCAAATTTTATAGAACCTTGATCAATTGGATGTGTTCCAACTATTGAATTAAATAAAGTTGTTTTCCCTGACCCGTTAGGACCAATTAATCCAACAATTGATCCTTGTTCAATTTTCATTGAAATATTTACGTTGGCTTTAACTCCACCAAAAGATTTGCTTACATTGTTAATTTCCAAAATACTCATTATTTTAATTCCACCTGTGCTTTTCTGTCAGCTTCATCAATGACTTCTCCAAATCTTTCAGGATATTTTTCTCTTAGCCAACCCATGAATCCTTCTGGGAAGAATACGACGATGACAACAATTAAAAATCCAAGAGCCACATACTGCCAACCTAAAAAGAAAGTCCAAAATCCTTCTTTAAATATGTGAAATGCTGAAGCTCCAATTACAGGTCCCCAAAGGGTTCCTTTTCCTCCTAAGATAGCCATTAAAACCATGAAAACTCCCATTTCTCTTCCGTCAAAAGCAACCTCGATAGGTTCAATATAGCCAACAATATTTCCTACTAAACCACCAGCAAGACCTACAAAAAAAGCTGACACAACCCAACCAACAATTTTGTAACGCATTGTATGAATGCCCATGGCTTCTGCTTTGTCTTCGTTGTCTCTGATAGCATTTAAAACTAAACCAAATCTTTTTTTGTATGCCCAATTTAAAAAAGAAAAAGTTGCAATTAGCAAAGCAAAACAAATGTAATAGAAAAATTCTGCTCTTAATTCTGTATCTCCGATGCCCTTAGGCCAAGGAGGTGTTGTCATTCCTTGTCCTGCTCCGATTAATTCAATTCCTCCTGCTATTTCTCCAGCTGCAATTCCTAAACCTAAAGTACAAATTGCAAAGTAGTGTCCTCGTAATCCTAAAATTCCATAACCGATTAATGCTGCAACGATTGCAGGAACTATGGCTGCAAAAACTAATCCCACAGCAAGGCCTTGAAAATATTGGGTTGGTGTGTGTAAAAAGGTTTTTTCTCCGCCACTTTCAGTCCACTCCGCAAGTGGAAAAAACATTCCAATTTGTATGCTGGCGCATAAATACATTCCAATTCCAAAGAAGAGAATATTTCCAAAACTGTTATAACCCATCTGACCACCTTGTACATCCCAGGTCATAGCTAAAATAATAAGGATTAGCATAAAAGAAATTTGAACTTTAAATGCTGGAAATAAAAACGGTGCCGTCAAACCTAAAACAAGCAAAACACCATATAAAATTAAATTATTTTTTTTCATTTTAAATACTCTCTTTTTCTAGAAAGTTTAAATCTTCTGTAAACAAGAATAAAGACTAGCAACATGAAAACAGCCCCTATTCTAAATTCTGTTCCTAAAATATAATCTGCAAATTCTTCAAAAACTCCAAGTCCCATTCCTGATAAAGCAACCCCTGGTAAATTTCCAAGACCTGCAACAATTACAATCATAAAAGATCGGACCGTATACGGTAATCCCACATAAGGATGGAGTGTAAAAGTAATTGCAATTAAAGCACCTGCCACACCACAAAGGGCTGCATTAATTCCAAATGTTGCTGCGTAAACTTTTTCAGTATCCACACCTAAAATTTTTGCTGCTCTTGCGTTTTGTGCCGTTGCTCTAATGGCTCGGCCCAATTTAGATCGCTTCATATAAATAATCAAAAAGATAGCAAAGACAACGCTCACTATTGCAGAAAAAATTTTTGAATTAGGCAAGGTAACCGAGTTATCAAATAACATTGTCGTTCCAAAATTTGATTGAGCGACAACCACATCAGCTCCAAAAACAAAATTCATTAACTGTTGCATTAAAATACTGATACCAAATGTTGCTAAAATTGAAATAAATAGATCTCGATCAACTACTTTGTTGATCACTAATTTATAAAGTCCCCATCCCACAAAATACATAATGATCGGAGAAACAATAATTCCGAACGCAGGATGAATGCCCGCCACATACATGAAGTAAGCAATGTAACCACCCATGATTACAAGATCGCCTTGGGCAATATTAATAATATTCATCACGCCCCATTGAAGCGCCATACCGTAAGCAATTAAAGCAAAAAGAATTCCAAGCAAGATTCCATCCATAGAAGCTTGAACCATTAGGATTGGAGCTTTAAAAATTAAATAATCCATAAATTATTTTAAAAAAAATACCCCCTAATAATTAGGGGGTATTTTGTATTAAGTTTCAATTATTATCTTTTAGACCAAGAAGGTACTGGGTGAACTAACTTAGCTGAAGCCCATTTTGTTGGAGCAACAACTTTGTTCTCACATGTATCACCTTTACATCTAACTTGGAATAAAACCATTGGCTTAGCAGTATTTTGACCGCCAGAACCAAATTTTATGTTTCCATAAAACGTTTGCATCTCAGTTTTAGCCAAAGCATTACGTAGTTTTTCTGTGTCAAAAGAATTCGCTCTTTCGAACGCATCTTTATAAACTAACAAAGCAGCAGAAGATTCTGCAGCTTGATAAGGTGGAGCATAACCGTACTCCTTAGTGAAGTCTTTGTCGTACTTCTTACCATTACCAAAAAATTTATCTTTGTATGATAAAGTTTTGTGCCACTGTGCTGCACATAATGCATACTCTGATTTTTTACCATGTTGTTTGGCAAGTTTAGAGGCGTCACAATGTGTCATAGCCAACATTGGAACGTCAACTTTCATTTCAGCAATTTGTCTGATTGCAGTTAGAGCGCCTTTAGAGTGACCAGATACTACAAGCACATCAGGTTTAGTTGCTTTAACTTTTGCCAATGTTGCTGCCATATCATTTAACTCTTTTGGTAACTTGTCGTCGATGGTAATTTTAGATCCAGTTCTTTTAGCTGCATCAACAATACCCAATCTCACGTCTTGTGAGAAAGCATCTTGTTCGAATGCCATTGCAATATTAACTGGCTTACCGCCGTTTTTCTCTACCGCAAGATCGATTGCTACTTCAAGATATTGGTTTGCTGGTGATAGCACTGCAAACAAATATTTATAACCTTTGGTAAATAAAGATCTTGATGCACCATTTGCTTCAACCATAGGAATTTTATTCTCCTCAGTTACTGGTGCCATAGCTTTCGTTAAACCTGAACTGTAAGGCCCAAGCATATACTTAATGCCATCTTGTTTAATTAATCTTTCAGCTAGTTGAGCGGCTCTCTTTGAATTTGACTCATCGTCGTAATAAATGATTTCAAATTTATAAGATTTTCCACCAACTTTTACACCACCCTTGCTGTTAATTCTTTCAACAGCTAAGTTATAGCCATTTTGAGTGTGCTTTCCGTTGGTCGAATACTTCCCGGTAAGAGACACTGCAGCGCCTAGTACGATGTATTCGCCTTCAACTTTCGCAAATGAAGATGAAACACTAGTAAAGGCTAGAGCGATTGCCGAAAGAATAGTAACAAGAAGCTTTGATATCTTATTCATTCTCTCTCCTTATAGTTATTATTAATTAATAATACTTTGATTAAACCAATTTTTTTTCCCTTTAACAACCGGTTATAAGTTTTTTATAATGGTTATGCTGTAATGTAATGGAAGAGATTGTTCTGAAACAAATTTAGATTCTTGTTGCAACTATGATAGCGATAAGAACTAATACACACGCTGAGATTGTATTCAAAATTCTAGGATTACCCTTTAACCAAGTGGCAATTTTCTCTGCAGCAAAAGCGTAGATCATTAAAGTTAAAAAATCTAACGAGACATAAGTGATAGCTAAAATAGAAAATTGAAACAAAACATTTGTTTCAAAATTGATAAACTGAATAAAGATAGTGCCAAAAAATACTAAAGCTTTAGGGCTTAATCCGGCCACCAAAAATCCATCTCTATAAAATGAAAATATACTTTTAGAAACTTTACCTACTGAACGAATGGTTTTTATTTTTGCCGTAAAAGTTTCATAAGCTAGATATAAAACATATAAGATTCCAGCCCATTTAAAATAAACAAAGATTTCCGGATTGTCCTCTAATAAAGATCCAATGACAAAAACGATCAATACCATCTGAACAAAGTTTGCAGAAATATCCCCCAAAGCTGTCCAGACAGAATTTTTTATCCCATAATTTATAGTATGAGAAACAATTACAATGCGGGGAGTTCCTGGGGTAATAAACATGAAGAGAATCAGTTGTAAATATAAAAAATAATTTAAAGGCAGCATTTCCTTTTATTTATACAATGATATAAATAAAATATGAAGGATGTTTTAATGTACACTGGTGATTATTGCCCTTATTGCAGGGCTGCCAAAGCCTTGCTTGAAAGTAAAAATATCAAAATCAATGAGATTGATGTTTGGAAAGATGAGGTTAAGAGAGCTGAAATGCAAAAGCGTACTGGAGGAGCAAAAACAATTCCTCAAATTTTTATTGGAGATCATTATGTTGGCGGAAACGAGGAACTGCAAGCTTTACATAGGCAGGGAAAACTTGATCAACTTTTAAAATAAAATTTATCCAAATTTTTCTAAAAAAGGAACCGCTTCCAATATATAAAATCCTAAAGTTTGCAATTTATCAGTTAGTATCAAAATACCTGTCGCCAATAAAATAATGCCGCCTGTCATGGAAATCAAATTCATATTTTTTTTTAAATTTTTTGAAACTTCTAAAAATCTTGCAATACCATATCCGGATAGTACAAAAGGTATTGCTAAACCTAATGAATAAAAGCTTAAAAGCAAAATTCCCTTCCCAAGACTTGTTTCTGTAGCGGCTAAAGCCAAAATGGAGCCTAATACTGGGCCTATACAAGGGGTCCAACCGAAACCAAAGGCACCACCAACAATAAATGGAAAAAACAAATTGTTCGAATAATTCTTAGTATAAAATCTTTTTTCTCTATTGAGTAGATTTAAATTAAAAATGCCCATTAATTGTAAGGAAAATATGATTATTATTATGCCCGCTACAATTCTGAGTGAATTTGAATATTCCAATAACAAATTTCCGATAAATGAGGCGGTAGCACCAAAAAAAATAAAAACTAATGAAAACCCTAATGAAAATAAAATAGTTTTTGATAAAACTTTTTTCCTCTGCTCAACAATATCGTTAAGACTTTGCCCAGAAATATAAGAAATATATCCAGGTATTAAAGGTAAAACACAAGGTGATAAAAAACTAATTAACCCAGCGCCGAAAGCAATAATCAAATTTAAAATCATAAAGTTAAGTCTTTGGTTTAAAAACTAAACAAAGACCGTTATTACAAAATCTTTTTCCTGTAGGTTTAGGTCCGTCATCAAATACATGTCCATGATGTCCCCCACACTTTTTGCAATGATATTCTGTTCTTTCGTATCCCGTATTCATATCAATTTTTTTTTCAAAAACATCTGGTAACGATGAAAAAAAAGAA
>Ga0208896_1001060_pt1 | contig 14020 bp, 7 predicted proteins | sample ETNtaG_27_FD_185778 | JGI IMG/M metagenome (GOLD analysis project Ga0208896, IMG submission 185778) | Marine microbial and viral communities from oxygen minimum zone, Eastern Pacific Ocean - ETNP201406SV63 (SPAdes) (version 2) | ecosystem: Environmental > Aquatic > Marine > Oceanic ... | reverse complement strand
ATATCCCAGATCGTCATCTCCATCTCCGCCAATGGAATTATCCAACCAGTAGCCGAAAGCCACATCCTGCAGGTCATAATCAGAAATATTAGCAATGGAATATTCCCAGAAGATTGCATCCCTGGCCTGTGGGTTATTCCACTGAAAACCTCGGACAGCAACTCGCAGGCCAAGCCCGCCCCAGGGTACGCCTGTCTGAATCGTTACATCAGGTTTTATATCACCTACGTAGCGACCGGGCCTAGGGAAATACCTTACATTGTCCTCTGCACCCAGGTTTTCCTGGTCTTGAGCATCATTAACGACGTAAAAGGATTCCTGATCCGCATAAGTCACGCCACGGCCAAAACGACCATTCCATTCTCCGGGCCACTTGGTCTCAAATCCTGTGGATGGCCAGCCGCCAATAGGCCATGAATTTGAAATGTTAGATAATGCCGGGTACTCTCCTGTTTCATTAAAATAACCAAACACAGGATAAAAGCCCCATTCTACTGTTCCTGTGGGATCTTTATCCATTTCTTCCCTGTAGCTGGTCTGCAGGTAATAAAGTGTATGGTGATCTTTAGTATAAATATCCGCAAGCTCCGTCAGTGGGAGTGTATCAACCGTGGCCCCATTACCGTCATCTTCAATGTATACCTTAGCTCCTACTAACAGGCCTATACCATCAGTCATTTTTAAACCGTTGGGATTGTTAGGCCATTTGGAAACGTTTACTCTTGGCCAATCTGAGAGCTCCGTTGTATTTCGAAAATATATATAAACACGGTTTCCAATCATGTAGCCTTCTTTTTCAGCTGCAATATCTCCTGCAGGATCCTGGGGGCCCAAATATTCTTTCCCCTGACCAAAAAGGAGACTGATGGAAATAACTAAAATTGTGGTACTAGAAATAAATATACGCATATGATTAGAAATTAATGCCCACTGCTATTTTAAACATTCTCGGAGAAGAAAACATGGCTGGATTTTGGATACGATCTTCATACTCATTGAAATCACTGCGATGGCCAGCCAGATCCGTATCTTTTATAATAGCTGTGTATGCACGTCCAGTTTGTCCATCCACCCAGTTTTCGTTAAGGCGATCCAAGAGATTATAAATAGTTAGATCAATTTTGCCATGATAACGCCCCATTAATTTGAAATTATAATACATTGTGGCATCTAAACTATAAGTAGATGGTTTGTAGGCATTGTTAGGATAAAGGTTAATCCTTGAAAGCACACTTTCACTTTGAGGAGAAAAAGTATATGGGGAGCCGGAGTTATAATAGGCAGTAAGCGTAGTGCCAAAGTTTTTTCCAAAAAACATTACTGTACCATTCAGCGTATGCCGTTGATCCCAGCTCATAGGAATAAAACGGTTTACGGGATCCATATTTGCTCCGTCTCGTGTGAATGTTTGCGTAGGGCTGTCCGCATTCCCTCTGGTATACTGCAGTGTATAATTTAACATACCCTTTAAAGCGCCAAGGCCCATATCCAGTTTTACTTCCAAACCCCTGGCATTACCATAATCTTTATTACTGTATAGCCCATATTCAATCTGGTTATAGGTAGAAAATACCTGGGCACTCAATAAATTGTAAATATCCCTGTAAAAAAGAGCAACATCTAAACTTAAACCGCGGGTGAGCTCCTGCCAGAGCCCGATTTCATAGGTAATGGTTTTTTCAGGCTCCAAACGAACATTCCCCATGGTGGTTCCGTGATCATTCGGCGGGATCAAAAAACTATGATTCTGGTACATGGCGTAAAGAGGGGGCATCTGGAAAAAATGGCCATAGCTGAAATGAAGAACTGCTTCATTCCCCAGTTGGTAAGCAAAGCCTATCCTGGGACTGATCTGATCTATAATTTCTGCATCGGGATAGGTAGACGTAAGTGAATCTATCAGAATACCTGAAGTATCTTTATAGGTCAATTGGTTCGATGGATTCCGACGATTCGATGGGTAAACACTGGCGGGATCAAAATAATCATATCTTATTCCAATATTGACTACCATTTCATCAAATTCCATTTTATCCTGGATATAAGCAGCGGCCTCCTGTGGTGCTACTTTGTAAATATCAGCGTGTACAGTGGTATCCCCAAATATTTCAGGCTTGTAAATATCAGACAGACTTGCTTCGCCATCATATTTATTTCGTATGGCACGCCATTGCTGATCCACATCATGAGATATTCCCAGTAGACCCGCCTTGATATTGTGGCTGTAATTTGCTTGCCAGTTCAGGTCAAACTTGACTGTTTTATCAATCATGGAAAGTATGCTGTGATTCTTTTGCTGTCCACCTGTGAAAAAACCAGAACCATAATTTTCAAGGTACTTATCATGAATATATGAATAAACGGTGTCGCCAATTTCATGAAAATTCCCATCTTGATAAATCCCGGCAGTGTCAGCAAGACTGTAATCGAGAGGATCTTTAAAGAGATAATTCCCAGTGTAATTATCCAGATAGGATACTTTTAGTTCATAGAATAGCTTAGGGTTAATCATATGATTCAATTGGAAAGATGAATAGCTTGTTTCTTTATAGGAACCGGCTCGGCCATCAGGGTTATATTTAAATCCATGGTCATATCCAAAGTAGGCTTCATCACTTAGAGAGCCTAAAAAGGAAAATCTAATCCCATCAAACAGTTTGAAACTCAGTTTAAGGAGAGCTGATAAATTTTCACCCGTGTTCATGGGCACATAAGAACTATCGCCAGACTTTGAAGAAGTCCATTCTAATGAATCATCAGAGTAAAAATTGCTGATATCAGTAACGGTGAAGATGCGATGGCCATTTAGGTGTCCCTTATTATCCTGGACACGTACATTGGTAAAAAATGTGACTTTATCGCCTAACAAAGGTCCACCCAAACTGAATTTTAGATCTTGACTTCTATTTAGATCTGGAGATAATCCAATAAAAATATCTGTATTAGCTGTTTGGAAAAAAGACAGCCCCGCAGATGCAGATCCTTCGAATTTGGGCCCGCCGTCCCGGGTGACAACATTCACCACGCCGCTCATGGCTCTGCCGTATTCCGCATTAAAGGTTCCTGTGATTACTTCCAAGTCCTGTACCGCTTCCGGCTGTATCTCAACCGCAGCACTACTGCCACCAAAAGTTTCATCCACCTGGACTCCATCGATCATATAGGTTACTTCAGTATTTCTGCCTCCGCGAAAATGACCATTAACCACCCCTGCCTGCATATTGATTACAGAACCTACACTTTCCACTGCAAGAGCATTAATCTCATCCCCGGAAATATTTTTTATTGTGCCAGTCTGGTCTTTTTTCTGTGCCATCCGTGCAACTTCTACGGTAACCACTTCCCCTTCGATAACAGTTTGTTCCATTTCAATATCCAAAGATAGTGTTCGATTAACGGAAATCTTTACATCTTCCAACCGAATCGATTTATATCCAATCATATCTACCTTAAGTGTGTAATTACCAGGAGGAATATTGAATATAGAGAAACGTCCGTCCCTATCTGATGCTGTCCCATAAGGAGTCTGTTCCAGATAAATATTCGTGCCGGGGAGCGATTCAGAAGTTATTTTATCAGTAATTGAACCTGAAATTTTCCCAGTAGTCTGGCCAAAGAGATATCCAAGTAAAGGAATAATAATTGATAATTTTTTAATGGGCATGAATATTCTGCTTCAAAAATTACAGTTTAAATATTTCTATTTTATCGTATAAGTTTATAATAAGAAAAAAAAAGGGCAGAAAACATTTTCTGCCCTTTTTTTCTTCAGGTGCTATTTCAATAAAAGCATTTTTTGTGTAATGGTCTTTCCTCCAGAAGTTAACCTGGAAAGATAGACACCAGATGCCATACTTCCTGCATACCAGTTTATTGTATGGTAGCCTGCAGGTAGTTCCTTATTAACCAAGGAAACTACTTCCTGTCCAATCAGGTTATACACTGATAGCGAAACCTGCTGAGCATTGGGTAGTGAGAATCCGATTGTTGTCACTGGATTGAAAGGATTTGGGTAATTAGGAAACAGTGCAAACTGGTTCGCGATTACTTCCTTATCAATATCAACTGTTGATTGATCACCAATCCAGGTATTGGACCAAACTTCGCATGTCTGGTGCGCATTATCGTCATTTGTTGGAGATAATACCATAATTGCCTCTAGCCCATCACCGTCATTATCATAGACCATTGGTTCAAAGGGTGTGCGTGTACCATTTGCCGGAATTAATCTAACATCATCTTCAATCAGTATTGAATCAAGTGATATTCTAAATTCGAAAACATAATCTGGATTAAATACTTCATGAAAATAATTTCCATCGCCATGCGAAGCTAATACTCCTTCGCCATTGTCTGAGTTAGCACCCTCCGGCGTGAAATACATCTTATAATCGGGCTCTGTTCCTCTTTCCATGCCGACATGTTTTGCACCCCGTTGATCATAAAATCCAAAACATAATTGTACAACATCAGCAGTCCACCATCCTGAACTGGCATCATTATTCACAACGTTATCCAAGATTTCTGCAGCTACATAAAAGTAATCATCATCAACAGCCGTCCAAATAGTACCATACAGATCATTATCATCATCCACTTCACCAAAACCTAAGTGAGGTGTTCCGTAGGAATTATCTGTGGCGCCAAGTTCAAAAGGTATAATTCCGCTGTCATACCATTCTTGCAAATCACCGTCTGCGGCGAATGATACAGGCGGAGTTAACGAAATCGTTGGAACCCCTTTTGCTGTATTGGTAATAGAACCATCAGATGAGCCTGGTCCACCCACATTATTAGACGCATCCTTACAGGCAACCGCATAGTAATACGTTACGTCTGAATCTTCAAGCGGGTTATGCAGGTAATGTACTGCAGCAGATGCGCCTTCCAAAACATTCACAGCCACAACATCCACTGTTGGGGAAGATAAATCAGTGATTGGCTCTGTACTGGCATAAACATTATAAGTTTCACCTTCTTCGCCATCATTATCAGCCCATGTAACCAGGTTGTAATAGGTAGCTGGTGTTGCACTAACATTTTGAACAGGATCTGGAGGTATAACGTCCAGGACTCCCATGCTCATGAGGAACATGTCATCAAAGGCAAAGTCACAGGCCACACCATCCCAGCGGGATGCTACTATTACTGCGGCCATCTGCACTGTACCTTCTGGCATGACAAATTCAACAGAGTGATTTTCCCATTCATCAGTTACTGCTATGGCAACGTCGCCTGTTGTTCCAAGCACTGTACCTGCAGCATCCTTGGCTTCAAGCTTAAAGAAAGCACCTGCTCCATCACCGCCAGAAACACTTTTTCCAAAGCCACTAAAATTCCAGGTTTCACCGAATTGTGCGGGGATACTATCTTCAGAGTAAAATACTGCCCAGTTATCTGTGACACCAATACTGAGATAATTATCTCCACTGTGAGCCATGGATGCATCTGTAACAACTTCTGCATGTCCACCACCCAATGCGGAGCCCCAGCCGAATCCATCATCCTGCGCATCAGCAAGCTCAAAACCAGGGTTGGTTAATACATTTTTCGAACCAGTCAGTGTAAAATCATCCAGGATGATAGTACCACCACTATAGTCCCCATCTCCACCGCCGCTGATGGAAAATTCAAGGTGGAATCCAGCGATAGCATGTTTGTCTACCTCACCATTACCAGCATCACCAGACCAACCGGTAAGATTAAATCCACCGCCATCCCAGGAATCATTTCTCTCTAGAGGCATAGTAATTGTATTCCAGCCAGAAGCGTTATCCAGGATGTAGTGAAAAGAGTAATAATACTCACCCAGTCCAGTGTAGTTGGCGGGATCTGCAATATCTCCGAAGTCACTCAGGTTTAATCTTAAGTGGACTCTATTCTCTAACGTTTGTGGAACCGAATTGTAGTATGAAAATGAAATACTATCATAACCTGACCAATCCCAGATTTCACCATGATCTCTTGGGCTAGCTTGCAGTATAGTCATCCAATCATCTGCTTGAGCAAGTGCCAATTCCGCTTCTATAAGTTTAAAAGTCCAGAATACTCCTGTTCCGCACTCGATAACTAAAGTCATAGTATTACCGGAGAGAGTTGCATCATACGTGATTGATTCTGGAACATCTACATTGGGTAATTCCCCTGCATTATTTGCTTTGGGAAGACCTAAATAAGCACCCACCCCATTAAGTGTAACGGTACCGGTGCCTGTATCATATTCCCATGTGGCTGCATTAGAACCATCATGAGGCGCTACAGGTGCTCCACACTGATCTGAATCTACACCCTGCCAAGCTTCAAGCCAGGTCTCAGTACCTTGAACATTCTGAAAGGAACCATCTGCTCCAAATACATACTCATCATCAAAGTAGCAGGCTCTTGCAGTAACATCATCTGCTGAGCTTGTCCACCAATCTCCATTATTTGCAGATGGACCAACCATCAATGCACCAGCTTCTGGTGCTAACATCCATGTACCCGAAAGAGGTGGGGCTGTCCCACCAGCTTCTACAAGTTTAAAAGTCCAGAATACTCCTGTTCCGCACTCGATAACTAAAGTCATAGTATTACCGGAGAGAGTTGCATCATACGTGATTGATTCTGGAACATCTACATTGGGTAATTCCCCTGCATTATTTGCTTTGGGAAGACCTAAATAAGCACCCACCCCATTAAGTGTAACGGTACCGGTGCCTGTATCATATTCCCATGTGGCTGCATTAGAACCATCATGAGGCGCTACAGGTGCTCCACACTGATCTGAATCTACACCCTGCCAAGCTTCAAGCCAGGTCTCAGTACCTTGAACATTCTGAAAGGAACCATCTGCTCCAAATACATACTCATCATCAAAGTAGCAGGCTCTTGCAGTAACATCATCTGCTGAGCTTGTCCACCAATCTCCATTATTTGCAGATGGACCAACCATCAATGCACCAGCTTCTGGTGCTAACATCCATGTACCTTCAATAGGTGATCCTGGTTCATCATCGTTACCAACTAACATATGGGCAATTTTAGCATAGCCACCCCACGCTTCAATGTTGTGCGCACTATAATCCAGCTGCATGGCGCCAGCGCCTTCAGAAACGGGATCAGTAATATAACTTACATTGACAAAACTTAGAGTACTATCAGCACTTGCAGAAATTTCGTAGCCCCAGTAATCTGCTGTTGGTTCAGCATCAAAATTATCTATCATTTGCCCAAATAATAATAAAGGAACCATTAAAAGAATTGAACTTGTTATCTTGTGTTTCATTGTGTTTACTCCTTGTTTTGTTAACCTATATTCTTCTTGTTTTTGTTGTAATGTTTTTTCGCACATTACACAATGTGAATCAGATGCTCACATCCATAACTATATCAAAAAAGATAGGTTTCTTTGCACACATTCATTTGCTTTAGGTATAGAAGATAACAAATAATTGCAAATACATGCAATATTTTTTCTTATATTTTTCATTATAATGAAATTTTTATGTAAATATATTGCATAAATTATGATTATTCTTTACTTTGCATGGAATTTTTTAGCAATAAATTATTAATATGCGTGTAACCTTAAAACATATAGCTGACGATACAGGCCTATCAATCGCAACGGTTTCCAGAGCATTGAGTCGCAAGAAAAGGAACCATAGTAATAGTGAAGAACAAATTTATGTTTCAGCACGAAAACTTGGATATCCCCTTCTTACAAATTCGAGTGAAAACCAGCAACTGTCTATAGCCCTTGTTATGAAACTATTTGAAGGCGAATTCTACGCTTCCTTGATGAATGGTTTTTATAAAGCAAGCGCAAGTACCTCTTCCGAAGTTATTTTTTCATATGATGCAAAACAACTTGATGACACTGTTAATTATATTATTAACCTTAGTAAAAAATATAGTGGTATTTGTCTGTTTCTTCCTTCAATGACTAGTAATGACTATCTTAAAATAAAAGAAGGAGTAGGTCAATATCCAATTATATCCCTGTTACCATCAAAAAACCCAAAAATTGATACGGTTTGTTTTGATTCCTACCGTGGTGGTTATATGCTGGCAAAACATTTTGAAGAACAAGGCTATAAAAAATTTGGTTTTATATCTGGGCCATCCAATCGAGCGGATGCATTATTCCGAAAAAATGGATTTCTAAATCATATCAATGAAAGTGACAATTTGGAATTAGCCTGGTCTTATGAAGGCGATTTTAGTAGCGCTTTGGGACAAGCAGCCTTTGCTGATTATAAAAATACCGGGCTGAAGGATATTGCTATTTTTGGTGGCAATGATTACTCCTGTTTTGGATTCATGAAAGCGGCCATGAATAGTGGCTACAAAATACCGGATGATTTTATAATTGCAGGATATGATAATCTTTCCTTCTGTGAAACTTTCACTCCGGAATTAACTTCTATTGCCACAGACTTTCATGAATTGGGGAAAAAATCAATTCGTATTATTGAGAATATGGTGGCAGAAAACAGCGATAGTTTTGGAAATATTTCTATGATTCCCGTGAAAATCAAAATTAGAAATAGCACTAATTCCAAAAACTAATCTTAAGTTTTCTTAAAGTGATTATTAAACCCAAACTTATCTTGGTTCTGGGTTTTTTTGTTATCCAATCTATGTTATACGCTAAATCCGAAAAAAACTCTGAATTGGATGGCTGGGATTTGGTCTGGCAAGATGAGTTTGATAACTCTGCCATTAATACCGCAGACTGGGAATTTGATATTGGCACAGGTGCCCCTGTATTTGATGTCTACGGAATCAGTTCGCCTATATTTATACCGGATGGATTTCCTAAGGATAATTTTTCAGTGCGTTGGGATGGGACATTAAAAACAGAATATTCATCTGAGTATACCTTCTACACCGTATCAGATGACGGTGTCAGGCTATTTGTTGATGATCAGCTGATTATTAATCAATGGAAGCCACAGCCAGCAACAGAGTCTTCCGGAAAAATAAAACTCCAGGCAAACCAAGAATACTCTATCCGGATTGAATATTTTGAAGAAGGCGGAGGTGAAGTAATGATTCTTGGATGGGAATGTGATTCTTTTCCAAAAAGCCTTATTCCAAGTAAAAATTTGATAACAGATACTGGGGAGCCAGGATTAGAAGGTACATATTTCCCAAATAAATCCCTAAAACTCGCAAAAAATGAGAAACCGTTTATCCGGATAGATAAAGAATTAAACTGGGTGACAGGCGGCGGTTGGGGCAACAATGAACTACAATACTATACAAACGTTCCTAACAATGTCAGAATTAAGAATGGCAAATTAATCATAGAGGCAAGAAAAGAATCATTCAGGGGATCCGAATACACTTCCGCCAGAATTAAAACTAAAAAAAGTTGGAAGTATGGTCGTTTTGAAATGAGAGCAAAACTTCCGCAAGGTCGGGGAACCTGGAGTGCGTTATGGGGCCTACCTACCGATTGGACCTATGGCCCCTGGCCCTACAGCGGCGAGATTGACATATTAGAACATGTAGGTTTTAATGAAGGAGAAATTGTTGGCTCAGTACATACCATTGCAAAAGCAGGTGACTTATATGGCACTGACCAACAAGGTACAATTAAAATTCCGAATGCTTGCAAAGAATTCAATAATTATATTTTAGAATGGAATGAGAATGAAATAAGTGTTTTGGTAAATAATAAAAGTTTTTTCAAATACTCGAAAAAGAATCAACCGTGGCAAAGATGGCCCTTTGATCAAAGATTTCATTTATTATTGAACATTGCGGTTGGTGGCTGGTGGGGAGGCGCTAAGGGCGTTGACGATGATGTATTCCCCACTCAAATAGAAATTGATTATGTGAGAGTTTATACTCAGAAATAATTTTAAAATATAAAAAATGATTATAAAAAATATATCCTATACTATACTGATTAGTTTATTCATTCTTGTTGGCTGCAAAAATAGTAACGAATTAAAAAAACGAGATGGGCTTAAGGTCTACCAGGAAGCCCAAATATCATGGGTACGAAACTTTAATCCTCTCAGTCCTGCAGGCTCGGCAAGGTGGCCAACTTCCTCCGGGATATATGAACCATTATTTATTTATAATTCTATAACGGGCGAATATGTGCCATGGCTCGCACTCGACTATACATGGGAAAAAGGCAATAAAGTTTTAAAGATGCTAATTCGTAAAGGTGTAAAATGGTCTGACGGAGAACCATTTTCCGCGGAGGATGTGGCTTTTACGTTTAACATCAAAAGAAAACACCGTGCTCTAGATACTCGAGATTCCTGGGGATATCTAAAGGAAGTAGTTGCAGTGGCCGATACTATTGTAAAATTCGAATTCAAACGAGTTTACGTCCCTGGGTTTGATGCTCTTGCTACACAATCAATTGTTGCAAAGCACATTTGGAACACAATAGACGACCCAGTGAAATATTCCAATCCCAACCCTATTGGAACGGGACCTTTTACAGAAATTATTCGATTTGATAGTCAATTGTGGGAACTGGGAAAAAACCCCAACTACTGGCAAAAAGGAAAGCCCCAGATAAACAAACTTATTTTTCCGACCTACCCTAGTAATGAACAGGTTACACTGGCGCTACTGAGCGGCAACCTGGATTGGGCAGGAGCCTTCATTCCCGCTGTTGACCGTGTCTTTGTATCAAAAGATACTGAACATCACAAGTATTGGTTTCCCCTGACAGGTCACACAACATTTCTTCATACAAATACGAAGGATCCTATACTCAGTGATGTTAGAGTACGAAAAGCAATTAGTTACGCGATTGACCGTGAACTCGTGGTTAAGGTGGGCATGTATAGTTATACCGAACCAGCACACGTTTCGGGCGTGTCTGGCCCCATGTCTAAATGGCATTCTCCATATTTAAATCAAGCAGAGAACTGGACTATATATGACCCTGAAAAGGCAAATATGTTATTGGATAATGCCGGCTTCATAAAAGATGAAACAGGACAGAGGTATACGCAGGATGGAAACCCCCTGGAATTCGATATTATCATTGTATCAGGTTGGAGCGATTGGATTCGATCCGCTCAAGTCGTAAGTCAGAATCTTAAAAACGTTGGCATAACAGCAAAAGTCAAAACCTACGATTTCGGAGCCTGGATAAGCCGTATGCAAAAAGGCGAATTTGAATTGGCCATCGGCTGGGCCGAAAAGGGAACCACGCCTTATGCACTTTATAGAGGAATGATGTCTTCTGAGTATTTGCAACCGAAAGGTGAAATTGCCGACGTAAATTGGCACCGTTTTGGCCTGGCTCCAGCAGACTCACTTTTCAGAGAGTATGAACAAACATCTAACCAGAACGAAATAACGGAAATCATATACGAACTACAACATTTATTTATTGAGCATGCCCCTTCCCTGCCTCTATTTGCTGAAGCATCCTGGGCAGAATGTAATACTAAATATTTTTCAAATTTCCCAAGCAAAGAAAACCCCTATGCCACCTTATCACCAAACTATCCACCTGAGAACCTTTTGGTACTCGTGAATCTGAAAAGACAATGAATAATTCAGTAAACTATTTATTACGCCGATTAGGATTTTATTTCGTTGCAGCATGGGCAGCATTAACGCTTAATTTTTTTATTCCAAGACTCATGCCAGGCGATCCAGCAGCTATTATTTTTGCCCGGTTTCGAGGTAAGCTTAAACCTGAAGCTATGAATGCTCTTCGAGAAACCTTCGGTTTAACCGATGAACCCTTATTGGGGCAATATTGGTCTTACCTTAAAAGTATGTTACAGGGAGATCTAGGTATTTCTATTGCATATTTTCCTGAACCAGTAACCAGTATAATCTCCAGCGCCTTTCTTTGGACAATTTTTCTTGCTGGTTTTTCCCTAATTATTTCCTTTTCTTTAGGAACCCTATTGGGCTCCATCATTGCCTGGAACAGGGGTGGTAAACTGGACTCTATTCTTCCGCCTTCTCTGGCATTTATAGGCGCATTCCCCTATTTCTGGTTGGCTATGGTAGCTTTGTATATTTTTGGTTTTGAACTAAGTTGGTTTCCCCTTGGTCATGCTTACGGGAGTGATGTAACGCCCGGCTTTAATATTCCATTCATCTTGAGTGCACTGCATCATGCTGCACTCCCGGCACTGACCATGATAATAGTAAGTCTTGGCGGCTGGATGCTCTCTATGCGCAATATTATGATTACCACTCTCGGAACAGATTACATTTCTTTTGCCCACGCAAAGGGACTTTCTTCCCGCCTGATTATGTTACGCTATGCGGCACGTAATGCAATTTTACCAAATTTCACAGGATTTGGAATGGCCCTGGGGTTTGTTCTTAGTGGTGCATTATTAACGGAAATTATTTTTTCTTACCCGGGACAAGGATATTTGCTACTGCAAGCAGTACGGGCTCAGGATTTTCCACTCATGCAGGGATTGTTCATGACAATTACATTTGCAGTACTGGCTGCAAATTGGATAGTAGATATTCTCATTTTATTTTTTGATCCAAGGACAAGGACATAAATATATAATGGACTATATCCACAACAGTATTTTTACTCGCTGGATCACCGGTATCATCCAGAACCGCAAGGCAGTAACAGGGGTTGGTATCATTTTTCTTTTTATTGTTCTTGCAATATTTGGTCCTTTCATTACTCAGGACCCCACAGCATTTCTGAGCACGCCACTTTCACCTCCTTCCTGGGAGCACTGGTTAGGAACCAATGGTCAAGGCCAAGATGTACTTGCCCAGACAATTTCCGGAGCGCGGCAGACACTAATGGTTGGTTTCACCACTGGCATTATGGTTGTCCTGATCGGTGCCCTGATTGGCGGAATATCCGGATACTATGGTGGTCGTATTGATAATCTTCTATCTCTACTAATTAATGTATTTCTAGTCATGCCGGGCCTGCCGCTGATGGTGATCCTTGCCAGTTGGCTCCCGCCAGGGCCTGGGACATTAACAGGCGTATTGGTGCTTACTGGGTGGGCTTGGAATGCCCGTGTAATTCGTTCTCAAATGATGACATTTCGAAGTCGTGATTTTGTATCAGCTGCAATCGTCAGCGGGGAACGTAACATCAGAATTATTGTCATAGAAATTATGCCACGTATGCTTTCTCTTCTTGCTTCTTCTTTCATTGGTGCCTCTATTTATGCTATTGGCGCCCAAGTGGGGTTGGAATTTTTGGGATTGGGCGACGTAAGCACGATCACCTGGGGAACCAATCTCTACTGGGCCAGCAATGACATGGCTCTGCTCACTGGTTCCTGGTGGACCTTTGTCCCTACCGGGCTAAGTATTGCCATTGTGAGCTTTGCTCTAACGTTAATTAATTTTGGTATTGATGAAGTAACCAATCCGCGATTGATTTCAGAACGAGTATGGCGTGAAAATATTCCAAGGGATAAGGCTGTCAACGGGATAACTCCAGTTGTGAAAGACCATGAATAATTCTGTCATCTCCATTCAAAACCTTTGTGTGAACTATATCACACCTGGTAATCCGGTAATAGCAGTAAATGATGTTTCTTTTGAAATACAGAAAGGAGAGATTTTTGGCTTAGTAGGAGAGTCTGGAAGTGGAAAAAGTACCGTGGTACAGGCAGTTTTACGTACTCTTCCTCCTCCTGCCGTTATTACAGGTGGGAAGGTTTTAATCAATAATAAAGATATTCTTTCTCTCTCAAATACTGACGTGTTACAATACCGTTGGAAACAGATATCAATCGTAATGCAGAGCGCTTTGAATGCGCTAAATCCTGTGCTGACAATACGAGAACAGATCAAAGATGTTTTGGAAATCCATAGTGATCTAACTGGGAAAGCTGTAGATAATCGTATACACGAATTATTTTCTTTGATTGATATTGACGTTAGCCGTCTGGATAGCTATCCGCATGAGCTTTCAGGTGGAATGAGACAAAGAGCCGTCATCGCTATCGCCCTGGCTCTAATGCCGCCACTCATTATTATGGATGAACCTACCACTGCACTTGATGTTATTGTAGAACGTGAAATCCTTGCAAAAATTATT
>Ga0208896_1001054_pt1 | contig 14044 bp, 10 predicted proteins | sample ETNtaG_27_FD_185778 | JGI IMG/M metagenome (GOLD analysis project Ga0208896, IMG submission 185778) | Marine microbial and viral communities from oxygen minimum zone, Eastern Pacific Ocean - ETNP201406SV63 (SPAdes) (version 2) | ecosystem: Environmental > Aquatic > Marine > Oceanic ... | reverse complement strand
AATTGCCTTGTTATGACAGCGTGGTTCAAGAGAGAAAAGGAAAAACTTCAGACGACTGAGCGCCGTTCTGTTCCGGACGGTCTATGGGAAAAATGCCCAAGCTGTGGTGAAATTCTTTTTCGACAGGAATTGGCAAAAGTACTGTGGGTATGCCAGAAATGTGACTACCATTTCCGGATCAAGCCTCAAGATTATGTTAACCTTCTTCTCGATGGAGGTAAATTCGAAGAACGAGATGCCGGGATAATCTCGGGAGATCCACTCCAATTCAGCGCCAGAAAAAAATATACCGATCAAGTTGCGGCAGCTCAGGAGAAAACCGGACAGAAGGATGTCCTGAGGACAGTCACAGGTAAGATTGGTGGTCAGCAAGTTATCATGGGAATTATGGACTTTTCATTTATCGGAGGCAGTATGGGATCTGTTGTTGGTGAGAAACTCTCCCGTGCCATTACCTATGCTATAGATGAATCCCTGCCACTCATCACCATCGCGGCTTCCGGTGGCGCCAGAATGCAGGAAGGTATTTTCTCACTCATGCAGTTGGCTAAGACGTCTGCTAAATTAGCTAAACTGGCCGAGGCAGGGGGGCTGCACATCTCCATCCTGACAGACCCTACCACCGGAGGAGTTTCAGCCAGCTACGGCATGCTTGGTGATTTTATTCTGGCTGAGCCCGGCGCTCTCATCGGATTCGCCGGACCGCGCGTCATCAAACAGACGATTGGCCAGGATTTGCCGGAGGGATTCCAAAGGGCTGAATTTGTGCTGGAGAAAGGTTTTTTAGATCACATTGTTACCAGAAGTGAAATGAAAGAGGTACTCATCAAAGTTATTAAATTTGCCCATGTCTGAACCTCTCATACTTGTCACAAATGACGACGGTGTTACGTCTCACGGGATTGCGGCTTTAAGAGAAGCAGCAAAAGATTTAGGCCGTGTAGTTGTCATAGCTCCTGAGACGGAAAAAAGTGCCGTTGGACATGCAATTACGCTCTCTAACCCTATTCGAATCCAGGAGATTTCTAAAGAAGATGGCGTAACAGGATTTGCTGTTGGAGGAACACCGGCTGACTGCGTAAAACTGGCTGTCCGAGCTCTGCTGGATCGCACGCCTGATCTTATTCTCTCGGGTATTAATCACGGCGCTAATGTTGGCATGAGTGTAATGTATTCAGGGACTGTCTCCGCCGCTACAGAAGGTGTTATTTTGGGAATTCCGTCTATAGCTATTTCATTGGATTCATGGACTTCTGATGATTTTAATTTTGCGGGTAAGATCGCCAAGCAGTTTGCCGTTAAAGTTTTGGAGAATGGATTGGATGAGGGTGTAGCACTCAACATCAATGTACCTTCAGTTCCGGAGGATGAAGTGAAGGGAATAATGCTCACTAGGCAGGGACAGAGTTATTATGAGGAGACATTTGATCGCAGGACTGACCCGAGGAAACGAACTTACTACTGGATGGACGGTTTTCTCGTACAGCCGGATAAAGACCAAGATGTTGATGACGTCGCCCTCGCTGGAAATTATGTATCTGTAACTCCTCTTCACTTTAATTTAACCCACAATGAATCTTTGACTAATTTGGCCTCTTGGAAAGTGTTTAATAATGGAAATGTCTAGAGAGACAGTTTTCATACTCGACTTTGGCTCTCAATACACTCAACTGATTGCCCGGAGAGTTCGCGAACAAAACGTTTTTTCGCAGATTGTTCATCACTCCGTCAGCAAAAACGACATCAACAAAATTAAACCGGCTGCCATCATTCTGTCAGGTGGACCCTCAAGTGTCTATGGCGATGATGCTCCAGAGTTTGATGACGGTATCCTCGATCTGGATATACCTGTACTGGGGATCTGCTATGGACTGCAGCTTATGATGGATCATTTCGGAGGAAAAGTCCATTCTAATGGAGCTGGTGAATATGGATTTGCTAAAATTCATCACGAACCCGATAGTAGGCTTTTGGTTCAAGTCCCAGATAATTCACAAGTTTGGATGAGCCATGGAGATGAAGTAGATGATGTACCTGATAAGTGGTTGATCTCGGCAAAATCTTCAAACGGAGTAACTGCTGCTGTGGAGCACAAGGATCGTCCTCTTTTCGGAACACAGTTTCATCCTGAAGTAATACATACGGAAGAAGGGAAACGGATATTGAGAAATTTTCTCTTCTCTGAGGCTCAATGCACTGGTGATTGGAAACCGGCTTCATTCGTGAACGAAACCATAGAAAAGATCCGACAGCAAGTGGGCGATAGACATGTATTATGCGGAGTCAGCGGTGGTGTAGATTCTTCCGTAGTGGCAAAGCTCCTTCACGCTGCTATTGGTGATCGTCTTCGTTCCGTTTTCATCGATCACGGTCTTATCCGAAAAAACGAAGGTGATTTTATCATCGGGCCCCTTCAGTCTGGATTGGAACTGGAAATCGAATATCACGACTATTCTGAACAATTTCTGGAAAAACTCAAGGGTGTGACAGATCCCGAGGAAAAACGAAGCATTATCGGTGAGCAGTTTATCCGTGCTTTCGAGGATGTAGCCAAGTCAGGACAGCCTGCTGAATTTCTTGCACAAGGGACGCTTTACCCCGACGTGATAGAGAGCGGAGGAATCCTCGGAACTGCAGATGTTATTAAATCCCATCACAATGTAGGAGGATTGCCAGAGGCGATGGATTTTGATTTAGTAGAGCCTTTGAGGGAACTTTTCAAGGATGAAGTGCGTGAAGTAGGACGAGAATTGGGGATTCCGGAAGAAATATTAGGCAGACATCCTTTCCCCGGTCCGGGATTGGCTGTGAGAATTTTGGGTGAAATTACACCAGAGCGAATTAGAATTTTACAGGAGGCAGACGATATTTTCATTCAGGCTTTGAGAGACAACGGACTTTATGATAACATCTGGCAAGCATTCGCTGTACTTGTTCCTGTGAAAACTGTGGGAGTCATGGGTGACCAGAGGACCTACTCCAATCTAATTTCTTTACGGGCAGTTACGAGTCACGATGGCATGACGGCGGATTGGTTTCGTATGCCTCATGATGTTTTGGCGGAACTGTCGAGTAAAATCGTTAACTCTGTAAAAGGTGTGAACAGGGTTGTCTATGATATCAGTTCCAAACCACCCAGTACCATTGAGTGGGAATAGCAGTTAACTGAGAGGAGAACTAAGATGTGTGGAATAGTAGGATATCTTGGTGACAAGGATTCAGTGCCCATTTTGTTGAACGGACTTCGCAGACTGGAATATAGAGGTTACGATTCCGCGGGTATAGCGACAATTGATGGTGAGAATGTGAATGTAGTGAAGAAAAAGGGAAAAGTGAGTACACTTTGCACTCTGGTTGAGGATTCGCCGATTCGAGGGTCAATTGGTATTGGTCATACTCGCTGGGCTACTCACGGTGAACCAAACGATGTAAATGCTCATCCTCACTTGGATAACTCAGGTAAGCTGGCACTGGTGCATAATGGGATTATTGAAAACCATAATACTCTCCGGCAGATTCTCTCTGGAAATGGGATCACATTCAAGACAGAGACTGATACTGAGGTCCTGGTTCAATTAATTGGAGATATTTACGAAGGAGGTGATATCTCATTTGAAGACGCTGTTCAGGCAGCACTGTCTGAGGTTGTTGGCGCATATGGAATAGTTGTAGTAAACGCCGATGAACCCGATAAATTGATTATGGCGAGAATGGGGAGTCCACTCGTACTGGGTGTGGGAGAAGGCGAATATTTTGTGGCTTCTGACGCTTCACCCATAATTGAACATACTCGGAATGTAATCTACCTGGATGATGGCGATATGGCGACAATCACTAGGGATGGACACAACATTAAAAGAATCGCTGAAAATCACAATGTGACAAAACAGGTAGAAAGGATTGAGTATAACATTGAAGCCATCGAGAAAGAAGGCTACGATCACTTTATGCTGAAAGAGATTCACGAGCAGGCACATACCATTACAGACACACTTCGAGGTAGGCTTCAAAAGGATGGTTATCACGCTCATCTAGGCGGATTGGCAGATTATATCAACCATATCGAAAGTACAAAAATGTGCTATATTACAGCGTGTGGTACATCTTGGCACGCCGGCCTTATCGGAGCCTATCTTCTCGAGGAATATACAGGTATGAATGTAAAAGTTGAGTACGCTTCAGAATTACGCTATCGCAAGGCGATGATTAATCCTGAGACGGTGGTTATTGCTGTCAGTCAATCTGGCGAAACTGCCGATACACTGGCTTCTGTTCGAAAGGCAAAAGAAGCAGGTGCTTTGACAGTTGGGATTTGCAATGTGGTAGGTAGCACATTAGCCCGGGAGACTGATTGTGGAATTTACACTCATGCCGGACCGGAGATTGGTGTCGCTTCCACAAAGGCATTTACGTCACAGATCGCAGTTTTCATGTTAATGGCTTTGCAGTTTGGCCGTCAGAAAGGTCTCTCTTTAGCTGAAGCAAAAGGAGTTAGTGATGCACTTCTTAATATTGGCAAGCATGTTCAGAGCCTTCTGGACCGCTCTGATGAAATATGTGATATTGCTGAACAGTACACGGGAGTCAATAATTTTCTTTATCTAGGAAGAGGTCTCAATTTCCCCGCTGCTCTTGAAGGTGCCCTCAAATTGAAGGAAATCTCATATATCCATGCCGAGGGCTATCCAGCTGCGGAGATGAAACACGGTCCAATTGCTCTAATAGATGAAAAAATGCCTGTGGTTTTCCTTGCACCACATGATCAAACATACGAAAAGGTATTAGCAAACATTCAGGAAGTAAAAGCACGAAAGGGGAGAATCATTGCAGTTACTGATCGAGCTGAGAATGAACTTATTAAGTTGGCAGATCATATTATTGAAGTCCCGCGAGTTCACCGGGTTGTATTTCCTATTCTCTCGACTATTCCTCTTCAGCTTCTGGCCTACCATATGGCTGTAATTAGAGGATGTGATGTAGATCAACCTCGCAATTTGGCGAAAAGCGTAACCGTAGAATAAAATTAACTGTATTTTTTAATGCTGCCAACCTGGCAAAATAGTTCTCTTCGACTCATAATTATATTTATTCTTTTATTCCTCTTTATGCATGAAGATGCTTTTTCGCAATTTAATAAAAGGAATACTAGGAATAAAAAGTCAGATCCTACCACGGTTACTTCCAAAAAGCAATTTGATAGAGCAGTGAATCATTATAACTCGGGGCGGTACTATAGTGCTCTCGATGCATTTCGCAGATTGTCTGAGTATTCAATTGACATAAATCCTCAGCTTTCAGCCAGTAAGCTAATGACAATGAAGTCATACTTTCATGTTGGAAAGTACGAAGATGCTGCTGAACTCGGGAGGATCTTTCTAGAGCAGTTTCCCGGTAGTTCTTACACTGACGATGTTTACTCTGTTTTTGGAGATATTTCTTTATCAGAAAATTGGTATCAATCAGCTGCCAGATATTGGCTCTCTTCCCGTCAAATATCAGATGATCCGGTTTTAATAAAATTGATTGATGAAAAATTGATTCAACTGTCAAAAGGGCTTCTCAATCAGGATGAGGTTAAAGGGCTACTTGTAACAGAATCTGATTCTGTTAACCGATCCATTTTGAATTTAATGATCGCCAGCGGACTTCTTCATTCAGGTGATCCTGATGGTGCAGCACTGGTGCTCTATCGACTAAACCACGAAACTCTGCCTACCCAGTTCCAATCCGTTTACGATACACTTAGAAAGCAGACATACGATCAACCGCTTAAATCCATCATGATTGGGGTAGTTGCACCTCTTAGCGGTCCGTCTGGTTCTGAAGGTCGAGCTTATTTAAGAGGAATTCAGGAAGCTGCTAAAAGATTTAGTGAAGATAACTATAGAATTGTACTGGAAGTGATTGATAACGAAGGTGATGAATTGAAGACAACAGAATCTGTTCAAATTCTGGCTGCGAATCAAAATATTATTGTCATTTTGGGACCTCTTTCTACATCCGGATCCATTTCAGCTTCTGCAGCAGTCTCACAGATGAATATTCCCCTCATTCTTCCCACTGCGTCACGAATGGGTCTAACACATGTCGGAGATAACGTTTTACAACTGAATAGCACTCTGTTTCAACAGGGTCGTTATGCTGCTGAGTACGCAGTGAGTGAACTCAACGTAGAAACGATAGCAGTTGTAGCTCCCCAAGACCGTTTTGGTAAAGAGTTAACCGACGGTTTTCTTGAAAAAGCGGATGCTCTTGGAGCAGAAGTAGTAACTGTTGAATGGTATAGAGGAATCCCTATAGATATCGGCGTTCAACTGAGTAGCCTTAGGGAAGTTGCTTTCGAATTAGCTATTCCTGACACTGAGATTGTAATCACAGATGCTGTCTTAGATACTTTAGACGATACGTTCATTGTCGAAGAGATGGATTTTTTCCCCGAAGAAGTTGCCGTTGAAGAAGATGAAGATGTGGATTCCACAAAAATAGTGTTGTCGTCAATTGATGCAGTCTACTTACCTATACATACAGGTGACATTCAATATGTGGCATCTCAATTTTCGGCACTCTTGCTTGAAACTCAACTCGTTGGGAACGGAAGTTGGTATGATCCTTTAGAGCTGAGTGATGATTTAATTTCTGAGAACGTAGATGGAATGATAATTCTCTCAAACTTGGTAGAACCGAAGCATAACAATTCTCAGAATCAGTTAATATTTTTTCAAGATGATTTCGCTACAAGAAGAGAGTTTCTCATGGCAATGGCTGGATTTGATGCCGTTGAGTTCCTCGCTGCTAATCTCGGGTCCAAACCTAGCAGAACTAAATTAATGACATCATTTGAAAGTCCACAATTCTATCGAGGAACTTCGAGAATTTACTCTTTTACTGAACAATCTCCCAAAGTCAACAGTGCCAGCTCGATTCTTCAGTATCATCGCGGAAAGTTTGTAACTGTAGCGGAAATTATCGCAGATTCATTAGTTTCTATCATACCATCTGCACCTTAGATCTTTAGTGTCTCCTCCAATCAACGACGGCAGACTGTTTGATCTCTCTCATTCATTTACGGATAGTGAAATCAAAGCTCTTGTCGGCATGTTTCCTCGGGCAGGAAAAGTTAATATTGTGGATGAAAGAAAACATCTGGCTGAACTAGCAGACATTCCCTCGGAAACATTAGCCTTTGGTCATCAAATCCACTCTTCCATTGTTAATGTGGTAGAGACAGTGGGTTATGCTGGCGAAGGAGACGGCTTAATAACTAGAACAGCTGAAGTTGTGCTGACGATTCAAGTAGCAGACTGCGTGCCACTGTTTGTTCATTCTAGCGACAGTGGAGCAATAGGGTTGTTTCACGCAGGATGGCGTGGTGCTTTAGCAGGTATTATCGAGGAGGGTATTTCTCTCATGGCCAGTCAATGTGACGCAGTTCCCAGTAAAATGGAAGCTGTGTTGGGACCGTCAATCGGTCCTTGCTGTTACAAGATTCGAGGAGATGTTTCAACTTATTTTCCTGATCTGTTTCTTCGCAAAAAGAACAGAGAACATTCTTTTCTTGATCTCCCAGGTTTTGTAAAGGAGAAATTGATGTCTGCAGGAATAACTGCAGATAATATATTCATGGATGGGCGATGTACATTTTGCTCAGAGGAGCATTTTCATTCTTTCCGTCGGGATGGGGATGCTGCCGGAAGAATTATCTGCTTCTTAGGTCGAATGTAGTTTATCTTCTTGGTAATAAGACGATCCACCAGATAAATTTCACACTGTTATGACGATTGGCGATAGCATACTCCTAGGCATACTTCAAGGGATAACTGAGTTCCTCCCGGTCAGTAGTTCCGGTCACTTGGCCGTGGCACAGCAGATCATGAACGTAAGTCAACCGGGTGTCAATTTTGAGATAGCTCTCCATCTGGGGACTTTATTGAGCATCTTTGTGGTTTTAGGGAAGGACATACGTGATGTATTAGTTAGTCTAAAATCAAAGCAAACTCAACGCTTGATTCTATTTGTGATAATTGGAACAGTGCCTGCTGCGATTATGGGATTGTCATTGAAAAGTGAAATATCAGCAGCATCTGAATATCTTCCCATGGTTGGCGTAGGATTTCTTGTTTCAGCCCTATTTCTTTTCTTGATGAGATTTGTATCCAACATAAATGTGAAAATGAACATAACAAAAACAATAATCATAGGATTTGCTCAAGCGGCAGCACTTTTCGCTGGGATTTCCCGTTCCGGAATGACCATAAGTTCTGCTAGACTCATGGGTATTGAATCTAAGGAAGCGTTTCGCTTTTCTTTTTTCCTCGCCATTCCCGCCATTCTTGGTTCAGGGATTCTTTTGTTCAGAGACTTGTCAACTGAAGCAACAGCAGACGACAATATTCTTGTCATGTTTGTAGGGGCAGTGGCTGCGTTTGTAGTAGGCATTGGTGCGCTTCTAATTTTGCGCAGATTTCTCATGAGAGGAAAGTTGCACTGGCTTGGATTCTATTGTCTGGCTATGGGAATTATTAGCTTACTGATTTAACATGGATGCTGTAGCTGTAGGTTTTGTTGTTTATCTGGTGATAATCCTGATAGTCGGATTATATACTTCACGCTTAACGAAAACTCTTCCGGACTATCTTCTTGCTGGGAGACGGCTTGGACCGTGGGTCGTTGCATTTTCTGAACGAGCTTCAGGTGAAAGCGCTTGGATGCTCCTTGGATTGACAGGTCTTGCCTACGCCACAGGATTTGGTGATCCCAGTGGAACAAAATTGGAGCCTGCACTTTGGACTGCTATAGGAGGAGTGGCGGGTATTGCTGCATCTTGGTTCCTAGTGGCTAAAAAACTTCGCCAGCAAACAGAAGAGCTGGGAGCACTTACTTTACCGCGATTCTTCGAATTGAAGTTCAGAAAAAAGGATCCTCTGTTGCGTTTTGTAGCTACAGGTATTATCACGTTTTGCTTTGCATTTTATATTGCTGCTCAGTTCGATGCTGGTGCTAAGATGCTTAGTAGAACCTTCGGATGGGGTGGACAAGCTACTGGTAAAGTGCAGATAGTTGAAAATGGAGATAGAAATATTCCTCTTGCTGAAGATGTGCTTCTAAAAAATAAGGACGGGAAGCTTTCATACAGAGTAGTATCCAGTATTACTGGTGATTTCAGTATTTACTCTTTTCCTTATGTATTAGAAGTGGAAGCTGTTGATACGGGTCCTGAACACAATTTAGCTACTGGCGACACTCTGTTCATCCAAAATTTTAAGGTAGTGGTTATGGATGGCGGTATCAAGGGAGGAAATAGGGTTTCTTCGATGATAGTCACCGCGATCATCATAGTATTCTATACATTAATGGGTGGTTTCTTTGCTGTTGCCTGGACCGATTTTATTCAAGGGTGGATAATGCTTATTACTCTTGTAGCTCTTCCTCTTGTCACACTATCTGTTTTGGGTGGTTGGGAAGGTATGACGGAGACCATTGTTAATAATCCTACCACAAGTGATGCTGCTTTATTACTTAATCCCACAGGAGGTAGAACCGGCTGGACGCTTCTTGCCGGAATCCTGGGCGGTTTTGGTGTTGGCTTTGGCTATGCAGGTCAGCCTCATCTGCTGGCGAGGTATATGAGTATCCGTTCAGTCGGTGACATAACAAAGTCAAGATCAATAGCAATCAGTTGGGCTGTACTGGCGTATGGCGGCGCAGTTTTGATGGGAATTGTTGCACTGGCGTACTTCGGTCCGAATTACTTTACCGATCCGGAGTTAATGATGCCCGAACTTGCTAAAAGGATGTTCCCGTCGTGGTTTGCAGGAATACTTATCTGCGGTGCATTGGCAGCCATGATGTCCACTGCAGATTCTCAACTATTGGTAACAACATCTGCAATATCTGAGGATGTCTATCACCAGAGCATCAATCCTGAAGCGAAACAAGCCGATCTTGTAAAATTATCCAGAATAGCAACTCTCATCATTGGCGTTGTAGCCATATTTCTTTCTCAACTTCCGAACTCCATTTTTGACAAGGTACTATTTGCATGGGGTGCATTGGGAGCAGCATTCGGCCCGGCACTGATTCTTACTCTTTGGTGGAAAAAAACTACCAGAAATGGAGTTTTAGCGGGTATGGTCGTTGGTTTTTTAACCATTATTATCTGGGACAATTTTATTGATATAGAAATATATTCCCTTGTACCTGGTTTTATTTTTGCTATGTTAGCTATTATATTATTTTCGATATTGAGTAATAATAAAAAAACAGACATTAAATGAAGCTAGATTACCGTGATGTAGTCAAGAGAGTCCAAACAGGTGAAGTGAATCCTGTCTATTTTCTAAATGGGAATGACTTTTATCTGCAAGATTATTTTGTACTGCAGGTTGAAAATGCTTTACAAACAAAATATGGAACAATATCAAAGGTTTCATTAATGCCTACTTCAGGTGAGACATCTGGAATACTAAATGATTTACAAACTATTCCTATGTTTCCAGAACCCATTTTATTCATAATAAGGAATCCTTTAGTATTTAAAGGTAAAGCCCAGACTGATCTTTTAGATTATTGCAAGTCTCCCAACTCGAACAATTATTTGATTCTTATCGCTGATGAAATTGACGGTAGAAAAAAGCTAAACAAATTGTTAGCCAATACTGTCGGACTTATTTACACTTCTCCTCCGTTAGAGTATAAGATGAATGGATGGATAAAATTTCTCTTTAAGCAGGCAGAATTAAATGCTACAGAACAAGCAGTTGAACGTCTTCAGGAACTTGCAGGAGATACTGTTTATCATGCTGCAAATGAGATAGAGAAAATCACCCTTAGTGTTGAGAATGGAAGTAGTATCAATGAAGAGGAAATATTACGGTACGCTGGTTGGAATAGAGATTACTCTCCCGCTGATTTTCAAGATGCAATTGGCAGCAGAGACTATAAAAAAGCTCATAAAATTGGAGGTAAGTTATTGGAAGGAGGAGTGAAGGTATCTGCTTTGATAGGATATATGACCACACTTTTTCAGGAAATTAATTTTAGAAATTTCAGTAAGAATGGTAAGAAAGCTGGAAATGGGGAACTTTGGTTGTCAAATTCAGTAAGAAAGAAAATGCCTCAGTATCAGGCATTGTACAGTAAGGAAGAGATAAAATCGATTTTTAGGTTATTAATCGATGCTGATAAGGACATAAAAAACAGTGCTTCAGAATATGACAGAATCCTCTTTTCCCTCTTCTACAAAATTGTCGAAGGAAATGGCTGATAAAATATACAGCGATGAAGAACTAATCAGTCGCTTCCAGGAAGGAGATGAATATTCCTATGTAGAACTGGTTAATCGATATCAAGATCGATTAATAAACTTCACGTACCGCTTTTTTGGTGATAGGGAAGATGCAGAAGATGTCGTACAGGATACTCTTATGAAACTTTACACTCACAAGCATTACTATCGTAATATTGCAAAGTTTTCGACATGGATATATACTATCGCCTCAAATTTGTCTAAGACCGAATTACGAAAGAGAAAACGAAGACCACATAAACTCATAAGTCAAATGGGTTTGGAAGGTCAAAATTGGGATGTACCCGATGAAGACAAAACAAATGAAGAGATTGAAATACAATTCAACGAAACTCAAATTCAAAGAGCTATGCTGACTCTTCCTCTTCATTTTAGAACTGCAGTAATACTTCGAGATATTCAGGAACTTTCCTATGAAGAGATTAGTAATATACTCAACGTACCACTAGGTACAGTGAAGTCAAGGATAAACCGTGCTAGATTGCAGCTCCAAGAAGAGCTAAAACATGTAAATGAAACAAGGAGAACATAAATTTGATGAATTGCTACAAGTTTCGGGATTCAATATCCCTATACATAGATAAAGAACTCTCTATAAAAGATATCAACCGTTTTAATCACCATTTAGAAACATGTAGTTCCTGTCGAGTGTTGTTCCAAGGAACTTTAAACGTTGTATCTTCCATGAAGAAAATACCTGCAGTGACTGTTTCTGCTGATTTTGGTAAACGGCTTCAAAAGCGTATCACACGTGAGCAAGCTCGTGAGAAAACTCGCAGACGAAGGATGGTTCCTGTGCAGAGATTGGGGCTTCAGCCGAGATATGCATTTGCTTCTGTCACCGCATTGGTTGCTATATTGGTTATTTCTGTGAGCATCTTTACGGTAGATAATGATGATATTCCAGTGATTGGGAATACACCTGCGTTATCTACTACTAGCGAAGTAGTACCTCAAGAGGAACCGGAGTCTCACATTCCTGTAAGTTCACTTGCTGCGGGTTCTCAAGAAGATTCTTCCATGATTAACATGCCGCCCATACATCCTCAAATACAGAGCCAAGTTAGACAAGTAAGCGGAAATTAATCTCAGTTCTCTCGACTCTCCTTTTATTTTTTCACCTTGGTGCTTAAGTTATATGCGTGAGTAATTCAAAGAGCCTTCCAGACACTTTCACCATCTATTCATTTTTTACTGTACTATTGGTTCTAATTCTGTTTGTCCTTTTTATTTTTCCTGCGCCAGAAGGTATACTTTTTTCAGTTTTGCGAATTTTGCTGATATTACTTGTTGGACTACTCTTTTATCAATCTCTTCAGCCCTCTCGAAAACTTACAGAAGTAGAGAAAAGAATTCATGATACAGATTTCCAGTCAACTAGCTCATTTGATCCTCTAACTGCTATTCAACGAGATGACGAGGATTTAATAGAGGATTTATTGGGTAGTGCCACTGAGTTTCTGAGAAACGTCTTTCCTAACTTTACATCTGGAATATACTTGGCAAATCTGTCAGGCAGTGAATTGGTTTTAAGAAGAGAGACAGGTGAGACTTCCCAATTTATAGAAGCGCTTGATCCGGATGATGAAAATATTCGACAATTACTATCATCTTCAGAGACAAATGTAATACTTCCGGGGGATGAAAATAGTCTATATGAGGTATTCATAAAAGATTCTGAACCTCAACTTTCACAGGGTGCACTGCTTTCAGTTCCCATACACTTTAAAGGTTCCATAAAAGGACTTTTAGCTGTCCATTCTGAAAGATTCGATGAACTAGAAAATCGCGATAAAATTCTGTTAGAAAACCAAGCTATTCAAATAGGAAGTTCCCTTAGTTTATTAAGAGGTCGTGCTAAACTTTTTACAATAAACAAATTTGAACAGAGTTTTCGAAAGTTGGTTGGAGAACTCGATCTAACCAGATCCAAAGAAGAGATGCTATCTTCACTTGTGCAATTTTGTGAAGCAGAATTTTCTTTTGATAAACTTTCCATAGTATTATTAGATCACAAATCTTCGGGGAAAGCTTTCATTGTCGGAAATTCCGGTTTTACCATGGATTATGGAGTTGGAGATGATATAGTGTATTCCGGAACTCAGTTAGAAAAAGTAATATCTAGTCAGGAAATTCTTGTTATTAATTCTAGGGATGAGATCGCTACTGAAGGAAGATTTACAGTTGGAGATATTGACGAATTTAATTTTCAGTCGTATATCGCTGTACCAATTAAGAGTCAGCATGGAGTCCAGGGCGCAATAGTGTTGGAAAGTTTTACATCCTTACATTATGATGATTCATGCAGTGATCTGCTTGAAATAGTTGCCACTGAATTAGGTGTTCTTATTAATTGGTGGGATACTTTTGGTAATATTCGAGAAACTGCTTCCAGAGATGGTCTCACGGGTCTATTTAATCATCGTGTCTTTGTTGAGCGTTTTGAAGATGAGCTTCAGCGTGCAAAACGATTTGGTGAGTCAATTGTGCTCATGATTTTAGATCTGGACAAATTCAAAAGGATAAACGATACTTATGGCCACCTGTATGGTGATTATGTGCTTAAAACAACGGCAAAATTATTGAAAGAAAGCGTTCGAGCAATTGACATCGTAGCTCGGTATGGTGGAGAAGAGTTTGCTGTGATATTAATCAATGCTCAAAAAGATACTACCATGCCTACCATGAAGCGGACTGTTAATAGTATAGCAAGTTATGAATTCGAAGAGGACGGTATAA
>Ga0208896_1001044_pt1 | contig 14103 bp, 11 predicted proteins | sample ETNtaG_27_FD_185778 | JGI IMG/M metagenome (GOLD analysis project Ga0208896, IMG submission 185778) | Marine microbial and viral communities from oxygen minimum zone, Eastern Pacific Ocean - ETNP201406SV63 (SPAdes) (version 2) | ecosystem: Environmental > Aquatic > Marine > Oceanic ... | reverse complement strand
AGCCAGTTATTTTTGTTTTCATACTAGAATTATATTTAAATTTGAACTTAGTCAAAGTCCAAATTCCGTTTGATGTGTGAGGGAGGATATATTAATACTTAGCTGAGTGAAAGTAGACTCCTCCTTATGCCTTAAAAATATGAATGAATATGCGAAGGAGGGATAAAATGAATCATTTGATAAATTTAATTTATAAATACATTGAATTTTAGTGCAATAAAAATACTCGCTTTTATACTTGTGATATTTCCTGGATTGGCTATTTCCGACTTTAGTACTCCAACCATATACGCATCTTTTAATGACAATCTAAAATCAGAATTCACAAAAGCTGTAAAGCGAGAATTTAATGCGGCCTCAAAAAAAGCAGGTATTTCAGTAGCCGTTTATACAAAAGACAAAATGTGGCTGTATTCTCAAGGTATTGCCGACTCAACAACTGAAATGACAATCAATACTCCAATATTGATTGGTAGCACTTCAAAAACACTCGTATCTTCTCTAATCCTGATGCAAATTGAGCAGGGTTTATATAATATTGACAGCTCCCTCGAGTCAGTTCTGTCTGGACATCCCGATTATTCGACATTTGATAAAAATATAATTAACCCAAAAGTAACTATAGAAGAGTTGCTTTCAATGAGATCTGGTTTACCTGATTTCAACGATAACAGAAAAGGTATAAGTGGACTATTTAAGAGCTCTTCTTGGAAACCGTCGCAAAATATCCAGCTTAACAAATCACCATACGTCAAGCCAGGAGAATTTGACTACAACGATACCAACCTAGCGCTATTGGGATTGATAGCAGAATACCATGGCGGTAATGACCTTTATTCCTTATACAAACAAACATTTTTTAACAAGTTGGACTTAACTCTAATTCCTTTATCCAGTAGCATCATAGGGATGAATCCTGCAATGCCCTATGATAACCTGCACCCTTGGGCAGAAGGATTTGGAAATGTAATTGAGGCCGCACCTTTCAATTTTGAGTATTGGATTAAAGGGCAATCGAGAATGAGATGGGCATGCTGTTGGATGGTATCAACTCCAGCCAACTTATCACGTTGGGGCTACGAACTCTACAGCAGTAAAGGCAATGCTATCCCAATATCAGTACGAAACAAATTATTAAACTCAATGAAAGGAAATAGTGTAACTTTTCAGGGAGCCAGACAGAAATACGGTTATTTCGTAACCGAAAGAATGTTGACTCTACCGTCCTCCAGAAGTATAACAACATATGGACATCCTGGAGGTGGGGGAGGTTATTCAACTTTACTAAGATACTCTCCAGAACTTGATCTTTCAATCGCTATACTGGTTAACTCACCATTGAAATTTCAAGGGTCCTGTAAAAAATATGATCCGAAAACTTGTATAGCAGAATCAATTTTTACGTCATATTCAAAATAATAAAGATAAAAGTCCAAATTCCGCTTGATGTGTGAGGGAGAGTTAATTAATTCATATCAGCAATATTAATACTTTGATTATAGGGTACAGTAATATTTTTTATAGTTTGTAGTTAAGTCCGAAATATAATTCTGTACCAGAACTATCTAAATCGACCGTAACTCCGCTAGCTACTATATCTTCCCATTCAATTCCTTTATATTGCACTGTAGTCTCTATCTCTAAATTTTTTGACAAACCATAAACACCGCCGACTCCAAAATTCCATCCTATTCCATTCAAATCATCATTACCTGTAAAGTATTGAGCAGTATTTTTCCATTCATAAAAACCTACTCCAGCAACAGCATAAGGCCCAAAACTACCAACTATAGGCTTTTTTGAAAACATTTTATAGTCAATATTTATATCGCTAAATTTTTCTTGAGCAATAGTACCACTTTTACCTTTTACTGATTGGTATGATAGTTCAAGCCTATTATTATTTTTCATAATGCGGCCAATTTTTATTGGTGTTGAGCTAGTGTCATAGTCAACTGATCCTGAAACTGTAAATCCACCAGCTGCTGCACTTGCTTCTAACGAGCTTGAACCAGTAGTAGCGCCAAGACCAAAGTAATAATCATTTTCTTCAGAATGTACAATTGAAGATATTGAAAAAAATGTTACAAAAAGTATGGTATATATATTCATAGTGTACTCCTAACTATTTTTTTATTAATTTCATCCAACCAAATAATACGTTGTATATTTAGACTAGGTTTAAATTTATATAATTAGTCATTTATAACTCCAATGGAGTAGTTTTTTTCATATTAGGATAAAAAATTAATTTGACCTTATAATTTATATATATTCCTTGATATATATCAACTTGGACTAAATTCCAAATTTCGTTTGATGTGTGAGGGAGGAATAGACGGGAAGTTTGACCGTAATATAGTGTCATTAATAACGTCGTATATGCTTAGGCAGGTCTTTAAATGATGATAACACCTGTGATTATTTATTGGAATCGTCGAGTGTTAAAAGGCTAATGAAATATCCTTATGCACAGCCAAACAACTTGCGATGTATTCCGCTTGCTCTTCGCTAAGTTTCTCTTGTAGTCTGGCACCAACACTGCTTCTAATGGCGTTGTCATATTGGCTTAGTCCTGGCAGTAGTTCTACTGCAGCCCTGTGTCGCCAAGCCACTTCGTCAGTAAATAACACAAGCGCTTGTTCAAGCAACAGCTCAGCCTTTTCTCTGTCCGGTGTTCTCTTAAAGGCGCGCCTTGCTTTAGAAATCTTGGACTTGATGGCGCTAGCACCAGAAACATTACCCAAGCGTTTTTCAACAAGCTTGATTTTAGCCATCGCCTCTTCAGCGCTAGCACTAGCGATGATCGGCTTGAGGCCGAGCAAGTCATTCTCTATGCCTGAAAGCGCCTCATGTAAATTAATTAGTTTTTGTAATTCCACAAGTGGTTCATAAGCCTCATCGACATTACTGCGGTATAGCTTGCGCGCTTTATCCTCTGCGTTTGCAAGGGTTAAGTATTTTTCACGCTCGGCCTGCCAGTGACTTGGGATTTGACTTTCCAATTCAAATTTCTGAGATTGTAGGTCGGCGATATGAGTATTCATCTTGCCAATGTCATCACTCATGGTCTCACCGTCACGGTTGCGCTGGCGAATTTTCCTTTCATAGGCTTCAATGTCACTATCAATAAATTTTATTTTTCTTTGCAGTAAGCGCACTTCTTCATGAAGCCCCCGATAGTCAATAGAAAACGCCCCTAGAGCTCTTTCACTTGATTTAATGGTATCGATTAATGCGAAAGTAGCAATCACTCTTTGGTGTGTTTCTGCAAAGTTATCTTGTTGCTTTTGAGGTAGATAGCTGACGTTCAGTGTTTGTGCTGTCGTAACACTTGAACGCAATACGCCTTCCTCATTTTCATAAATATCAAATAAATACTCTTCTAAGCAAGATTGAAACTTAGGGTTGATAGGCGGCGGTGCATTTTCAGAAGATAGGAAGATGTACTTTGGTAAATAGTTTACTAAAGCCGGGTAGTAGCCTGCGATGGTAAGGCCTGCCAATTGTAGGATGATGAATGCAACAACACCTCGATAGATTTGTTGTGTTCTTACACTTGGTGGTGCAACACTTCGTAAGTAGAACAGTGAAAAGCCAAAAGGCGGTGTCAGAAATGAGGTTTGCATATTCATGCCGATCATTACTCCGAGCCATACAGCGGTGATGTTGGCTGAAGGCTCCGCGAGTAGAATTGGCGCGACAATTGGCACAACAACAACGGCTATCTCAATGAAATCCAAGAAAAACCCGAGGAAGAAAATAACCGCCATAACAACAATAAATTGCGCCCAGAAGCCACCGTCAAGTCCTGTTAGAAATTCCTTAACAATTACTTCGCCACCGAAGCCCCTGAATGCAGTCGTAAGCATCGCCGCACCAAGGAGGATAATGAAAACCATCGACGTTGTTTTGGCTGTTTCAACCATCACACCGCGCAAGGTGTCATCTATCTTAAAGATACGCCAGCCACTCCAAAATACACCGGTGCACAAAACCAAAACAGCTATGGTTGCTAGAGTGACGCCGATGACGTCTGTTGTTGTTTTTATATTTTTTACATTAAGATCAAAATAATTGAGGATTATTGCAATGACAATTGTTGATCCGATGGTTAGGATTGCAGGCAAGTAGGTGGTCTTTTTATCAGGATAGAGGCGATATCCACCCATCACCATTGCGCCAACGGCACCAATTGATCCAGCCTGATTCACCGTTGCAACACCCAAAATGATTGAGCCAAGCACGGTAAAAATCAGCAGTAATGGCGGCACTAAGGAGAGTGAAATTCGAATGAAAAACTGCAAATCGTATTTGCCTTCGTTTTTTACGGCAGGAGCGACTTCGGGTTTGATTAATGCGTAGATCAGAATATAGAGCATGTACAATCCGACGAGAATCAGTCCGGGTATAAAGGCGCCCATAAACATATCGCCTGCACTGGTCGAAGTTACGTCAAGAGTCGTGGGCATGACAAACTCACCGGTTGCCTCTTTGTATTGTGCGGCCCTGGTTGTGCTGGCGATATCTGAAGCGTTCGACAATTGATCGGCAAGAAGAATAAGCACAATCGAGGGTGGAATAATTTGTCCCAATGTACCAGAGGCACAAATAGTGCCGGTAGCCAATGATTTAGAGTAGTTATTTTTTAACATTGCCGGCAATGAGATGAGCCCCATTGCAATCACAGTAGCACCAACAATACCGGTTGTGGCAGCTAAAAGCGCACCAACAAACACAACTGAGATGCCGAGTCCGCCGGGGATTGGTCCAAAAAGTTGCGCCATGGCTACCAGTAAGTCTTCAGCAATTTTTGAGCGCTGTAGCATAATGCCCATAAAAATAAACAGCGGCACTGCAATCAGCGTGTCTCGTTCAACGTCCCAATAAAGGCTGCGAAAATTTGTTACCCCGGCATTGAGCCATTCCACAGGTCCGCCATGGATAAAGTATGCGCCAATATCACCCTCGACAAGATAGCCGATCAATGTCGCTATGCCGATTGCCAAAATAGAAGATCCAGGCAGTGAATAAGCAACAGGAAATCCTGATATAAGGGCGCCCATCATTAAGAGAATAAGTAGAATTAGAAAGTAAGTTTCCATAGTTATGAGTAATTGTTTGTTGTTTGTCTTTTCATTAAGTATTCAGATGTTTCTCTGGTGCAGTCATTTATAGATCTTGTACACTCTCTATTCGATGGGTTTCCCCTTTTTCACCACGCAGGTTTGCCATATTTTCCAAAGCATAACTAACGAATTGCACCAACATGCTCACTGCATAAATGATGAGAAAACCCACCATAATATATTTGACGTACATGCCATAGCCCTGTTGATAGCCTTCAAATGTTAAAATGGGTCCTGTCAAGCTACTGCCGCGATTCCACATCCCTGACAGTAGAATTATCCAGCACAAAGGCAAGCCCAATATAAGACAACCAACAACATTAGTAATGTATTTTTTGCGTTTGTTGAAGGATGCATAAAGTACATCAACACGTACATGTCCTTCAGAAACTAAGGCATAAGAGCTGGCAAATAGAAACAGCGCAGCGTAATAGAAGCGCACCAGATCGCCCATAAATGCTTGCTCGTAGGAAAAGATAAAACGCGCAATAACAATAAGAAACTCGGTAACGACAACCAGTAATGCGAGCCAGATAAAGTCAAGCCCTTTGGAAAAATAAGCGATAATGGCGCCAACAATAAACATCGGATAAAGCACATAAGTACCGCGGAAACTCGAGCGACCAAGTTGTATCGTAAGCTCTTGACCAACAAAAATTTCGAGAAAATTTTCTATCCTTAGAAAAGAGATAAATACATCGACGAGTCCAATCAATAAAATTGCCCAAAATGCTGCACGAATAATGTAGGCAGAGAAATCAGACCAGAGTTTGGCATCATCACGTAAGTTGCGATGATGTGTTTTGTGTACCCATAGAGCGGCAAAAACTAGTACGGCCAATAGCATCAAAAACTGAATCCAGCCTTGAGAAATGGCAGAATCTTCGAGTGCATTTCGCAAAGGAGAAAAACCAAGCCATTGTTGATGTTTAAGAAAATTAATGGGGCCTGGCCAGCCCTTAACAAAAATGAGGTAAGTGTTGAATAAAAATACAAGAACATAAGCAACCATTGCTGCTGCTGCTGCTCGATATAAAAGCACAGAAATTGGATGATTTTCCAGCGCGCTAGCCATCACAGATTGTTGAGTGTTGGATTTGCTTGGTTGGTTCAACTTTGGCTCTGTCATATATATTTAATTTTTTAAAAAGTTCTGGTTCTGCTAAGTTAGCGATCTTGGAGGCATGATAAACGGCACAAGATGTTTTTATCAAATGCTGCACAAGTGCCAATCAAAGGCATACCTTAAAAAAACTTACACACATAATAAAGAGCGGTACCCTAGAATACCGCTCTTCTTATGGAATAAGCCTAATGTTACATTAAACTCCGAGTGCGCGGTTACGCTGCTCAACATAAGCTTGATCAGAGATCTTAGACCAAGCACCAAGCGACTCCCTAGATGCCGCGAAGCTTTTATGTACTCTATCAGCGAGATCACTATGCTGACGCACTTCATTAAAGACCTCTTCTGCAGCTTCAGCAAATGAATCGTAGATATCATCGTTGAATCGACGCAGCTTAACACCATGCTCATTGACCAATTTTTCAAGATCACGACCATTGTTGGCATTGTACTCAGCCATCATCAACTCATTTTCAGAGGCAGATGCCGCTTTGATAATTGCCTGGTCTGCACCGGAAAGGTTTTCCCACCAGTCTTTATTCATGCCCAAAGATAGCATTGAACCAGGCTCGTGCATTCCTGGGTAGTAGTAGTACTTGGCAGCTTCATAGAACTTCATGTAGCTATCGTTGTAAGGACCAACCCATTCAGTGGCGTCAATCGCACCAGACATCAAATTCTCATAAATTTGACCACCCGGTAATGACACAGGTGAAGCGCCTAATTTGGCCATAACATCACCACCTAGACCCGGTATTCTCATTTTCAAACCTTTAAGGTCGTCCACTGAGTTAATCTCTTTACGGAACCAGCCACCCATTTGCACACCAGTGTTACCACAAGGTAGACATTTGAGGCCATAACCACTTGTCAGTTCGTCCCACAACTCTTGACCACCGCCAAAATGAACCCAGGCGTTGATTTCAGTGCAAGTTAAGCCAAAAGGTACGCCTGTGAAGTAGGCAAAACCAGGATGCTTGCCTTTCCAGTAGTACTCCGCAGAGTGATACATTTGCGCATTGCCGGAAGCGACTTCGTCAAATGAGTCAAAAGCTTTGACACGCTCACCTGCGGCAAAATAGTTGACCTTCATTCGGCCATCAGTCATTGCTTCTAGGTTAGCTGCAAAGCGTTGTGCGCCAGTACCTAAACCAGGGAAGTCCCTAGGCCAAGTACTAACCATGTTGATTTCCATATTGCCAGACGCGATGGCCGGTGTTGGAAGGGTTGAGACCGCAGCAACACCACTTACAGCAGCTGTAGCCTTAAGAAATTTTCTTCGATTTAAATCCATTGTTTCTCCTCATATAGTTAACAAAAATAATCAACAGCAAACAAAATCTAACTGCTAATTCACACTATTTCTCAAGATTTCTTGAGAAAAAAATGCCTGACGTATTGCAATCTTTCTATCTATCTTTAATGCCAAGCATATTCTGTTGATCTTAAATTGGTGTTGCCCAGATTTTCCCACTTCACCTTATTTAAGAAAAAAATCCATTTAAATTTCGAATTGAAACCAAGTCTTTTATTATAAATCATTGTAGCACATTCAATTTGGAAACAATATCTGAAAACTTTTCACCCTGCACTGCCACATGAGATTTCATAAGCGATTCTGAGGCGTCTATGTTGCCATCTAAAATGCTTTTAGCAACTTCTATATGTTCTTTTTGAGATTCATGCATACGGTGTCTTACCTGTAATTGCAATCTGCGGTAAGGGGCTAGGCGTAAATGCAAGTCTTTAGCTTTATCACATAAGAATACGTTGTGGCAAGCCTCATAAATCACATGATGAAACTCTACATTAGCATGATAAAAGTTATCGCTGTCGCCTTCAAGTTCAGCTTGATTGCAGGCATCCAATGCAGCTTGCAATTGTTGTCGTTGCTCAGAGTTGATGCGTCGTGCAGCAAGTCTGGCACATACGCCCTCCATCTCGGACATCACCTCAAACATTTCCATAATTTCTGCTAAACTGAACTTGCGCACAAAAGCGCCACGGCGTGGCTTAATCTCAATTAACCCAGAACTGGACAGTCGATGCAATGCCTCTCTAATGGGCGTTCTAGACACTGTAAAGCGCTCGGTTAGGGCTACTTCATCAAGCTTTTCGCCTGGCTTCAAATTTCCGGCAATAATATCTTGCTCTAACTGTTCACGTAATTTATCTGCTGAATTCATAACTCATTAATACAAAAAAAAGTGGCACGGGTAAGGTAACTAAACAACACAATTAAGGGGCCTATCATACACAATACAACTTGATTATATACTAAAGATTGCTTATTGTATACAAAAATGAGTATAATGGATACAATAGTGCCAGAATGGGACTATATGAATAACCTTGTAGTGTTGCCGTTATTGAAGAATTTCACTCCTTTGGTTCTTCAATAGCAGCATCATTTAAAGCTATTATATTGGGCTGGTACAGAACAGCTTCAGTAAACAATATAAATGTTAATGGGTAGTCTGTAGTTCAGAAATTATTAGGCACTCAAAAAGTTAATTGCTATAACCAGGACCGCATATTCAGGATATTTAATGGTAAGTAATCATTTATTTGACCAACTGTTAGCCTCTCGATTGGAGGAAAAAAGCCCATTTTTAAGATTCGAAGATGAGGAAAGTTGGAGTTATAAAAAAACCTTAAATCTCTCTGCTCGATTGTCTAATTGTCTAGTCAAACTTTCTGTGCATGCGGGCGACCGAGTTGCAGTGCAAGTGGATAAGTCGCCTCATGCTATCGCCCTTTATATAGCCTGTATTCGTTGTGGAGCTGTTTTTTTGCCATTAAATACAGCCTACACCTCTAAAGAAATAGAATATTTATTAACTGATGCTCAACCTAGTCTTTTGATTTGCGACCCTCGACAAACACAAGCCTTTTCCGTTATTGCTGATCGTCATAAAATAATGCTTTCTTCGCTTGATAGCCAGGGTGTTGGCGAACTTATGTGTTTAGCAAAAGGCGAATCAACAAGCTTTCAGACAATTGCTCGTGAGCCCGACGACCTGGCGGCCTTGCTTTACACCTCAGGCACAACTGGTCGTCCTAAGGGAGCGATGTTAAGCCATAACAACTTGCTTTCAAATGCAATTGCTTTGGCAAAGATTTGGCATTTTAATCGGCAAGATGTTTTGTTGCATGCCTTGCCAATTTTTCATACACATGGCTTGTTTGTTGCTACTAATGTCACTCTCGCTGTGGGCTGCTCTATGTATTTACTGACGAAATTTGATGCCGAGCAACTGATTCGACTGATGCCCAATAGCAGCGTTATGATGGGAGTACCTACTCACTACACTCGCCTGCTATCAGAGCAAAACCTAACTAAAAAAGTAACCGAAAACATGCGTGTTTTTATATCTGGCAGTGCGCCACTACTTAATGAGACGCACGAGGCCTTTGAGTGTCGAACGGGCCATAATATTCTTGAGCGCTATGGCATGACTGAAACTAATATGAATACATCTAACCCTATCAAAGGAGAGCGACGCGTTGGTACTGTGGGCAAAGCTCTACCCCAAATTGAAGTGCGTATTACTAATACAGATACGGGTGACAAGCAAAATGCAGGAGAAGTTGGAATGATTGAAGTTCGAGGTCCTAATGTCTTTATTGGCTATTGGCAAATGCCTGAAAAAACCGCCGAAGAATTTCGTCATGATGGATTTTTTATCACAGGTGATTTGGGTCGTATCGATGAGGCTGGCTATCTCTGCATTGATGGACGCGCTAAAGATTTAATTATTTCAGGCGGTTTAAATGTTTATCCTAAGGAAGTTGAGGTAATCATGGATCTAATTGAAGGTGTTGAAGAGTCAGCTGTCTATGGTGTGAGTCATCAGGATTTTGGTGAAGCAGTTGTGGCAACTGTGGTTAGAGAGGATAGAGGTTGTTTGTCAGAAGACGATATTAAAGAAGCCTTAAAACCACAATTGGCGCGCTTTAAACAACCGAAATGCATCTTTTTTGCAGACTCTCTTCCGCGAAATGCAATGGGCAAGGTGCAAAAAAATAAGTTGCGAGACCAGCACAGCTCTCTGTTCCAAGCCCCCTAACTTTAATAATTTTTTTTGGAGAATATAAATGATTAATGAACTTTGCAACTTAACTGCTACCGAGGCGGTAAAACAACTTAAGCAGCGAGAAATCACCCCAAATGAATTGGTCGAAGCGGCCATAGATCGAATTCAAACAGTAGATGATACGGTTAACGCTTTGCCTATACATTGCTTTGATCGCGCTATTGATCAAGCCAAAAAAATGAGTCACGAAGCGCCATCAGACAATCCAAGATCACTTCAAGGGTTGCCGATTGCAGTAAAAGATTATAACGATGTTTCTGGTGTCATAACTACCTATGGCTCGCCTATATTTGCCAATCATATAGCAAAAAAATCTGATGCAACGGTCGCTCAGCTGGAAAAAAACGACGCCATTACGATCGCCAAATCAAACGTACCGGAGTGGGCTGGCGGCCACACCGTAAATCCTGTATTTGGCATTACTCGCAATCCATGGGACACACGGATGAGCGTCGGAGGCTCATCGGGCGGCTCGGCTGCCGCACTTGCTAGTGGCTCAATTTGGCTAGCGACTGGTAATGACCTGGGCGGTAGTTTACGAACACCTGCGAGCTTCAATGGCATTGTTGGTTTGCGTCCTACTGCAGGCAGAGTTCCAAGGGGTGAGCGACTACTGCCATTTGATTCTCTATGGGTGGAAGGCCCAATGGCTCGCAATGTTGCTGATGTGGCATTAATGCTTGATGCTGGTGTTGGTCAAACCGCGGTTGACCCGTTGTCATTTAATGACTCTCAAGGTTTATTTGTTGATCAGCTTGAACAGGGGGCGCTTCCATCACGCGTAGCTTTTAGTCCTGATTTGGGCGTAGCGCCAATGGACAAAGAAATTGCTCAAATATGCCAAACTGCTGCGCTTAATTTCAATCAAATGGGCGCTAAAGTCACCAATGATATTCCTGACTTTAGCGGCGCTCTGGAAGGGTTTCAAACCATGCGAGCACTGCTCTTTGGTTCCATGATGGGTCCAATTTTAGAACAATATCGTGAACAAATATCTGCTGATATTGTGGGCAACATCGAGCGAGGTTTAAATATTTTGCCAGATCAAATATTTGCTGCTGAGCGTTTGCGTGCCAGTTTGTATAAAGGCATGGTAGCGTTTTTTGAAACTCACGACTTGTTGATTTGTCCCACAACATCGGTACCGCCTTTCCCAGTGGAAGAGCCCTACGTTAAGGAAATCGATGGGCGGCCATGCGAAACTTATATTGATTGGTTTTCCATAACTTTTGCTCTGACAATGACGGGTTGTCCAGTAATAAGTTTACCCTGTGGCTTTACCGATAAAGGCTTACCTGTGGGCATTCAAATCGTTGGCAAGCCCAGAGGTGAGGCGGCCTTGTTAAGAGCGGCTCAGCAACTTGAATCCATTTTGGGTGTGTGCTTGAAAAAGCCAATTTTTCCTCGCAAGGGAACGAATTAGAGGTTTCCTATAGTGAGTATTTTTCAGCAGCTTATTTTGACTTTACGGGGCACTACCCAGGGGTCATTTATTGAACGTAAACTAAACTTGCGAGAAGAAACTATGAGTATTGGGGAGCTTTGTAAACGAATCATGCAATCCGATGGCGAGTACTCGAGTCTGTTGTTGTCAGAGCGAATTCTCAATGCCTACGCCGAACTGGATGATGAGCAACAATTGGCTTTTTTTAATCTCCTCCTGGCAGACTATGATATTGATGTTGATCAGCTCAAGCGTTCAGTGGACGCTTATGCTTTGCAGCCTTCAGGCCCAAATATGAACCAACTCACAAGCGCGGCAGAGCCTAGTCGACAGGAATTGTTGAGGCGTCTTAATTTTGGCCACAAGGCCACGCCAAAGTTGGTGAAAATGCGTGAAAACTTACTGAACGCTGCTCAAAAACAACCAGAACTGAAGAAAATGGATGCTGATTTTAAACATCTGTTTAACTCTTGGTTTAACCGTGGTTTTTTAATAATGCAGCCCATTGACTGGCAGACACCGGCCCATATTCTAGAAAAGATAATTGCCTACGAAGCAGTTCATGAAATTAAAAATTGGAGGGCATTAAGACAGCGGCTTGAGCCTGCAGATCGCCGTTGTTATGCATTTTTTCATCCGAGCATGATTGATGACCCTTTGGTTTTTGTCGAAGTTGCACTGACTCATAAAGTGTCGTCAAGTATTAACGAAATACTTAGCGATGACAGAGAGGTGCTTGACCCCATACAAGCAAAGTGCGCTATTTTTTACTCTATCTCAAATTGTCACGAGGGTTTGGCGGGAATCTCTTTTGGCAACTTCTTGATAAAACAGGTGGCAACTCGTTTGCAAAAAGATTTGCCACAATTGCAAGACTTTTCTACCATTTCACCTGCACCCGCCTTTAGTCAGTGGTTGCAACAACAGGCTGAGCACGAGTTCCTTATAAAGAAACTGCTCCAGCAAGTTGAGCAGCCGCTAGATTTGACCAATCAAAACCAGTTAATTTGCCTTGCTGCAGAATACTATCTTTTAGAAAAAACAGCAGGGAAAAAACCTATTGATCCAGTTGCGCGTTTTCATCTGAAAAACGGCGCTACTTTGCATCGCATTAATCCCGTGGCCGATTTATCTGAAAATGGCTTGAAGCAATCCATGGGATTAATGGTTAATTACCATTATGATTTATCCACCGTTGAACGGAACCATGAGCGCTATGTTAACCAGCATGAAGTGATTTGCCACAAACAAATTAGTCAACTATTGAATTGACAAACTACCGCTATGAGTGATTACCACAATGGCTTTTTATAGATAGATTATAAGTCAACTTGAACTAACGTCCAAATTTCGTTTGATGTGTGAAGGAGGTTATATTAATATATAGCCGAGAGCAATGAGCCTCCCCCTAGGGGTGTTCAAAGTGTGAATAAATATGCGAATATTGAAAAGCATCAGAAAAGTGGTTAGAAACTTCTCAACATTCAGTTCAACTACAGCATTTTGAAAAGATGATTTGAGTCTATCACTGTAGCAAATTCGCCGTTCAAACTTGCAAGTGCGGTCGAATGAATTAATTCCGAACTGAAATGCTCCCCATTAATTCCGACCTTATTGAAGGTGGCAGTGGCGTCAGAGATGAGATATGTATCGTATGAGTAATTGCCAGCCATACGAGTTGTTGTTGACACGCAATGGTCTGTTGTAAGGCCAACTATAACAAGCGTATCACAACTTTTACTATCGATAATCTCTTTCAAATTAGTGCCAATAAAACTGCTGTTTACGGATTTTGTGATGACGATTTCATCGGGCATAGGCATTGCCACTGGATTGAACTTAAAACCTTCATTATCTTTATGAAGTTTAGATGAGGGATTGGTGGAACTATGTCTGATATGGATGATTTCCAATCCAATTTTTCTCCACTTTTCAATGATGGCAGAACAGATTATTTCTGCGTCCCTATTATTTCTGCCACCTCCCCAATATTCTTCCTCTAAGAAGCCCATTTGTATGTCTACACAAATTAAGATGGGCGATTTTTTACGCAGTTTCATTTACTCTCCTTACAGCATTTGATGCTGGTGTTATTCTTTCCATATTTGCTCTATATGTTCCTTAATTATCTAATTTTTTAGGAGTAGTTTTTTCATATTACAATCCAACCCATATAAATACCAACCATTACAAAGACAAAGGTTAGAAGTGTCATTTTGAGTAGGTATCTCATACTAGGATTGTATATTAACTTGAATCAAAGTCCAAATTTCGTTTGATGTGTGAGGGAGGCTAGCTACTTACCTA
>Ga0208896_1001026_pt1 | contig 14261 bp, 7 predicted proteins | sample ETNtaG_27_FD_185778 | JGI IMG/M metagenome (GOLD analysis project Ga0208896, IMG submission 185778) | Marine microbial and viral communities from oxygen minimum zone, Eastern Pacific Ocean - ETNP201406SV63 (SPAdes) (version 2) | ecosystem: Environmental > Aquatic > Marine > Oceanic ... | reverse complement strand
TATAATGATATTCCTCTTATTACTGTCCATTTCTTGTACAGTTAAACCAACTTCTAATATAAAATCAGAATCTAGTAAATATTCAAAACAAGTTAAGAAGATAGTAATGCGAGATAGTGTACAACTCAATACAGAGATATTTATTCCTTTAAATGCAAAAGTTAAACTTCCCATACTTTTGACTAGGACTCCATACGGACTAAGACATAATACTAATGGTCTTCATTCTGCTCTTTATTCTTCTTATAAAGAATTGGCCGATGACCAATACATTTTCGTTTTTCAAGATATTAGAGGGAGATATAGTTCTGGTGGAGAGTTTAGCATGTTACGAACACCAGTTTCTGAAGATGCGAATACAAAAATTGATGAAGCAACGGATACTTATGATACTATTGAATGGCTATTAAAAAATATTGATGGCCATAATGGTAAGGTAGGTATTCTGGGCATATCTTACGGTGGATGGTTGACTGCAATAGCTCTAACAGATATACACCCAGCTGTTAAAGCAATTTCACCCCAAGCCTCGCCATCAGATATGTATATGGGTGATGATTTTTTTCATAATGGAGCTTTTAGACTCAGCCCTTCTTTTGGTTATGCAGCTATGATGGAAAGATCAAAAGAGAACTTTCCCTTTGATTTCGGAGATGAGGACGTATATGATTTTTATTTAAATCTGGGTCCACTCTCAAATGTCAACAAAAAATATTTTTTTGATAAAGTTCCAACTTGGAATAACTTTATGGAACACAGTAATTATGATTCATTTTGGAAAGAAAAAGAAGTTACACATTATTTAGAGGACATCAGTGTACCTGCGTTAAATGTTGCAGGATGGTGGGATGCAGAAGATTTTTATGGCCCAATGAAAATATATGAAAAATTAGAAGAGAATGATCAGTCTAATATTAATAATTTGGTTGTAGGTCCATGGCGTCATGGTGGTTGGGCTAGGGGAAAAGGAGATAGTCTCTGGGCCATTGGATTTGGTAGTAACACCTCTGAATATTATAGAAGTAAGATACAAGCACCGTGGTTTTTTCATCATCTCAAAGGAAATAATTCACAGAATTTTCCAGAAGCTCATGTATTCATTACAGGTTTAAATCAGTGGAAATCTTTTAAGACTTGGCCACCATTATCTGAAACTAAACCTACAAACTTTTATTTTCGGCCTGATAATAGCATTACAATGAATCTCTCGGTTGATAAAGAAGGTACGGAATCGCTTTCTTATGTATCAGATCCCAACAATCCTGTGCCATATTCAAAAAGACCAATTAAAGGTTTTTGGCAAGGTGCTCAAGCAATGTGGAAAGTAGAAGATCAGCGTTTCTTAGATAATAGAGAAGATGTATTGACCTGGATGACTAAACCTTTAGAAGAGGGGATTGAAATTGCCGGTGAAATCATTTTGAACTTGTTTGCCTCAACAACAGGTACTGATGCTGACTGGATTGTAAAATTAATTGATGTTTACCCGGAAGATTCATCTGATTTAATTATGGCTAATTACCAGCTTATGATTGCAGATGAAGTAATTCGATCAAAATTTAAAGATAGTTTTTCTGAACCGAAACCATTAGTGCCTGATGAAATCAATCATTTTAAAATCTCACTTGGAACAAGAGCCCATAAATTTAAAAAAGGGCATAGAATAATGGTGAAAATTCATAGTACGTGGTTTCCTCTTATTGATCGTAATCCACAGAATTTTATCAGTATACCAACAGCTACTAAAAATGATTATGCAGTTGCAACTCAATCTATATTTTTATCAAGATCAAAGGCTACATATATAGAGCTGCCAGTGATTCAAAAAAAGGAAAATAATGATGAATAAAATGATGATAGTTAGAAATATAAGAATGTTTATTTCTGCAATGATGAGCATTTTTTCAATGCTTATTGCCGGCAATGATGATGTTTTACATCCTATGGATATTTTTGATATAGAGAGTGTTTCAGACCCTCGGATTTCTCCAGATGGCTCTAAGATTCTTTATGTTAGATCTGGCAGTGATATCATGAATGATAAACGTTATTCTAATATTTGGATTATTAATTTTGATGGCTCCAATCATCGCCCTCTCACCAGTGGACAAAAAAGCAATAGTCAGCCTCGCTGGTCTCCTGATGGTAATCAGATTATTTATGTATCTAATTCATCTGGATCAGTTCAGATTCATAAGCGTTGGATGGATACAGGCGAGACAACTATATTGACAAATATACAAACTGGTCCCCATGGAATAAGTTGGTCTCCTGATGGTAAGTTTATAGCCTTTTTTGGTACAGTTTCCCATGGCGCTGATTTTAAAGTAGATATGCCTTCTCCACCTAAGGGAGCAGAATGGGCAACACCAGCAAAAGTAATTGATCGTTTAGTTTATCGATTTAATGGTGTCGGTTATTTAAAAGGGTATAAGCATCTTTTTATTGTTCCTTCAGAAGGAGGAACTGAACGACAATTAACTAACGGGAAGGTTAATTATGCTCCTTATCTTGGTGGGCAAACAGTTTGGTCAATTGATAGCAAGCACATCTATGTTTCAACTAATTTAGATGAAGATTGGGAGGCTCAAGGTCCTTGGAAGCAAAGTGATATTTACCAGATCAATGTAGATGATGGATCAATGGATCAGCTTACATATCGTTTAGGCCCAGATGGAGGGCCAACGCCATCTCCAGATGGAAAGTACCTTGCATATACTGGCTATGATGATAAGAAAATGGCTACACAAATTTCTCATCTATATTTAATGAATCTTAAAACAAAAAAAATTCAAGAGATTAAGACAAAACTAGATAGGTCAATTAGTAATCTTAGATGGTCTAGAGATAGTAAGAGTATATTTTTCTTTTATGATGAAAAAGGAAATACAAAAATCGCAAAAACAAACCTTAAAGGCAAAAACAATATTATAGTTAATAATGTTGGTAGAGATTATTCTTTAACAAAGAATGGAAGTTTTGTATTCATTATAACAAAACCAGATTTACCCTCAGATCTAGCTACTAGTAGTCTAGGCAAAGAAGTAAAAATTATTACATCTATCAATGCTGATATTCTTGAACATAAAGAATTAGCAAAAGTTGAAGAAATTTGGTACAAATCTTCATTTGATGGTCTAGATATTCAAGGTTGGATAATGAAACCACCAGGATTTGATAAATCAAAAAAATATCCATTAATTATTAAAATTCATGGTGGACCATTCGCAAATTATGGTAATCGATTTTATTTAGAGAAACAACTGATGGCTGCTGAGGGTTATGTTGTACTATATGTAAATCCTAGAGGAAGTACCAGTTATGGTGAAAAATTTCAACAATTAATTCATCATGATTATCCAGGGAATGATTTCTATGATCTTAATTCAGGAGTAGATGCTGCTATTGATAAGGGATATATAGATAAAGAAAGGTTATATGTTACTGGAGGTAGTGGTGGTGGTGTTCTAACTTGTTGGATGATTGGAAGAACAACACGATTTAGAGCGGCAGTAACTGTTTATCCAGTTGTGAATTGGTATAGTTTTGTATTGTACAGTGATATTCCTTATACTGCAAATTACTGGTTTCCTGGAATGCCTTGGGATAATGTTGATATTTATGAGAGTAAAAACTTACTATCAGTAGTAAAGAATGTAAAAACTCCTACAATGGTTCTTACTGGGGAAGCTGATTACAGAACACCTATGCCTGATTCAGAACAGTACTATGCTGCACTAAAATTATTAGGTGTAGAATCTGTTTTGGTAAGAGTTCCTGATGAACCTCATGGTATTTCAGTGAGGCCAAGTCATCATATATCAAAGATAAATCATATAATGGGTTGGATTAATAAGTATAATGATAAATAATTTTGTATTTACTAAGGTGTATAAAATGAATAAAATATTTATTTGCAAATCAAAAGTACTTCAAATCTGCTGCTTAATTTTTATTATTATATTTCAACCAGCAGATGTAAATGCACAGGAAACCCTAAATGTGCTTAAAAAAGAGTTGTCACGATTAGCAGATTTATCCGGTGGTAAAATGGGCATTGGAGTTATTCATTTAGAAACAGGTCGGAAAATATTTATTAATAATAATACGCGATATCCTCTTGCAAGTACTTACAAAGTTCCTATTGCTGTTCAGTTACTTAAACGAGTAGAAAAAGGGGAAATAAATTTAACTGATATGACAAATGTACAGCCAAAAGACCAACATCCTGGAAGCGGTATTTTATCAGGGCTATTTGTTGCCCCAGGTATAGAACTATCTCTACGTAATCAATTAGAGTTAATGATGATTATTAGTGATAATAGTGCTACGGATATTTGTTTAAGTGCTGCTGGAGGTGCAAATCAAGTAACTAATCTTTTGAAGAAAAATAATATTAGAAATATGTCAATTGATCGTCCAACAATTGGAATTATTGGCGATTGGTTAGGGCTTGAATTGGAAGGCGGCGTGAATTCAAATAAAGTAATGAATGAAAAATATAATGATCTATCAAAAGAAGCTATGCGTGAAGCAAGTAATAAGTTTGAAGAAGACCCTCGTGATACTGCAACACCAAAGGCAATGGCAGAATTATTGCAGATGATATGGTCAAATAAAATATTAAGAAAAGAAAGTTCTGAAATTTTACTAGATATAATGAGTCGTTGCCAAACAGGGGAAGATAGGTTAAAAGGTTTATTGCCAACTGATACTTATGTTGCGCATAAAACTGGTACAATAGGTAGTACTACCAATGATGTAGGAATTATCCGTTTGCCAAATAATAAAGGGAATATAGTTGTGGTTGCTTTTGTGAAAGATTCTGAATTAGATATACCTGTACGAGAGCGAGCAATCGCACATGTATCTAGAGCGGTCCATGATTATTTTTTATTCAATTAGTTCAAAATTAACAAAGGAATATTAATATGCATTATCTTAAGAGAATTCTAAGCTTATCACTTTTTATTTTTTCACTAAGTGGCCAGGCGCTTAATTGGGCACCAGAGGTCAGTATTCAATTAAAGAAAATATCTGATTTAAATTATTCTAAAGATGGAAATCATATTGCGATGGTAGTAAGAGAAGCTTTAATAGAAGGAGAAAAATCGGAATATCTAAACCAAATATGGGTTTACAATGATGGTAGTGAATCTTTGACACAGTTTACATATAATGATAAATCTAGTTCACATCCAAGATTCTCACCAGATGGTCAATATTTAGCATTTATAAGTAATAGAACAGAGAAGCCACAGATATGGATAATAAAAAGTGATGGTGGTGAAGCATGGCAATTTTCATATGAAAAAGAAGGAATAGGGAGCTTTGAATGGTCAACTAATGGGAATGAGATAGCTTTCTTAATGAAAGATCCGAAGACTGAACTTGAAGAAAAAAATGAAAAAGAAAAAAAAGATGTTATAATGGTTGATCAAAATTTTAAATACTCTCATTTATATTTGAAAAAGTTCAGCTCTGGCATTGATACCTCAAAGGCTGAAAAAATAACAGAGGGCAACTTTGATATAACGGGTTTTGATTGGGCTCCTGATGGAAGTCAAATTGTTTTTGCACATGCAAAGGAACCAACATTTAATTCTAGATATATTTCAGGTGACATATCAATTGTTAAAATATCATCTAAAAGAGTTAAAAAAATTGTTGATTGGGATGGTGTAGATACTAATCCTTATTTTTCACCAGATGGAAAACTAATTGCTTTTACATCATCTGGTGAGAGGCAAGATCCTATTGGTTTAAATGACCTATATATTGTTAAAAGTAAGGGCGGTAAGCCAAAAAAGTTAGGAGAAACTCCAAATAGAAGCTTAAATATTATAAGTTGGTCTTCAAATAGTAACCATGTTTATGTTAGAGATATAGATAAAACAAACTCAGAAATTTATAAAATAAGTATAAAAGATACCGATGTTAAGCCAATCGTTCAAGCTAAAGGAAACATATCTTCAGTTTCATTATATGATGAAGGTAATAAAATTGTTTTGGCAAAAGAGCAATTAGATAAGCCAAGCGAAGTATTCATAAGCGCTTTAAGTAAAATATCTCCAAAACAGATTTCTAATTTTAATTCTAAACTAAAATTGCCAGCCTTAGCTAGGACTGAATTAATAAAATGGAAATCTAAAGATGGATTAGCTATTGAAGGATTATTAACATATCCATCTAACTATAAAAAAAATAAAAAATACCCATTGGCTTTGATCATCCATGGCGGACCAGCCGGTGTTTTCCCGCAATCATATACTGGCAATCCTGGGATTTATATGATTGAGTACTTAGCTAGTAAAGGATATGCAATCATAAGACCTAATCCAAGAGGGAGTACTGGTTATGGCAAAGACTTTCGTCATGCAAACTTTAAAGATTGGGGTTTTGGAGATTATGAGGATATAATGTCAGGTGTCGATAAAGTTATTGATATGGGGGTAGCTGATTCAAAGAGAATGGCAGTGATGGGTTGGAGTTATGGAGGTTATATGACCTCTTTTGTTGTAACTAGGACTAACCGTTTTAAGGCTGCGAGCATGGGTGCAGGCTTACCAAATCTAGTAAGCATGACAACGACTACTGATATTCCAGCCTACTTAGTGGCGCACATGGGAGGTGAGTTTTGGGATAATTATGAAACATATGAAAAGCATTCTGCAATTTATCGGTTTAAAAATATTCAAACGCCGACTCAAGTAATTCATGGAGCTAACGATCTTAGAGTTCCTTTTACGCAAGGACAAGAATTTTATGTTGGTCTAAAAAGAAAAGGCGTGCCAACAGAAATGGTGGTATATCCAAGGACACCGCATGGCCCTAGAGAGCCGAAATTGCTGATGGATGTTTCCCCTAGAATTCTAGAATGGCTTGATAAATATATTAAACGATAATTATTCAATCAATGAAGCATTCTAGAAGAGATTTTTTTAAAAAAGGAGCCGCGGCATTAGCTGCCTTAAGTGTTGCTTCTTCGGGTAGTCTTAAACTGTTTTCAAAGAAGCCAGAAAAAGCATCAAAATCATTAAGAATCCTTATTTTAGGAGGAACAGCATTTACGGGTCCACACCAAATAAAATATGCAATTGATAGAGGTCATAAGGTTTCTATTTTTAATCGTGGTAGAACTAAACCTACTTTAAATAAAGAATATTTTGATAAAGTTGAACATCTTATCGGTGATCGAAATAATAATTTAAATGTCCTAAAAAATAGAAAATGGGATGCGGTTATTGATAACTCTGCTACTTATCCACGATGGGTTAAACAGACAACAGATATATTAAAAGAAAATGCAAACATTTATCTTTTCACTTCATCACTTTCCGTGCATTCAGATTTTTCAGTTAGAGGTATAACCGAAGAGCACCCTGTTGCAACTATTGACGATCCAACAATTGAAGATATGAGTGCATATGGCCCATTAAAAGCTTTATCAGAAAAAGTAGCTAAGAAAGCATTTACAGATAGAGCCATAATTGTAAGACCACATTTAATTGTTGGACCAGGTGATCGAACAGATAGATGGACATATTGGCCAGTTAGGATCAATCGAGGAGGTGAAGTTTTAGCTCCAGGCGACCCGTCTCAACCAGCGCAATATATTGATGCTAGAGATCTCTCTGAGTTTGATATTCATCTTATTGAGAATAATTTATTTGGGACTTATACTGCAGTTGGCCCTTTAGGAAAACTTACTATGAGTGAAATGTTATATGGAATCAAAGCTGTTGTTAGTAATGAAGTTTCCTTTGCATGGGTTGATCAGAATTTTATTTTAGAAAATAAAATTAAACCCTGGAGAGAAATAACCGCTTGGATGCCCTCTGGTGGAGAATTTGATGGTTTTTGCTCATTTGATAATTCTAATGCAGTTAAGGCTGGAATAAAATATAGACCATTAGCTGTTACGGCTAAAGATACATTGAAATGGTGGAAAACCTTACCCCAGGAAAGAAGAGAAAACCCAAAAGCAGGACTTAGTATAAGTAAAGAAGAAGAGGTATTAAAAAAATGGAAAAGCAAAATAAAATAAAACATAATAAAATTATAATTTGTATTCTAATATCATTTGTTTTTTCTATAGCGAATGCTCAGGAAAAAATTCCTAATGGTCTTGAAGAACGTATTGAACAAATTCGCAAAGATTGGAATATTCCTGGAATGGCTGTAGCAATTATAAAAGGTGATAAAGTTATTTATGCCAATGGATTTGGTGTTCGTGAATTAGGCAAGTCGGCTAAAGTAGATGAAAAGACTCTTTTTGCAGTTGGATCCACAACTAAAGCAATGACTGTTGCTACCTTAGCTATGCTTGTAGATGATGAAAAACTAAATTGGGATGATCGAGTCATTGATGTTTTACCAGGGTTTCGGATGTATGATTCATACGCTACTAATGAATTGACTGTAAGGGATTTGTTGAGTCACAAAAGCGGTTTGACCAGAGGTGATCAAGTATGGTATGCATCACCATTGAATCAACTAGAAGTAATGGAAAAAATTCGCTATTTAAAACCTGAGTATAGTTTCAGGTCAAAATATCATTATCAAAACCTTATGTACCTTACCGCAGGAATATTAGCTGCTAGAATTCATGGTGAAGATGATTGGGATAGAGTAATGTATAAACGATTTTTTAAACCGCTAAATATGCGATCAAGTGTTACCAACCTTAAAGATCTTGCTAAACGTAATAATGTCGCAACACCTCACAGTACTGTTGACGGAAAGTTTCAGCCAATCGAACATCGCAATTTAGCCAATATTTCTCCAGCAGGCTCAGTGTATTCAAATGTACTTGAAATGTCTAACTGGATAAGACTAAATATGAATAATGGAATGTTTGAAGGGAAGAGAATCTTAAGTGAGGCTGTTGTTAATGAAATGCAAACTCCACAAATGCATGCTGCTTATACAGGTCCTGACGAAGTGATGAATTTTTCCTTATATGGACTAGGTTGGCGATTATCTGATTACAGAGGTTATAAGATGGTAAGTCATGGTGGCGGAATTGATGGTTTTATAACTTGGACAGGTTTTATATCTGATATTGATCTTGGCTGGGTTGTATTTAATAATGCAGGGATGTATGCATCATTTGCTGTTGGTAGGGAAATTATTGATGCTTTTTTAGGCAAGGAAGATGAAATAGACTGGTCGAGAAAAGAAAAAATAGCATATGATAAGATAGTTGCAACTAGAGATAGTATCAAAAAAGATATTGATTCTCGACGAGTATCTAATACTCGTCCTCGATTAAATAATTCAGGATATAAAGGTGAGTATAATAATGACTTCTACGGAAAAATGAAGGTATCTACCTCAAGTAATAAATTGATATTATCTCGTGGCGATGCTTTAAAAGGCACCTTGAATCATTGGCATTATGATACTTTTACAGTCAGGTGGAATAGTCCAAGAGAGAGAGGCGCTTTTGGTAATGAATTTATTTCATTTCATTTTAGTACAAAGAATGAAGTGGTCTCATTAGAGAGGTCACTTGATGGAAAGCCAAGAATTTTTTGGAAAGAAGAAAATGAATAAGGAAAAATACCTTGCATTGTAGCATATCCAACAAATATATTGGAGCAGAGCTAATTCCAACAAAATATAAGGAAAAGGTGAGTAGAGAGAAATTCATAAAAGGAAAATTTTACTTTTAACGTAAAATAAAAGGAAAAATCTGATGAAAAGAGTCTTATTAATTTGTTCAACATTAATTCTATCAACATTTCTAGTTGGTCAAACTTCGATTTCTGGAACAGTTACAGATTCAAAATCTGGTAAACCTCTAATAGGTGCAAATGTGCTAGCTGAAAATTCTGGAGGTATTGGAACTACAACTGATACAGATGGAAATTATTCTCTTACTTTGCCTGCGGTAATTGTTGGTGATGTAAATATATCTGTTGCATATATTGGATACAAAAAAGTTACAGGAGGCATTTCTGTCTCAGGTGTGCCAGCTCGAAGAGATTTCGCATTAGATCCAGATATCTTAAAAGGAGATATGATTGTTGTAACCGGGCAAGGTATTGGAGTTGATAAAAGAAGGCTCTCAACAACTATTGAAACTGTAGGTGAAGATAAACTTGGCAATACTCAAACAACCCAACTTGAGTATGCAATGCAAGCCGCAGTTCCTAGTATGAAAATGGATATTAGTGGTGGTCAACCTGGCGCTGCAAGTTCGATTCGTCTTAGAGGTTATGGTAGTATCTCAGGCGCATCAACACCTGTAATATATGTTGATGGAATGCGAGTGAATAATGGTTATGGAGGCCAGCTGGAATTACATAATGTTATTGCTGGTGGTGCCAGTGAAGGTGCTAGTGCTATAGCTGATATTCCAATTGAAAGCATTGAAAGAATTGAAGTTATTAAAGGAGGAGCAGCCGCAACGCTTTATGGCTCTGATGCTTCAAATGGGGTAATTCAAATTTTTACAAAAAGTGGTACCGCAGGTAAAACTCAATTCACTTTTGGTATGGAAAATGGTACAAAAGAACCAAATAGTGAATATTTTTTATATGAAGAATCTGCTGATATACTATATAAAACTGCTGAAAGTAAGTTATATCGATTAGGTATATCTGGTGGTAATCAACGCATTTTATTCAATTTTTCTGGTAGCGCATATGAAGATGATGGCTGGTGGGCTGGTAGCGGTGGTCCTTCAGGTAATGGTGGAAATATGCAAAAAAAGTATTCAATGAGAAGTAAAGTATCGGCAAAAATGGCGAATGGCTTGGATTATATGGGTAGTTTTGGTATGACTTCGCATCAGTATAGTCGTATTGGTGTGGGTGATAGTTACAATCCATATTCTTTATTAGAGTTTGGTACTTATGGTGATCCAGATACAATGTCGGTTACGCGGTTCAATGAATTGAAGGATAAACATCAAAGTTGGATAGATTTATCTGATTATCAAGTAAGAGTAAAAAGGTTTCAACATTCTCATAGTATTTCATATAACCCCAATGAGAAGATCTCAACAAAAGTTACCCTTGGGATGGACATGAGAAGTTCTAGAAATACCCAGGTTGTAACTAATGAAGTTACTCGGTTTACGGGTAATGCAGGAATTGGGGAAGGTTATATAAATAAATCTGAAAGATTTTTTTATGGCCTTAACGGTGATGCCCAAATATCTTATAAAGAGGATTTTGGAGATATTTCTCTTTTGGCAAATGGTGGATACTCATTTTTTAAAAATCATGATAACCAATATAGGATCAATGCACAAAACGTAGTTGATGGCTCTCGATCCATTAATAATTCAGCTGAGACATTCTCTGATGATTATCTTTTAGCGGTTGCTAATTTTGGATATTATGGACAAGTAAACGTTGGTTTTAAAGATCGTTATTTTGTTGAATTCGGAATGCGTTCAGATGAGAGTACGGCTTTTGGTCAAGATTTTGGAGCTCAAACTTATCCAAAGTTTGGTATCTCATATAACATTGGCTCTGAATCATTTTTTAAAACATTAGTCCCTTCCATTATTATGTCTGATGCAAAGTTGCGTTATAGTAAAGGTTCAACAGGAAATTGGCCAAAACCTTATGAAAACGAACGCACGCTTGCACCAAATTCTTATCTAGGAAGTAATGCGTTTACTTTTGATAACCCTGGCGATGCAACCCTGGGACCTGAGTATATGACTACTACTGAAATAGGTGCAGATCTTTCACTAATAGATGATAGGTTAAATCTAACATTTACTAGTTACAAATCAACGACTGAAGATGCTCTAATGCCAACACCTCCATCTACGTCATCTGGATTGGGTTATCAATTAAGAAATATTGGAACCATTGAAAATACAGGTATTGAGCTTGCTCTTGATGCAAATGTCCTTAATTTTGCAGGGTTTGACTTAAATGTCAATTATTCTTGGAATGATGTGGATAATAAGGTTGTTGATCTTGGTGGTAAGCCTCCTGTTAGGGTTATGAACTTTGTAGGTATTATGGATGCTTATGCAATTGAAGGGGAGCCGATTGGAGTCATTAGAGCAAATACAACTTATTTTGATTCTGAAGGTAATATTGATTCAACGGTATTTGGTGAAGAACTAGGTGGAGTAGCCGTAACTAATTTTGGTAATTTTGGACTTACACTTAAGTATAAGAGTATTGCGACTCTTTATGTAGATGGAAGTTATCAAAAAGGTGGTCACCAAGGTTCAGCGCTTGGATTAATTAGACTACTTTTAGGTGACCCATCAGGTGGTGGAATGATTGCTGAGAACATGCAAGGTAAAGCGTCCCCATTTTCAATGCTTAATCACTTTTGGTTTCCAACTGACTATGTAAAGCTTCGCAATGTGACATTTAGTATCAATGTACCTAATAAATATATTTCTAAGACAGGGTTAGGAGCAGCAGAAATATTTGTAAGAGGTAATAATCTTGCACTTTGGACAGATGCACCATTTGATCCTGAACAAGAAATAGATGCCTTTGGTACAACTCAAGGAAGTTTGAATATGAATTCTTATAATTATGGGATTCTATCAGTACCTAAATCAATTGATTTTGGTTTCAATTTAACATTCTAAATAATAATATTATTGGAGAAGTAAAATGAAAAAAGTATTAATTAACATTGGTTTTGTAAGTCTTTTTACTGTTACGAGTTGTGACATATTAGAATTTAATGAACCAGATCCAAACCCTAATCTTTCTGAAGATGCCATTTTGAATTCAGCTAATTCATTGTCAGGATGGATTTTAGGTATTCAAAGACAGTTCATTGAAGTTCATAATGGTTATGTTGTGATGAGTTCACTAATGACAGATAATTATGACTTTCAAGGCGCTCAAGTTAATTCAGCCTTAAATATTCCTGAAGCTCAACCATCATTTCTTGAAATGTATGAAATGCTACAGCCGCTCCATCAACTTAGAGAACAAGCAAAGTATGGAATTGAGACCGTTTCGGAAAGAGATGAGAATTCTACATCAAACCAGATCGCTACGTGTAATTTCTTTATCGGTTTTAGTCATCTTATTCAAGCTGAATTATTTACAATGGCTATTCTAGAACCCGATGGGGTGCCTGTTTCACCAGCAGATGCATTTGCAGCTGCAATCACTTCTTTGAAAACTGCACATGATGGAACCTCTGATGCTAGTTTAAAAACAAGATGCCTTTATGCTTTAGCTAGAGCATATTATGGTGTTGGTAATAAAACTGAAGCAACTAGCTTTGCTACTCAAGCCCTTGCTTCAAATCCGTCATTTGTTTATAGAGAGGTTACAGATAACGCTTCATGGACTTCAAGTAACTATATGCAGTCAGTAATCTTTAATGGTGGAAATCAAGGTTGGCAGCCACTTCCAAGATTAGACTTTTTAGATCCAAAGTATGCTGGTACAAATTCAACTGCTTTTGCTGATCAAGATGGATATATTACATTAAAATCCGAAGAAGCACATCTTATTTTAGCTGAAGCGGCTAATGCAGATGGTAATCTTACTACACAGAAAACTCATATGGAAAATTTACTAGCTCTTGTAAATAGTAGACCAATGGACTCTGTCCTTGAAACAGATGCTCGACGAAATGATCTTCACTCAGGATTGCAACGGCCAAATAATAGTGATATAAGTGTTAAAGCGAGTGCAGATGATGAAGCACGTGCTGGGCTTATTTTAAACAGAGTTGGAGCTTTTGATGTTGCCGCGGTTACATTGCAAGTTCCTTCAGTATCAGGTACTTCTGTTACCTCTGAAATGATCCAAGCAGTTTCAACTGCAGATGAAGCTTTAGAATTACTTTATCTTATGAGACAAGAGATATTGATTGCCGAAGGTAGAAGAATGTTTGATTTAGGTATGCGTTTTCCAACCAATACTGATGAGATAGACCTAAATCCAAATGTAAATGCAGGTGATCCAATTACTAAACCAGTTATTCCTTCATATATTCCTTTAGGTGAAGAGATGAAGGCATATACATGGGATGAAGCAGGTAAAGTTGTAACTATACTTCATAATATGAATAGTGTTATCGTCACAAATAAAACTTCAAGTACAGTCTGTCCTTTTCATTAAACAATGAAAAATAAATAAGATTAAAAAGGGGTCTAATGGGCCCCTTTTTAATTTTCAATAAATTTTATGAAAGACTTTACATATAAATTTTCTCTACTAATTTTCGTAGTCCTTTCCTTTGTAAATAGTCAAACAATTGCGATCAAAGCAGCTAAGATTTACACTGCAGAAAAAGGTCGTGTT
>Ga0208896_1001021_pt1 | contig 14277 bp, 6 predicted proteins | sample ETNtaG_27_FD_185778 | JGI IMG/M metagenome (GOLD analysis project Ga0208896, IMG submission 185778) | Marine microbial and viral communities from oxygen minimum zone, Eastern Pacific Ocean - ETNP201406SV63 (SPAdes) (version 2) | ecosystem: Environmental > Aquatic > Marine > Oceanic ... | reverse complement strand
CTGTTGATGCATTCCCGGACACTACACCTATACAGGTACAGATTAATACAGTTGCACCCAATCTTAACCCATCTGAAATTGAACAACAAATTACATTACCCATCGAACTTTCCATTTCCGGCCTTCCAGGCCTTATAAATGTACGCTCTATCTCTAAGTTCGGATTATCCCAGATCGTTGTTACATTTAATGACGAGACTGATATTTATAACTCAAGACAATTTATATCAGAACGAATTGGAAGTGTTGAACTGCCGGCAGATATAGATCGGCCAAAATTAGGACCTATTTCAACCGGCCTCGGAGAAGTTTTTCATTATATTATACGATCAACAAATCCCGAACGCACCCTGGATGAACTTCGGACCCTTCACGATTGGGTCATAAAACCCGAACTCAGTAAGGTGCCTGGTGTTGCAGAAGTTAATTCATGGGGTGGTTATGTACGGCAATACCAGGTAATCGTCTCACCGGAATCTCTGGTAAAGCATAACCTGACTCTGGAATCAATATTTAAGTCGCTTGAACAGAATAACCATAATGTGGGAGGTGGCCGCATCGTATCCGCAGGACAATCGTTACTTGTCCATGGATTGGGTAGAGTAACTACAGTCAAAGAGATTGAGAATATTACGATAAAGGCACATAAGGGAAGTCCCGTCCGTATTAAGGATGTAGCTGAAGTGGCAATAGGACATGAGATCCGTCGCGGCGCGGTTACAGCTAACGGCAAGGGAGAGGTTGTTATGGGGTTAGGTTTTGCCTTAATGGGTGAAAACAGCAAAAAAGTAACTCAAGGATTAAAAGAAAGCCTTAAAAATGTCCGTAAATCTCTGCCTGATGATGTGATGGCGGAAATAGTTTATGACCGTACCGGGCTTATACAAGACGTAATTAAAACGGTTAAACATAATTTAATTTATGGGGCAATATTAGTCATCATCGTATTGTTTCTGATTCTTTACAACTATCGGGCCGGCCTGCTGGTAGCAATGGTAATTCCATTTTCCATGCTTTTTGCCATTATGGGTATGCATGAACTGTCAATTGCCGCCAGTCTCTTGAGTCTGGGGGCTATTGATTTTGGTATTATCGTAGATGGGTCTGTTGTAATGACGGAAGCCAATTTGCGGAAATTAAGAGAAAAACAAGGCTTATTGAAAAGGACTTTAACAAGTACAGAGCGCCAACAATGCATCATAGAATCAGGCAAAGGCGTAATTCGCCCGATTATCTTTGGTGTAGGAATCATAATACTCGTGTTTGTTCCAATACTAACTTTAGAAGGAATTGAAGGTAAAATGTTTAAACCCATGGCATGGACATTTATCTTTGCGATGGCCGGCGCTTTAGGAATTGCAGTTTTTCTCTCGCCCATACTCTCTTATTATTTCCTGCCGGGAAAAATACGGATAAAAGAAGGTTTTCTGGAACGTTGGTTAAGAACAGGATACGACTTTTTACTTCCTCAGGTTATCCGTTTAAAGTATGTGTTATTTGGCACTGTATTAACATTGTTGGCTGTATCGGTATTTGTGGGACTTAGACTTGGAGGAGAATTTATACCCAGGCTCAATGAAGGCACCATAGCCATTAGTACAATACGCCTTGCCGGAGTATCCATAGAGGAAGCTGTTGACTATAATTCTAAGATTGAAAGATTGCTGCTGGAGGCTTTCCCTGATGAGATCAGGCATGTCTGGAGTCGTGTAGGAACGGCTGAAGTTGCGACAGACCCTATGGGAATAGAATTGACTGATGTTTTTATAACACTTAATCCGAAAGGTCGATGGAAACTGGCTAAAACCCAGGCACAACTGGCCAGGAGTATAGATGAGAAACTTAGTGACTTGCCGGGCGTCAACATGGTTTTCACACAACCCATAGAGATGAGATTGAACGAGATGATCTCCGGTATCAGGTCCGATATTGGGATAAAAATATACGGTGATAATTTCGAAGAATTAGTTAGTCTCAGCAGCAAGGTACAAAATACACTTATGAAGATTAGGGGCGCTTCAGATGTTGCCGCAGAGCAAATTACAGGACAACCCACTCTTAAGATTAAGGTACATCAGGATCAAATTGCAAGATACGGAATACCCGCGCGCGATGTATTAGACATGGTAGAATCGGTTGGCACGAGGCATGTGGGGGATATCTTTGAAGGGCAAAGAAGATTTTCTCTTGTAGTTCGCTTGCAGGATAAACATCGTACAGACATAAATACTCTTGCCAACACACTTATCCCTACAGAGCATGGTCATCTATTACCACTTAAGAAGTTAGCTGAAATTGAGGAGACAGATAGTCCTTCAACGATAAATAGAGAGTGGGGGCGGCGCTTAATTAAGATCCAATGTAATGTCAGGGAAAGAGATGTAGCTTCATTTGTACAAGAGGCACGTCATAAAATCGAAAATGAGATAGAATTGCCCGAAGGTTATGTAATCGAATGGGGCGGCCAGTTTGAACATTTAGAGCGTTCTAAAACACGTTTTATGATTGTTGTTCCAATAACACTGATGCTTATTTTTGCAATGTTATGTTTCAGCCTGAAGAATTTATATGATGTTCTTATCATTTATACAGGTATCCCTTTTGCGTTCATAGGCGGGATTTTCGCTCTGTTGAGCAGGGGTCTGCCTTTTAGTGTGAGTGCGGCTATTGGCTTTATAGCTCTCAGTGGTATTGCCGTTCTTAACGGGCAGATTTTAATATCTACTATCCATAATTTGAAAGAAGAGGGATTATTGTTAAAAGATGCTGTTTCGACAGCGGCCAGACAGCGTTTAATACCCGTAATTGCAACTGCTGTTACTGATGCAGTAGGTTTTTTACCAATGGCCATTTCAACCGGAGTAGGAGCCGAAGTTCAGAGGCCACTTGCTACAGTAGTAATTGGCGGTGTCATTACTTCCACAATACTAACTTTATTTATACTTCCAACGTTATATATTACTACCGGAAAGCAAAGATTTGTTTCATAGCTACACTTTACGGTTGGTTTGAAAGAAAGGAGGTACAATCTTTTTAAAATTGTTCTTCCATGCGGTTATAAAATGGATCTAATTCCTGGCTGATTGTATGTGTCTTATCTTGGATGGGCAGGTCATCCTGCTGAATTGTCTTAAATCACGCAAGCGGTCTTCCTGTGGGAGAAGGTCGATGTGTTTTGTATACATCATGCCGAATTTTACGGCATCCTCATATCTTTTTCTCTCTGAAGTATCCTCAATATCATATTTGCGTTTGTAAAAGAGATGGTACCTTATATATTCCTTATCAAATTTACTCAGCTTTATTGATTTATTTTGTAGCGCAATAAAATATTTTAGTACCAGGTATTTGGTTACGTTTGCCTGTAATTCCAGTTCGAGAAGGCTGAAAGGGCGATTTTGTTTATAATTCTGAGCTATAAACAGGAAATGATCCAGTTCTTCAACAAAGCTTGCACATAAATCAACATTGCCATCATGAAGGCCAAGTCTTGGATCGTTGCTTTCTAATTCTCTTATTAATTCATCGGGATAATAAATACTTACTTTAAGCGTCTCTCCTGCATCCCTTATTAAGACCTTTGCTCCCGAATGACTATTAACTACCATCCTGATTTTTTCTTTTGCGTAGAATTCTTCATAACCTTTATCGCCGATAATATACTGTTCGATATTGGTAATTCCTGTATTCAGTGCATAGGTCTTTTCTATCTTCCTTTGTAATTCCTTAATCAAAGGATATCTGATCTTCATTGTTATCCTGAGTAGAATGAGTTAAAAATGCCTACCCGCCTGCCAATCAGTTCGGGCGGGTAAACTTGGTTCCGGCTATGCAAGTCCGATTTTTGCAGGGTGAAAATATTCCCTGTTCATAAAACTTAAAACCTGTGCAATAACCTCAAACCCTTCTGATAATTGTGATAGTGTACCGGTGAGCCTGTTTTTCCTTGCATTGGTATGTCCCGATGCAAGGCCGTAATATGTTTTTCCGAAACCTACGTAATAATGTTTATCAATAGGTTTTCGTTTGCATGCGTATCTGTACTTAATATATTCCGGGATCATCCCCGTCAGGAAGAGTGTATAATTTCCTATATGACAGTAAATATGAAATTTTTCAATGTTATCTGAATGCAGGGAGTCTGTAATCATATCTACTATATATTGATGTGATTTTGTTTCATCCCCTTTTTCGTTATACAATCTTGAACACTCTGTAAATTGTGCAAGCATGTTTGCGATGTAGTTCGAAACCTGCGTGTCTTCAAGCAGGCTCATAAGCCGGCTTTTATCCCATGGAATGACAGGTTCGCTTTTGTTTAATGCGTCTATAGTCCTTTCAATAAATTTTGTGTCTTTTCTTTTTTCTTTAAATGCCCTTCTCAAAAGCAGTGAAAACAGGAAATATGGAGAAATTTCCAGAATACGTTCCGTACAGTTCATCACGTTGTTGAATACCCTGTCACTATCGATCATTTTACCTATTACGTCTTCATCTCCTTTTATCAAACTTGCAATATTCTCGTAATCATTCCGCCTGGTAACATAACTTTCAATAAGGAAGAGGAGGTCTCTATCTGATAGGCTTTGCAAACTCTCTTTTTGAAGTTCCTGAATAGCTTCTTCTTTTTCCATGGTTCTCTCTATAAAGATTTGAGAAATTTAATTTAGGAAAACGAATTTTACCAAATACTTCAATACTCGATTTATAACTACACATACAGACAAGTTACAAGAAAAAAATGGGAGAAACAGAATTTAGATCTACGTTAGATCATTTATAATATTTTCATTTTCACATTGTGTAAGGCGCAACAATTATACCAAAAACACATTAATCCGCATTATTTTCAACTCATTATAAATTAGTTGGTTATGTCATCTTGATATTTGCACCCTTTGCTTTTAAGAAGATTTAACAGGTAGTTTTTGCACAAAGTGGTCGTTTTTAGTAACAATGTGGTTTAATCTGAAAAAAATGGTTTAAATTTGCTCTCTTTTCTTATATGATACCGTATTTCCGCTAAAAACAGTAATTTTTCGTTCGTCAAACGAACTTGATGCCGACTCTTTTTGAACTCTTATTTACAACTTTAAATAAAGGAATATGATATGACTACTACACTTACGCAGGATTACAAGGTAGCCGACATTAGTCTGGCTGACTGGGGACGCCGTGAGATAACCCTCGCTGAAGGTGAGATGCCCGGTTTAATGAACCTCAGGAAAAAATATGAGAATGAGCAGCCCCTTAAGGGCGCTAATATTATCGGCTGTATCCATATGACGATCCAGACAGCCGTATTGATCGAAACACTTCGTGCCCTTGGTGCAGAAGTGCGCTGGTCTTCGTGTAACATTTTCTCCACACAAGACCATGCCGCCGCTGCCATGGCTGCTGCAGGTGTTGCCGTCTACGCCTGGAAGGGGCAGACAGAAGAAGAGAGTTCATGGTGTATCGAACAGACTATTCTCAAGGATGGAAAGCCGTGGGATGCCAATGTATTACTTGATGACGGTGGTGACCTCACTGCCATGGCTCACGAGAAATATCCGGAGATGCTTGATAAGGTCCATGGTATAACGGAAGAGACCACAACCGGTGTCCACAGGCTGTTCGACATGCTGGCAAAAGGTGAGCTTAAGGTTCCTGCAATCAATGTCAACGATTCTGTAACTAAATCAAAGAACGACAACAAATACGGCTGCCGCCACAGTTTGAATGATGCTATTAAACGTGGAACAGATGCTCTTCTTTCCGGTAAAAAAGCTCTCGTTGTTGGATACGGTGATGTAGGCAAGGGTTCTGCTCAGAGTTTGAATCAGGAAGGGATGATCGTAAAGATATCTGAGATTGATCCTCTCTGTGGTATGCAGGCATGTATGGACGGATTCGAAGTTGTTTCACCCTATAAAGAGGGAAACAACACCGGCTCGGCTGAATGCATTGATAGACAGTTGCTGGAAAAGATGGATCTGATCGTAACAACTACAGGTAACGTGAACGTATGTGATCGTCACATGCTGGCCACCGTTAAGCGGGGTGCTATTGTTTGCAATATCGGCCACTTCGATCTTGAGATCGATACCAAATTCATGCGTGACAACTGGAAATGGGAAGAGGTGAAACCTCAGGTACATAAGATCTACAGATCCGATGACGATGAAGATTATATTATTCTTCTTTCCGAAGGGCGCCTTGTAAACCTTGGTAACGCAACCGGCCATCCATCCCGTGTCATGGATGGTTCATTCACAAATCAGGTACTTGCACAGATGTTACTCTACAAGGAAGCGTGGGCAGACAAATCCGAGTCTGAGCGTGAGCCTGTTTACGTAAAGGTTCTTCCCAAGAAACTGGACGAAGAGGTCGCTGCTGAAATGGTTAAAGGTTTTGGAGGTGTGATCACTAAAATGACGCAGCAGCAATCCGAGTATATCAGTACACCCGTAGAAGGTCCCTTTAAGCCGGAAACTTACAGGTACTAGAGAGAGTTTTTATTAAAGCTTGATCTGTAATTTTTACGACAAGTTTTCTAATCAGGTATCAGTTACAGGCCTGCATCTTTTTTCAAGATCTCCGCCTTATCCGTCTTTTCCCATGAGAAAGAATCTTCGCTTCTTCCAAAGTGACCATGACTGGCTGTAATCTTATATATCGGCCGTCTCAACTGTAGGTGATCAATAATGCCCTTTGGTGTAAGGTCAAAATGCTTGTCGACTAATTCTTCTATCTTTGATTCCGGGATTTTTGCCGTGTTTTCCGTTGAAACCAGAACAGACATAGGCTTGGCAACTCCAATAGCATAAGATAACTGAACCTCGCAGGTATCTGCCAAGCCTGCTGCCACGATATTTTTAGCGACGTAACGTGCCGCATAGGCAGCGCTGCGGTCAACCTTGGACGGGTCTTTTCCTGAAAAAGCTCCACCACCATGTCTTGCCCTGCCGCCATAAGTATCAACAATTATCTTCCTTCCGGTCAGGCCGCAGTCTCCCTGCGGGCCTCCTACTACGAAACGGCCGGTAGGGTTTATATAATATTTGGTATCATCATCCAGAAATTTTGCAGGAATAACCTCTTTTATAACCTTTTCAAGTATGTCTTCTTTAATCTGATCATGCGAAACGTCCGGGGCATGCTGGCTGGAGATAACAACCGCATCCACCCTTACCGGCTTGCTGTCTTCATATTCAACAGTTACCTGTGATTTGCCGTCAGGCCGAAGATATGTAAGATCTCCGGTCTGTCTTTGCTCCGCAAGTTTCTTTACTAAACGGTGAGCCATGCAGATTGGGAGAGGCATCAACTCTTCTGTCTCGTTACAGGCGAAACCGAACATCATTCCCTGGTCTCCGGCACCGTGTTCACTATGCAGGCCCGCACCTTCGGAGACTCCCTGCGAAATATCCGGGGATTGCTTATCAAGTGACGTTAAAACAGCACATGTTTCGTAGTCGAACCCCATAGATGAATCACTGTAACCTATTTCCTTGATAGTCTGCCGGACTATAGCCGGTGCATCTATAACAGCCGTAGTGGTTATTTCACCAGCGACCATCGCCATGCCGGTTGTTACCAGCGTTTCGCATGCAACACGTGACATTGGATCCTGTGCCAGAATTGCGTCCAATATGGCATCGGATACCTGGTCAGCAATTTTGTCCGGGTGTCCCATGGATACTGATTCAGAAGTAAATAAATGGTTTCCTTTTTTCATTTGATCATCTTTTCCTTTCCAAAGTTTTTGTTAAAATTCAATCTCCTTTGTTGAATTACTATAGTAATATGGAATGCTAAAGCTTTCCACTACTTTTTTTTGCTAAAATTTTTCCTATTATTTCAATATTTTTCTCTGTAGCGCCTCTTTTTTCGTTAACTACCTTTTGTGCTTTAAGCCCCATCTCTTTTGCCGCATCAGGATTCTTGATAAAAAATTCGATTGCTTTAAAGAGTTCGTCCTCTGTACCAACCATTTTGGCGGCACTGTTTTTAAGCAGGAGGCCTGTCTCTTCCTTAAAGTTGAATGTATGCGGACCAAAAACCACCGGTTTCCCCAGCCCTGCCGGCTCCATCATATTCTGGCCTCCGGATGGTACAAGGCTTTTCCCGACAAAAACATAATTTGACAGCGAATATATCTTTTCCAGATCACCAACAGTATCAATTAATATAATTTCTTTCTTTCTGTTTTGCCAGTTATAATTAGAGCCTTCTAGCCGTGTTTTCAATACAGGTATAAAACCCATCTTTTCTATCAACCTGGAAACATCTCCGGTTCTTTCGATATGTCTTGGAGCTATGATTAGTTTTAAGTTCGGAAAGGTTTCTTTCAGCCTTTCAAATACCCTGATTAAGATTTCTTCCTCACCTGCATGCGTACTTCCACCTATAAGCACTAAATCATCATCATTAAAATGGAATAATTCTGCCAGTCCCTTACTGATACTTTCGTCAATACGGGTTGGGATATTGTCGTATTTCATGGTGCCGGTAACAAAGACTTGTTTACCGGGAATTCCGAGATCACGAAAACGCTGTGCATCAATCTCAGTCCTGGCGCAATAAGTGTTCATTTCATTGGTCAGGCTATTACGAAAATCCTTCGAAATGTGACTGATAGCTCGGTATGCCATAAGAGATCTATTGGATATCCTTCCGTTAACTATGATTACCGGAATGTTTTTCTTATAAGCTGATATTAAAAAATTCGGCCATATTTCAAGTTCGACCAGGAGAATAAGGTTTGGCCTTTTTTTTAGAAGGACCTTTCTTGTTGTCCAGCTCAGGTCAGCAGGGAAATAGAAAACGGCTTTACCAGAAAAATTTTTCTCAGCTACCGAGAAACCGGTATTTGTCGTTGTGGATATAAAGGTCTCCCATTCCGGAAATTCCTTGTCAATCCTCTCTATAATACTTTTCGCAGTTATAACTTCACCTACCGATGCTCCATGTACCCAGATACCCGGTTTGTTGCCTGTCCTTTCTGCTGTTATCCCGAATCTCTGATTCAAACCTGAACGATAGCGTTTGCTTGTTATTATTTTGAATAGTAAATACGGTGAGCCTAATAAAGATGCGGTTAAATAAAATGAATCAAAGATTAATGGCATCTTGTTATGTTCATTGACATTTGAATAATAATGTAAGGATTATGATATTAAAGCTGGTGCAGTTACCGCTTCGTCAGTTTTTACCACAGCATTGTTTATATTTTCTTCCGCTTCCACAGGGGCAAGGTTGATTCCTGCCGACTTTAACAGCTGCACGTATTGGTTCAGGCCTCTGTTCAGCCTGGCCACTATTGGTTGTTGTGGCCTCAACTTTTTCCCTTATTGGTTCCCTTTTTGGGGCTGGATATTCAGGTGTGGTATTTAGAGAGTCCTGATAGACAAAGTTGTCAGCGTTCCATACGTTTTTACTATCAATTGATTCCGACCTGACCCGCAATTTAAATATAAGATCTGTTACTTCTTCCCTGATAGACGACATCATGGTTTCGAACATTATAAGCGCCTCACGTTTGTATTCTATCTTTGGGTCAACCTGTGCATAACCTCTCAGTCCTATACCTGATTTCAAGTGATCCATTGCATATAGATGGTCTTTCCATTTAGTATCAACTTTTTCAAGTAAGAGAATTTGCTCAATCTTCCTGAGCTCTTCTTCACCGATCTCCTTCTCTTTGCCTTCATAAGCTTTACTGGCAGTATCAAGTAACAGGTCTTCAATATTTTCCTTTGTTTCTATATTGTGTTCTTTTAAGTCGACTTTTATGTCGAATTTCTGTTTATACCAGTCAAGCAGACTGTCTACATCCCACTCGTCGGTGTGTAATTTTGGATCGATATAATAATCTACTGATTCCAGGATGCTTTCCTCAATCATTCTAAGCAGGTCGTCCCGGAGAGCTTCCTGTGCAAGAACCCTTTGCCTCCATGTGTATATGGTTTTTCTCTGTTCGTCCATCACCTCGTCATACTCAAGAAGATTCTTACGTATTTCGAAGTTATGCTGTTCAACCTTTCTTTGTGCCCTTTCGATTGATTTGGATACCATGGAGTGTTCTATTGCCATGCCATCCGTCATTCCAAATTTCTTTAGTATACCGCCTACTCTCTCCGGTGCGAAGATGCGCATCAGGTCATCATCGAGTGAGACGTAGAACCGTGATGAACCGGGATCTCCCTGGCGTCCTGTACGGCCTCGCAGTTGATTGTCAATACGTCTTGCCTCATGTCTTTCCGTTCCCATTACGTGGAGGCCTCCCAATTCTACCACTCCCTCGCCCAGGACAATGTCTGTCCCCCTTCCTGCCATGTTTGTCGCGATAGTAACATTCCCTTTTTGACCTGCTTTTGAGATTATTGCGGCTTCCCGTTCATGATGTTTTGCATTGAGTACCTCGTGGTCTATTCCTCGCCTGCTGAGTGCCTTGCTGAACATTTCAGATTTTTCTATTGATATGGTTCCAACCAGGACAGGTTGTCCCTTTTCATGCACTTCAGCTATTTCTTCGATTATAGCATTGTCTTTTTCTTTTGCCGTACCATAGATCCTGTCCGGATGGTTTTGGCGAATCAAAGGTTTGTTTGTTGGTATAACGTCTACGTTCAGTCCATATATCTTGGCAAATTCAGGCGCTTCGGTAAAAGCCGTACCCGTCATCCCTGCAAGTTTATTATAGAGGCGGAAAAAATTCTGAAGTGTAATTGTGGCAAGTGTCTGGCTTTCTTCTTTTATCTTTAAACGTTCCTTTGCCTGGATAGCCTGGTGAAGTCCATCGCTCCACATCCTGCCTTCCATCAATCTTCCCGTAAATTCGTCGACTATGACAACATCTTTTCCCTGGACAACATAATCTGTGTCTTTCATAAACAACGAATGGGCACGCAGGCTCTGTTCGATATAGTGAGGCCAGTCCATATGAATGTCAGAATATATACTGTCGACACCAAGTTCTTTTTCTACAATACCAATTCCTTCGTCAGTTAAATTTGCACTCTTTTCCTTCTCTTTTATTTCATAATGTTTCTCCGGTTTCAGCTTCCTGGCAATCTTGTCAGCAACAAAGTATCTTTCCGTTGATTCATCAGATGGCCCAGAGATTATGAGGGGTGTTCGGGCTTCATCGATCAGGATACTGTCAACTTCGTCAACAATAGCATAGTTCAACGTTCCCTGTACCTGTTCTTCGAGGTGTATCCTCATGTTATCCCGCAGGTAATCAAAACCAAATTCATTATTTGTGCCGTATGTGATATCGGCTCTATAAGCCGCCTGCTTATCTTCATAGCTCTGGTTGCTTTGTATTGCGCCTGCCGAAAGGCCCAGAAATTCATACATCGGCAGCATCCAATTCATATCTCTATTGGCAAGGTAATCGTTCACGGTAACGATGTGAACTCCCTCGCCTCCCAGTGCATTGAGATATGCAGGTAACGTTGCAACAAGTGTTTTACCTTCTCCCGTTGTCATTTCTGTAATATTTCCCTGGTGTAATACTATACCCCCTATTATCTGGACATCAAAATGCCTCATCGTTTTGTCCGGGCTGTCTGCATTGGGTATTAACAATATTCTTCTGCTGGCCTCTCTAGCGACGGCAAAAGCCTCAGGTAAAAGATCGTCCAGCGTCTCTCCGGCGGCAAGTCTTTCCCTGAATTTATCTGTCTTTTGTCTGAGCTCAGCATCGGTTAAAGTCTGCAAATCACTTTCAAGTGAATTTACATGCTCTACTATCGGCTTCAGAGTTTTTAAAACCCGATCGCTGGCAGTACCAAAAACCTTTGTAAAAATACCCATATCTATGATTTAGGACTCAAAAAATGCAAAATTTAATTAAACCAGATTTGAGAAAAAGAGTCAACTCAAATTAGAAGTCTAATAAGTACAGGCTATTATGAGTTTAGTTCACTTTCCTCACAATTGAAAAAAAAGAATTTTGAGTGTTGCTCTTAAAGGTATGTTCTAAGAGATTAGTAAAAGGAAGTGACTGCAAAAACACCTCTGTTCTACTGCCTTCTTACACGTAGTATTCCTGGATCGACTTGACATCCAATTCGCCGTTTGACATGGACTTGATGGCGCTCTCTGCGGCAATAGCACCCGGAACGGTTGTAAAATAAGGAATACCGGATACTATTGCGTATCGTCGTATGTTATAAGATTCCTCTTGTGAAATCTTTCCTTCAGATGTGTTTATTACCATCTGGATTTCATTGTTCTTTAAGTGATCTATTACGTTAGGACGCCCTTCATATTCTTTAAGGACGGTGGTAACAGGAGTATTTTCCTCTGCTATGGCCTTTGCCGTCCCTCCGGTAGCAAAAATCTTAAAACCCAGATCATGAAGCTTATGAGCTATATCTACTATTGAGGGTTTATCTCTATCCTTGACACTTATAAAAACCGTACCCGATAGAGGGAGTCCTCCTTCGGTAGCCATCTGCGCCTTGGCAAATGCCTTCCCAAAGTCAACGTCAACTCCCATTACTTCACCTGTAGATTTCATTTCCGGGCCAAGGATAGTATCTGTGCCATGAAATCTTACAAACGGGAAAACAGCTTCTTTGACGGCTATGTGTTTAATCTGTTTTTTGTCATCTATATTCAACTCCTTCAGTTTGCGTCCCGCAATAACTTTAGATGCTATTTTTGCAAGTGGAATACCGATTGCCTTGCTGACGAATGGTATTGTTCGTGAGCCGCGTGGATTTACCTCCAACACATAAACCACGTCATCTTTCACGGCAAATTGAATATTGATAATGCCCAGGACATTTAACGCTAAGGCCAAAGCCTGCGTTTGGGATCTTATACTTTCAATAACTTCCTCTTTTATAGAGTAAGGTGGTAATGAGCATGCGCTATCCCCCGAATGCACACCTGCTTCTTCTATGTGCTCCATGATGCCGCCAATGAAAACCTCCTCACCGTCACATACAGCGTCAACGTCTATCTCAATTGCACCTTCTAAAAATTTATCTATTAGAACCGGATGTTCAGGAGAGACGTCAACAGCATGTGTCATATACTCTTCAAGCTCACACTCATCAAAGACCACTCTCATAGCCCTGCCGCCCAAAACGTAGGAAGGTCTTATTAAAACAGGATAACCTATTGAAGCCGCAACCTGTTCGGCTTCTGTGAATGACCGTGCATTTCCATTGTCCGGCTGTAAAAGGTTGAGTCTGGACAAAAGTGCCGCGAATCTTTCGCGGTCTTCCGCCATGTCGATGCTGTCCGGTGAGGTACCAAGGATCTTAACCCCTGCCTTGGCTAACGGTACGGCCAGTTTGAGTGGAGTCTGACCTCCAAACTGTACAATAACACCTTCCGGTTTTTCCTTCTCAACGATTTCCATTACATCTTCAAAAGTAAGGGGCTCGAAATATAACCTGTCAGATATATCGTAATCCGTACTTACAGTTTCCGGATTGCAATTAATCATAATTGTTTCAAATCCCATCTCTTTCAAGGCCAGCACTCCATGCACACAGCAATAGTCAAATTCGATACCCTGGCCGATACGGTTAGGGCCGCTTCCCAGGATAATTATTTTTTTCTTTGATGTGGGGTTGGCTTCGCATTCGTCCTCGTATGTGGAATACAGGTAGGGTGTGTATGCCTGGAATTCTGCCGCGCAGGTATCTACCACTTTAAACACAGGACGGATACCATTCTTCCGGCGGTAATTACGAACATCTGCTTCTGTTGTATTTAACAAGCTTGCCAACCGAATGTCTGAGAGTCCATATTGTTTTGCCTTTTTTAAAAGAGACGGATCTATCAGGGGTTCAGGTTGGCTTTTAATCTCTTCTTCCAGTTCCAAAATCTGTTTCAAATTATATAGAAACCATTTATCAATCATGGTAATTTCATGTAACTCATCAATATCCATTCCCATACGCATACCGTCTACAACAGACCAGAGTCTGTCCCACGAAGGACTTAACAGATGTTCCTTTATGAATTCCTTTTTCTCTGAATCGTTCAGGTCGGTTTTACTATGATGTTCGTCTAATCCGTAGCGGCCGGTTTCCATAGACCTTATTGCTTTGCCCAGAGATTCTTTAAACGTACGCCCTATAGCCATTACTTCACCAACCGATTTCATGTGAGTGGTAAGAGTCTGGCCTGCATCAGGGAATTTTTCAAAGTTGAATTTTGGAATTTTAACTACACAATAATCTATAGAAGGTTCAAACGAAGCAGGTGTATAGCGCGTGATATCATTTGGTATCTCATCAAGCGTATAACCCACCGCCAGTTTTG
>Ga0208896_1001009_pt1 | contig 14384 bp, 15 predicted proteins | sample ETNtaG_27_FD_185778 | JGI IMG/M metagenome (GOLD analysis project Ga0208896, IMG submission 185778) | Marine microbial and viral communities from oxygen minimum zone, Eastern Pacific Ocean - ETNP201406SV63 (SPAdes) (version 2) | ecosystem: Environmental > Aquatic > Marine > Oceanic ... | reverse complement strand
GTTCCGGAAGGAAGATTGATAACCCATGTAATAATTGTAATGGTGAAGGGCGGGCATCTAAAACCAGATCTTTATCCGTTAAGATACCCGCAGGGATTAAGAATGGTTCTACATTAAGGCTTTCAGGTCAGGGTGAAGCTGGTATCAGGGCTGGAGGTGCCGGTGATTTGTATATATGTGTTAAGACAGCGTCACATCCCTATTTTGAGAGAAGAGGTCTGGATATTCAGTATGATGCAAAGGTTCCTTTTACTAAAGCTGCTTTAGGCGGAGAAATAGAAGTTCCAACATTAAGGGGTAAGGCAACGCTAAAGATACCGAGGTGCTCACAATCTAATCAAACCTTAAGAATGGCAGGTCAAGGAGTTAAAGCTAAAGATGGGAGAAAGGGTAGCCAATTAGTAAAAATAATAATAGACATTCCAAAAGAGCTATCCGCACGACAGGAAGAACTTCTAAAAGAGCTGGACAAGCTAGGTGGCAGTTAAAGTTCTGTCAAGAATAACCATGGAAAATACAAAAAAGCACTAAAGATTAGAACGCTCTATGCGATAAAATATGTATTGCCTGTTTGTTGCTCAAAAAAATATGTATCTAACCTGTTCAGCGAACCGGGTTTAGTACATAAAATAACATCTTGACATTTTTTTTATTTTAAACTAAAATTTGTGGTAATATCAAAATTTATGAACAATCTCATGTTCCTATAAGTTTCAATTTGTCTAAAATTAGAAGATTATGAATAGCACATGTAACCCTTTTTTTAGCATACCGTTAAGCAAGCTAGAGGATTTCCTCCAGGATTCAATATATTTCAGGGATCCCAGGGCCCGTACACGTACACCAAGTTTAAGACATGGTGAAAATAGAAACGGCGAGGAAAAACTATATGTTTTCAATAAATTCTTAATGCATCATGATTATGTTATACAAAAATCATCGGGAGAAAGATTTGTTGAAATAACAAACGATAAAAATAGAATTCATAGGAGTGGAAACATCGTTCCGGGTGCGATGACTGTATCAAAAATAATTCTTCCTCTCGAAATACTGATGCCAGAATTTGAAATACACAATGTTAATATTAAATTTACAAATTCATCAATTTATGACGAAAAAACAAAAGACGTTTTTTCATTTCAATTCATAAGCCCGGATTGTATACAAATTAACGTTAACACCTTCCAGTCACAGGGGACAATTGCCAGGACAATTATTACAGGGAAAATCAATGCCGACAGGGAGAATACTACAAAAGTCAAGGAGGAAGACGTTAATGAAGCAAATCTCAACACCGTTAGAGAATATCTGAAGACACTGTCAATTGAAGGTGAAGCATATATACAAAAGGAGAATTATAGAGACTATACATACCCACTTTCTTACATTGCCACATTACCTTCTGCCGAAATAGTCAAGCAAATGGAAGGGGATGGCGGAATGATCAATATGTTAAGAATGGATTTCGGTGATGTTAAAATGATACCCATAACTGATGAAAAGGGACCGGAAATAAAACTGGAAAGGGCAAGGGAAAGGACCTCCTTTAATAAGATAATTACAGAAGTTGTCAACGGGCTGGTTACATATTATCGGGGGCTTGCTATAGTCAATCCGGTTGCTAAATTCAGAGCCCCAGCAAATCCTATGATTTTTCCTGCAAAATAACTACTCTATGGACTCACCATTCCGCATTGCAAGAAACAGCTACTTGCATATCATGCTTCTTTTAGTACTGGCCTCAATGCTCTGGAGTTGTTCCGGTCATTCCAATATATCAGACAATATTACATACGAAATAAATATACATGACAAAAAACCTCGTGTAGAAGTTGCATTTAGACAAAAAGAACGTACAATAGGCTTAATGTTTCGGGAAAAATTAGACAACGACCACGGTATGTTATTTATCTATCCACAGGAACAAAATTTGTCATTTTGGATGAAAAATACAAGAATCCCTCTTTCTATTGCTTTCATAAATTCCAGCGAAACAATTACACAGATAGAGCCTATGGCTCCATACAGTTTAACAAGCCACACATCAAAGGTTAAAGTGAGGTTTGCTCTTGAAATGGAAGAAGGCTGGTTCAGAAAAAACGGAATTACTGTTGGCAGTAAGGTTGATTTTCCATCTGAAATTAGAAACTTGAAAGTAGAGTAAGTAAGTTAAACTCGCTAACGCGAGTATCTTCGTCAACGTGAGTCGGCTCCTACCGGAATACTTTGAAATACTTGTTAAAAGGAAACTATGAAAGCAATTATATTTGATCTTGATGATACGCTATACGATTGTACCGGTTCGCTGCTAGAAGCATCACGAAAACGTGCTGCAAGGGCAATGGTTAATGCGGGACTGCCGTGCACGGAAGAAGAAGCATATTTATTGCAAAAAAAAATATCAGAAATTCAAGGTCCCTATTGTCCTGTTTTCAATGAAATATCAAATAAATTTAATATGGGCCATGAGCTTGTTCGCTCTGCCCTGAAGGCTTATAACAGCAATGAAGTGACCGATATACAACTCTTCCCGGATGTTGTGCCAACTTTAAAAAAACTTGCGCAAGAGAAATACAAACTGTTTTTGCTGACAACAGGAATTTATGAAAGGCAATATAAAAAAATAGAACTACTTAACCTGAAATCTTACTTTGATGAAATAATAATTAACGACCAGGAAGTTGGCCTGTTAATGGAGGACAGCTTTGAGGCAATTGTCAGAAAGTATTCATTGTCTCCACAGAATGTCGTTGTTGTTGGTGACCGGGTTAGGGGAGAGCTTAGAATTGCGAAATCCAAGGGAATGGTAACCGTCCAAATGTTACACGGAAGGTTTAAGGATGAAACGGCTTATGACAGTTCAAATAAGCCCGATTACAAGATAAAAAGATTTTTTCAACTGCCGACTCTACTCAAATTAAAAGATATAGGAAAGACACATGACAATTTAAAAATATTAGCCCTTGGCGGCGGCACCGGACTTCCAATTGCACTTGAAGGATTGAAAACATACAGCGAAAACCTGACGGCAATTGTAACAGTTACAGATTCCGGTAGAAGTTCTGGTGTCATAAGAGAGCAATACGGCATATTACCTCCCGGAGATGTAAGAAACTGTCTGGTTGCACTTTCAGGAACAGAAGAACAGGAAAAGGATTTATACCAGCTTTTTCAATATCGGTTCAATAAGGGTTCGCTTAACGGAATGAGCCTTGGCAATCTATTGATGGCCGCATTAACAGATATAACAGGCAGTTTTGATCAGGCAATAAAAAAGGCAAGTAAGATACTGACGATCAAAGGAAGAGTCTTGCCTTCCACACTCACAAGTACTCACATTTGTGCAGAATTAAAGGACGGTTCGGTTGTAGAAGAAGAGTTTAATGTGCGCGCACCTCGAAAAGCGGCTATCGAAAGGGTCTTTCTGAAATCAAATGATGTTGAATGCCCACCAGACGCAATCAGTGAAATCGAAAAAGCAGACATAATCGTAATCGGCCCGGGAAGCCTTTACACAAGCGTCATAAGTAACCTTCTTGTAGGAGGCATAAAGGACGCTCTACAGAGGACAAAAGCCGTAAAGATATACCTGTGTAATATCGTTACACAACCAGGACAAACAGACAATTACACCGCATCGGATCACATTAAGGCAATTATAAAGTACCTTGGAGAGGGAATCCTGGATTATGTGCTTGTCAACAACAATTTCCCACGTGAAGAAATAATTGAAAAATATAGAAAAGAAGATGCTGATATTGTAGCCCTTGATGAAGATTTAGAGAAAAGTAATGTAGCAATAGAGGTTACGGACTTAATTGAAAATATTGAACAAAAAAGAGTCTTGTGGGAAAAGCAGGACTTAATAAGACATGATCCTGAAAAGCTGGCAGATTCTATATGCAGGGTATATGCACAATAATCACTGTTACACAATTAACGTCATTAAAAACACCTCATAACTCCTAAGCCTATGTCTCTCAATTCAGACAGGATTAAGGCAATCATATTTGATCTGGACGACACTCTATACGATTGCAGTGGAACACTGGTTTTAAAAAGCAGAAAACTTGCCGCTAAAATCATATCGAAGGCGATCAAGTGCTCCGAAACAGAGGCATTAAAATTACAATTAGAACTCGAAGACCGTCTTGGCCCAAAAGCTGACATCTTCCATGAGATTGCAAATCAATACAACATTCCCGAAGATTTCTGTGAGGAAATTTCTAATACCATTAATACCTTGGAGGTAGAAGGTGCCACTTTATTTCCGGACACAATGGCTTCAATTGACGAATTAAAAAGAATTGGCCATAAGCTCTTCCTTGTTACATTTGGCAATAGAGAGATGCAGGAAAAGAAGATAAAAGCCCTTGGTCTTGAAAGGGTATTTGATAAAATAATCATAACGGATAATCCCTTGGGAAAAGAGAAATGTTTTAGAGAAATTTTAACTAAGTATGATTTAGAGCCGGAACAGGTTCTTTGTGTTGGTGATAAAATTAAAGACGAAATAGAAGTGGGGAAAAAGCTTGGTATGCATACTGCATTAATGAAACACGGCAGGCATTACAATTTTTACAAATCTGAAATCACGGAAAACGCACCTTATACGTTTATTACTAAAATTTCAGATCTGTTGAGGGATGACGAAAATCAGTAATAGAGTTGGGTAACTGATTACATTCTTCATATAATCAGGCCTTCTTATCTTTATCAATTATCTCGCCAGGCAATGTGCTTACTCCCGGCCAGATTTTCCTTCCGGGATAGATCGTTGTATTTATGCCGGTATGTACGTCGTCTGCAATTATAGTTCCCAATTTCCTTCTTCCCGTATCCACTATTTTACCCTTCACAACAGACCTTACATTCTCGTTATCATGTTTTAAGTTCGCTGTTATTGTTCCGGCGCCTAAATTACTATTCTTTCCAATAACACTATCTCCAATATAAGAGAGATGCGGGACTTTTGCATTATCCATAATTATGCTGTTTTTTATCTCTACGGCCTGTCCGATATGACAGCCGTTTCCGATAGAAGTGTTTCCTCTTAAATAACAATTAGGGCCTATGAGGCAGTTTTCGCCAATAATCACATTTCCTTTTGTATATGTTCCCGACAAAATCTTCGTACCTTTTCCTGCTTTTAACTTTCCCTCTACGATAACATTTTTTTCTACTTTTCCTTTTATGTCATTTTTCATTTCTGAAACCAGGACACTATTTGCTTCAATTAAATCCCATGGATATCCCACAGACAGCCAACGCCCTTTTACATTTTCACATACGACTCTCTCTTTTTTAATAAGCGCATTTATATAGTCTATTATCTCGTATTCTCCTCTTTGACTTTTTCTGAGCTTAAACTTAAACACCGATTTATCAAAAACATACAACCCTGCATTAGCTATGTCTGAAACAAACTTTTTGGGTTTTTCAACAACCTTTTTGACCTCTTTACCTTTTACAACAAAGACACCAAATCTGCCCGGGTCTTCAACCTTACATCCCAAGACAGCATATTTATGCCTTAAACATGCCTTTATGTCTTTCTTAGAAAAAATATCATCACCGCCCATAACTATAAATTTACCCTTAATTAATTTTTCAACATACTTCAGGGCATGTCCCGTGCCCAACTGTGTCTTCTGCTCGGCATATCTTATCTTTAATTTTCCATACTTGTGGCCTATTTCCTCTATTATCATCTCTTTCTTAAAACCAACTATTATGATAACTTCACCAACCAATCCCTGCAATGCATCCAGATTGTGCTTTATTATCTCTTTATTCATTACCTTGAGTAATGGTTTAGGCTTGGTTAATGTCAATGGCCATGTTCGTGTACTCTTACCGGCAGCCATTATTACGGCTTGTATCATATCAGGCTCCTAACTCTTTCTTCATAGTTTTCGCAATATCATCTGCTATTTTCTGAATTTCTCTCTTATTCTCACCTTCAATCATAATCCTGCATAGATTCTGTGTCCCAGAATACCGGACAAGCACTCTTCCTTTTTCCCCCAATTTTGATTCGGCGTCCTTAATATTTTTATTTACTTTCAACTTGCTAATATCTTTTTTCTCCTTTACGTCAACATTAACAAGCACCTGCGGCAATGATGTCATACACTCTGCCAGTTTACTCAACTTTTTGCCTCTTTCTTTCATAATTCTCAACAATTGTAAAGCTGAGATCATTCCATCTCCTGTTGTTGTATAATTGGAGAATATTATATGTCCGGATTGTTCTCCCCCTAAAACATATCCTTTTTTCCGCATCTCATCAACAACATATCTATCACCAACCTTTGTCTTAACAACTTTTATCCTTTCCTTTGCCATAGCAATATCAAAGCCTTTATTAGTCATGATAGTAACAACAACACTGTTTTTTTTAAGAGTACCCTTTTCTTTCATGTTAATAGCACATATTGCAATTATGTGGTCACCATCAACACTTTTTCCGTTTTCATCACAAACTATAACCCTATCAGCATCTCCATCTAACGCTATCCCAATATGAGCATTTTCTTCTTTCACAACTTCCATCATCTTTTCAGGATGTAATGCACCACAATCCAGATTTATGTTCAATCCGTCTGGCCTGTCATTTAACACAACTACTTCTACTCCCAGTTCACTTAATATATGTGGCGCAGTGTTATATGCAGCGCCATTGGCACAGTCCAGAATAGCCCTTAATCCTTTCATACTCATGCTCTCTACCGAAGCCTTTGCAAACTCTATATATCTTTCCTTAGCATCATCAACTCTAAGTGCCTTCCCTATCAAATCGCCTTTTATATGTTCTGTCTTAATTTTTCCCGATAGCACATATTTTTCAATTTCATCCTCAACATTATCGGATAACTTATGTCCATTTTCACTAAAAATCTTTATTCCATTATCTTCAGCAGGATTGTGTGAGGCGCTAAGAACAATACCGGCATCTGCATTTAATGCTTTGGTTAGATGTGCAATGGCGGGTGTCGGCATAGGGCCAACAAGTAAAACATCTGCACCTACCGATACAATTCCGGATGCCAGGGCGTTTTCGATCATATAACCACTCAACCGGGTATCTTTTCCTATAACAAATTTAGGTTTTTTCTTTCCGCATTTCTCTTTGAAAACATGGGCAGTAGCTTTTCCTATACTTAATACCATTTCAGGAGTCATTGGAAATATATTCGCTACTCCTCTTATTCCATCTGTTCCAAATAATTTTCCCATTTATATTCGCCTGTTTGAAAGATAAAGACCGAAAAGGCTGGCAAGAGAGTGATATGGAGGTTAAAGGCCGGATATCGAGAGTGAATAACAGCAAAGAAGAAAAAAGCTTGTTTGACAGGCACTTGTTTAGGGCAAGTGCCTGTCAAACAGTTGCTCAGATTAAAACTACTCAACGCTTAAAAGAGCTTATACAATAGAGTTGTCGCGTAATTATGTTTTTACTTAAAGGTGAGGCTCACGGCAATATTAACGAGATTCAAACCGAATCTTTTAATTTCTTGCCTGCCTTAAAACCTACTGTTCTGCTGGCTTTGATCTTAATTGTCTCTCCGGTTTGGGGATTTCTTCCGGTTCGGGCTTTCCTTTTCTTTACCGAAAAAGTACCAAACCCTATCAGCTGAACGCTTTTATCTTTCTTTACACCCTTACTGATACCACATAATACAGCATTTACAGCTCTCTCCCCTCCAGCCTTTGATGTTCCTAACTCTTTTGCTACTGCCCCAACTAAGTCCTGCTTATTCATAAAACCCCCTTTCCAAAAAGGAAAAAACCCAAAAAACTATATCGTCAACAATCCCCAATTACATTGCTATACCAATTATTTTACCTTCAAATACAAGTTTGCCATTTGTTATTCCCTGAGTATCAAAGATAGCTCTTCTGGCTCTTAATTCTATATTCTTCGCAATAATAATCAGTTTATCACCAGGGAGAACTTGACCTCTAAACTTAACCTTGTCAATGCCGCCAAAGCCAAAAAATTTATCACTTTGCAAAGAGCTCTTGAAATAAAAGGTACAAAGCTGTGCAGCTGCTTCTACCATTAATACACCGGGGAAAAGCGGGCGACCGGGGATATGCCCACGCACCCAAAACTCTTCCTCTTTTACGTTCTTATATCCAATAATTATTTTGTTTTCAGGGTCATATTTAATTATTCCATTTAACTGCTCCATCTCATAACGATGTGGTACCAAGGCCCTGATTCCTTCAATATCTGCCTTTATATCATTTAAATCAATTGTATCTAGATCTACTAGGAATTCTTGAGGCATTGCAAAATACTATTATTAAGACATATCTTTGTCAATAAAAAATTATGTTTGGTCAAGGAATAACAATAAGCAGGTTATTGCCTGCGCTGAACCATTGCGAAAATTCTAAAAGATATGGTAGCGGTGCAGGGACTCGAACCCCGGACTTACGGATTATGATTCCGCCGCTCTAACCAACTGAGCTACACCGCCACAAAGAAAGAATATCTTGTTAAAGATAACGGATATCAAATGTTTCGTATTATATATTCTATAGACCAAGTCGTCAATTTATAATTGCAACTATAGATAAGGATTGAGGCGAGATGAAAAAGCCCTGCCTCTAAGTTGAGGCTGTCTGGGAGGCTGATGTACTATCTTCTCTTACTTTCACAAGATTATAAATTGCAATAGGTGTAATTTGAATGGCATCCAGATTTACCCTTATTGGAGCCAGGCTTGGCAAAAGACCGTATATATTCTCCTTTTTTGTAGCAAATAAACCTATTTTTACGCTACTATCAGTCACTCTGTCGCCTTCAAACTGTTGGTAATCCCATATAATCTCATCCGGTTCAAAAGGGACCTGCTTACGCAATTCATATCTTAACGCCTCGGCAATGCGACTCTTTTTAATAGGCGGGAGCGAAAAAAATCTTGAGAGTATCATTTTGCCGGAGAGAGAAACAATTATTTTGTCGGATTTGCTTATTAAATTGCGCTCTTTAAAAATATTTACTGCGTCTTCAATAAGGTCCGGTTTTTTAGACGTAACCTCATGTTCAATTGATGAATAGTCTATTCTGTCAATTGCTTCTATAAATAATTCTCCATCGCGAGCGCTTGCTTTTACTGCTTTTAACCCGCTGTCGCCTATCTCCAAACCCCAGGCGCTTTTTCCCCCAGACAGCCGAACGGAATTCAATCCTTTTTTGTAAATTGCCCTAAAATTCATATCATTAGGAAAACTAAAAAACCTTCATATCTCAAATTTATAATAAACTCTTGAATATAGAAATAATTTTCTCAGAAATGGGTTTTAAATCCTCATGTTCTCTTGCCTCCAACCATTGAACGTCCGGAAAACTTCGAAACCATGTCATCTGTCTTTTGGCGAATCTTCGCGTGTTTAATTTTACCATCTCCTTCGTATCATCTAATGTAAGCCCATCCTCAAGATATTGAATAACCTCCTTATAGCCCAACGCCTGCCTTGCTTGCTTGCTTAAACCTTCAGGGTTGTCCAATAAAGATCGAACTTCATCAACAAGACCGTTACCAAACATTATTTCAACTCTTTCACCAATCCTTCGATAAATATCTTCTCTCTCTCTTGAAATACAAATGATCTTAAACTTATAACTCTTTCTTGCCAGCTTATACTGTTTCTGAAGTGCCGACGCCTGTTTACCTGTTTTTCTATATACCTCTATCGCGCGTATTATACGCCGTAGATTATTCGGGTGGAGTTCATCGGCTTTAGCAGGGTCTATCCGTTGTAATATTTCATGAACGTGCAAATTTCCCTTTTCTTCTGCAATCCTTTCCAGTTCTGAGCGAATATTCCAATCCGCCTCTGGGCCGTTAAAAATGCCGTCAACAATACCCTTTATATAAAGAGGGCTGCCACCGATAATAAGAAACTTTTGCTTTCTTCTGCTAATGTCTCCAATTAAATATTCTACATCTTTGACATACTTCCCAACACTGTAACTTTCCCATGGATAAATAATATCGATAAAATGGTGAGGAACAGTCTCCCTCATACTCACTGAAGGTTTTGCCGTTCCAATATCCATCCCCCGATAAAAAAGCATTGAATCGGCAGAGATTATCTCGCCGTTAATTTCCCGTGCAACATTAAACCCGATTTCCGTCTTATCACTGGCAGTTGGCCCGGTAAGTACCCATAAAGTATGGTGCATTTTTAAAATAACAAATCAAATATAGAACATTGAATAATATATTTAGTTACCTATGCGGTCACCTCAAGTTTCATTATTAATAATCTTCTTGTTTCCTTTGTAATTCTAATACGATCATCAATTCTAAATCCCACTATCCATATTGGCTGGTCATACATGGTTACTATTGGAACTGTGTCCCGTTCCAGCATGGGAATCTTATTATTTATGAAAAAATCCTTTACCTTCTGAATTCCCGGAGAACCCAATGGCCAAAATTTGTCTCCCGACCTTCTTGTCCTGATCATGAGCGGAACACTGATTTTATCAAAATCTACGGCTTCATCATATTTTGTCCTGCTTCGTTTAAACCATTCCAGAAACCCATTCTCTATTTCTCTGATATCCATTTTCACTATATACTTCGTTTCAACAAGTTTTGTCTCTCCCGGTATTTTAATTACCGTTTCATTCAAAACGGGGCCTTCTTCTACATAATACTTCATCTTTGAAAGATGAAGTTTGCCGCCTTCTATCTTGACATTTAAGTAATCCTTAACGACATTACTTACAGGTGCATTTCGGTAATTAAGTATGCTTAAAATATCTTTATAATTTTTGTAACCAAGCTTCTTAAGGGGAATCTTTAGCCTAACGATTGCTTCTTTAATAATAAGCTGTTGTAAAATTTGCGGTACTTCTTTTAACTTATGTATGTCCAAAACTATTTCACTTAAAATTTCATCTGTTTCCCCCTCTATGTTTAGCAAAACTTCCTCGAATAAATCTTTTGCTTGTGCCTCCAGTAAATCATAGTTTTGTGTAGCAGTTTCACTTAGTTTAACCAGGGATTTCTTTATTTTTGAATTGTAATTTTTTTCAAGAAGAGGAATGAGTTCTGCTCTAATCCTGTTTCTGAATTGATCTGTTTCAAAATTTGTTGAGTCAACTCTATAAGAAAGATTCTTCTCTTTCAAATAGGCAATGATATCCTTGCGCCATGTGAATAGCAGGGGTCGAACAAGATTAATGGATGAAAAGGGTGTAAGTTTTCGCTTCGGCCTCATGCCGCCTAAACCTACAATTCCGGTACCACGGATTATCCTGTGCAGAATCGTTTCTGCATTATCATCGGCATTATGACCCACGGCAATAACGTTAGCACCCACTTTTTTCGCTGCATTTTCTAAGAATTTATACCTCTCTTCCCGTGCCGCCTCTTCCAAGGACATTTTGCGCTCCCGGGCAATTTCATTAATATCCCTTCTTTCAGAAACAATTGACAGTTTAAACTTTTTTGCAAGATCGCTTACAAATTGTGCATCCTCTTCTGATTCCTTCCCTCTGATTAAGTGATTCAGGTGTGCTATAAAAATGCTAGAACAAGTGGGGTTTATACAATTTGCATCAAAAATCAGACTTAGCAAAGCAACTGAATCCGGTCCGCCGGAAACACCCAATAATACCGTGTCATTTGCCCGGAAAAGATTATATTCCTTGATAACGGCAGTGACCTGCTTTTGCAATTGTAACATGCTAAAACTATATCCCTCCCATATAAACAAGTCAAGAGTAGAAAATATTTGACATCAGTTAGATGTTAAGTAGAATAAACTTGGAGGTTTTTTCAGCATTCAGTTTTTGAGGTTAATCACTATAATGGAAGATTTAAAAAACAGGCTTAAGTTATTAGAAAATGATTTGAAGAAGCTGGAAAACCGCTTGAAGAAAGGCCTTGCAACAGGAACCAAGAAAGATTGGGAGCATATTCTGCATCAGACAAGAAAGATTGAGGAGCTAGCAATCTCACAATTAACAATTCTAAGGCTTCAGGATAAAAAAACCACCTGACAAATGGAGGAATGCCATGAAGAAAATGAGTTCTAAATATTGGTATATATTAACAACTGTTATAATTTCCCTTGGATTATTCAACTCAGGATGTCTCCAACTCGAAAAATTCTCCCTGGGGGGGCAGAGTAAAACTGAGAGAATTAATATCCTGGAAGAGGAGGTGGAGTCTTTATCTAACAACATTGGAAGCTTAACAACTGAAAATTACGAACTGAAGAAAAATGTTGTTAAATTGGAAACAGCCAAGAATCAGCTAAATAATAAATATACACAAATAAAAGACAAACAGATTGCTATCGAGGCAGCACAAACATCACAAAACAAGATACGCAAAAACCTGGAAGAAGAATTGGCAGAAACAAAAGATTTGCTTGGAAAAGTTAAACAACAACTGGCAATAGTTGAAAATGATAAAAATAACCTCAAGACAAAACTGGAAAAATTAGGGGCTCCTCGTGAGAAAGCCGCTGAAGAGGAAAAAGGTAATGTAGGCGAGAACAGGGAAAACCTGGCACAAGAAACACAAGAAACATCTCCTGTCGAAGATCTGCTGGATAAAGCAATTCAACTATATAGAGAGGAAAATTTCGAGGAGGCAATCGCAAAATGGGAAGAAGTCATAGCGCTTGACCCAAGTAAACTCGAAGCAAAATTTAACATTGAAATTGCACAAGACAGGATTAAAGAAAAACAAATACAAGAAGACTTAAAATCCTCTCGTATCCAGAGAAAATAAATGAAACATGAGAGAGGTTTGGGCAAGTTGGGGGGAAGTTTGAATCTTGAAAAAATGGAAGGGTAAAGCAATTGGCGCAGGTTTAGGCTTTCTGTTTGGAGGCCCTTTTGGAGCAATTCTTGGCACTATGACCGGTGATTTTTTTGATAAGGCGACTCTGGCCACAGGAAGGCCGGTTAGTAATCACGACAGATCTTTAAATTTCGTAACACACCTGGTCGGAATACTTATATCAATAGCGAAAGCAGACGGACGCATAAGTTCACAGGAAATTAATGTAATAGAAAGAGCCTTTGTAAGTTTTGGTTTTAAAGGAGAAGACCTGAGCTTTATCAGGGATTTAATAAAACATACCTCCAGGGCAGACTTGGATTTACAGGCTGTATGCTATGAGTACAAACAGTATTCCGACTATGAAGAAAGGCTTTCTTTATTGCGAATTGTTTATATGGTTGCATTTGCGGACAAAGAGTTTCATGCAAATGAAGAAAGTATGATAAACCGCATCATAGGATATTTAGAAATCAATGCAGAAGATGCATTTGAGATACGAGGAGAATTTTGCAGTGATAACGACAAACATTATAAAATCTTGAGCGTTACCAAAGACTCTTCTGCTGAAGATGTCAAAAAAGCATACCGGCTTCTATCAAAGAAGTATCATCCCGATAGAGTTTCTCATCTGGGAGAAGAATTTGCAACGCTAGCCAGTGATAAGTTTCGAAAAATTAATAATGCTTACGAAGAAATAAAGAAGGAAAAAAGATTTTAATATGGAGGTAAAATAAATGTGCAAAAAAACAGTTATTGTTTTGGCTTTTTTTGCCATAACGAGTTTAACTTATAATACAGCTTATTGTATGTCTATCGATTTAACGAGTAACCAAATAAATGAAGCGGTTAAATACGGGCAAACTAACAAGCTGGCAAGCCCAAAAGATTTTGCAGAGCCCTGGATTGTTCGCCTTGATGAAAAAAGTGGTTGGGCCACTTTATGGACACCGTATCACAATGTTGCCTTTAAAGCAAAGAAAGCGGCTGTTGAAAGACGAGAGCTATCTCAAAGAGAAATATTAAGGGCATTACATATCAAGGAAAGCTTGACTTTTGTTATATCAGTTTTCGGTGAATATATGGAGTTTGCAAGAGGCTATAACGCTATCCTCTACTCCGAAGATAAAACTGTATATCCAGTTTATTCGTATTTTCCGGATTTTGCAGAACCCAGCAGTTTTTATCCAGAAGAACCGGCATTTGTAGCAGGATGTGTATACAAATTCTCGATTGATGACATAAACCAGAAGTCAGAGGTGAGATTGTTAATTACCTCTCCCGAAGGAAAAGAACTTGAGTTTGCCTTCGACCTGGTAAATGTAAAATAATCTCTATAAGCCGATTTTCCACTTGGATCTATAAGCATTATGTGGAAATGGTAAAAAGGTAGGACAGGAAATGGTTTTAGCTTATAGCGTAGGAGTATCATAATTCTTTGGGGAATATTCTGATACTTTATACCTCTCAATATCGTAATCTACCATCATCCTTATTAATTCTTCAAATTTAACCTTTGGCAGCCATTTTAGTTTATTTCTTGCCTTGGCAGAGTCCCCTACT
>Ga0208896_1000994_pt1 | contig 14501 bp, 15 predicted proteins | sample ETNtaG_27_FD_185778 | JGI IMG/M metagenome (GOLD analysis project Ga0208896, IMG submission 185778) | Marine microbial and viral communities from oxygen minimum zone, Eastern Pacific Ocean - ETNP201406SV63 (SPAdes) (version 2) | ecosystem: Environmental > Aquatic > Marine > Oceanic ... | reverse complement strand
ATTTTTTTACAAATTCTTGTTAGTATGCCTATTTGAGGTAAATTATTTGCAATCAATTCATATATTATTTATTATTGCTAACACTTGTTTTGTTATATAGAATTATTGACTATTAACTATATAAATACTCATCAACTATAGATTATTATTGCTTGCTTTATATGTTTTTAATTTATCGCTTGAGTCTTAATAATTATTTATGTATAATAATGGTAATACCAATTTACCAGCAACAGTAAAATAGGTATTGTAAGTGGTAACGAAAGTGTAACCACCCATGAGCCCAAGTAAAAGAGTAAAACTCTTCTCTCCTTCTTTTCTTGGGCTTATGCGTTGTTTCATTTAATAAAAATTATTATAAGTAGCTGACAATAATTAAAGGCTACATAATTTGAGGAGAGTGTTATATGTTTCAAGTAAGAATACATGGAAGGGGTGGTCAAGGTGTAGTATCGGCCGCAGAAATATTATCTGTAGCAGCATTTATTGAGGGTAAGCACTCTCAAGCGGTTCCAAGTTTTGGCTCTGAACGCATGGGCGCTCCTGTGGTCGCTTTTTGTCGCATTGACGACAAACCTATAAAATTACGTGAACCTATTTTAGAGCCAGATGCTCTAATTGTTCAAGACCCTACACTCTTTAATGCAATTGATGTATTTGCAGGTCTTTCTAAAAATGGATATCTACTAATAAACAGTAAACGCTCAATTGGAGAATTGGGTATTGCTGATGCTATTCATTTGCCTGATGACAAGGTTCGCTTAGTTCCTGCTACTGAAATTGCACTTAAACACATAAAAAGACCTTTACCTAATGCGGTTTTATTGGGTGCACTTGCTGCAACAACTGGTGTAATTAAAATTGACTCTGTCATTGAAGCTATTGCCTCAAAATTTCCTGGAAAAGTTGGCGAACTTAACATACAGGCCGCTGAAGCTGCTTATAAATTAATCAAACAAAACAACCAAGAGGAATTAACATGTTAAAACAAATTGAAGGCTCTCACGGTGTAGCTGAGGCAGTGGCATTATGTCGCCCAGAAGTTATTTGTGCTTATCCCATTACCCCTCAAACACATATTGTTGAAGACTTAGGTGCCCTTGTAAAAAGTGGCAAAATAGAAAACTGTGAATACATAAACGTTGAATCTGAGTTTGCTGCCCTTTCTGTTGGAATTGGTTCATCTGCTGCTGGCGCTAGAACTTACACTGCAACTGCAAGTCAGGGTATGCTTTTCATGGCGGAAGCTGTGTATAACGCATCTGGTTTAGGTTTGCCTATTGTAATGACTGTAGGTAATCGCTCTATTGGCGCCCCAATAAATATATGGAATGATCAGTCTGACTCTATGTCTATGCGTGACGCTGGATGGATTCAGTTGTTTGTTGAAGATAACCAGCAAGCGGTAGATATGCATATTCAAGCATTTAAAATTGCTGAAGCATTAAGCTTGCCAGTGATGGTTTGTATGGATGGTTTTATTCTTACTCACGCTATTGAAGGTATTGATGTACCTGACCAGAAGCAAGTTGATAAATTTTTACCTCCATTCGTTCCTCGTCAAGTTCTTGATCCTGAAGACCCAGTATCCATTGGAGCAATGGTTGGACCAGAAGCTTTCACAGAGGTTCGTTATATTGCCCACAAAAAACAGAAAGAAGCTTTAGATTTAATCCCTCAAATTAATGAAGATTTCAAGCAAATCTTTGGTAGGGACTCTGGCGGTCTAATCTCTACGACTAATACTGAGGATGCTGATACTGTAGTTGTTACTCTTGGCTCAGTAATTGGCACTATAGAAGAGGCAATTGATGAGCAAGATGAGAAGATTGGGGCTCTAACGATACGCTCTTTTCGTCCATTCCCGCTTGAGCAAATTCGTTCAGCACTCAAAGACGCTAAAAGAGTGGTTGTATTTGAAAAATGCTTTGCAGTTGGCATTGGCGGCATAGTGGCAAATAATGTACGTATGGCGATGAGTGGCACAAATATTCCAGTCTACGAGGTGATTGCAGGACTTGGGGGACGCCCAATAACACGCAAATCATTGCATAAACTATTTAAAGACGCAGTCAAAGATAACCTAGAAGATGTTACCTTCATGGATTTAAACAAGGATGTCGTTGATCGCGAACTTGAACGTGAACACAAATTAATTCAAGCAGGATCTGTCGCTGAAAACATACTTCGCGATGGTGGCGTTGTAAATGCAGCTAAAACCACTTAAACGGAGAAAAGCAATGGCACATCAACAAGTAAAATTTTATCAAACAGGAACATTAACCGTAGGTAATCGCCTTCTAGATGCAGAAAATCGCACAGTACAGGGCACTATGGATAGATCAAACTCTCTAGACTCAGGTCATAGAGCATGTCAAGGCTGTGGAGAAGCTCTAGGAGCACGTTACGCTATTGATACTGCAATGAGAGCTACTGACAATAAGCTAATTGCTTGCAACGCAACAGGCTGTCTAGAAGTATTTACTACACCATACCCTGAAACATCTTGGACAATACCATGGATACATTCACTTTTTGGTAATGCTGCCGCTATTGGAACTGGAGTAGCAGCCGCAATGAAAGTTAAAGGTAGAGAGGATGTACGAGTTATAGCACAAGGTGGAGATGGTGGAACTACTGATATTGGATTTGGCTGTCTTTCAGGTATGTTCGAACGTAACGATGACGTATTGTACATATGTTACGATAACCAAGGATACATGAATACTGGTGTGCAACGCTCTTCTGCAACTCCTGGAGGCGCTCGCACTGCAACCACTATGCCTGTTGGTCCTGAGCCGGGAGCGGATTTTGACAAAGGTAAAAATGTCCCTTTAATTGCTATGGCTCACGAAATACCGTACGTTGCAACAGCAAGCATAGACAGACTTCATGACCTAGAAGCAAAGGTTAAAAAGGCAATGTCTATTCGTGGAGCTAGATATATACAAATTTTTGTCCCTTGCCCACTTGGTTGGGGCTCAGCACCTGCACAAACAGTTAATCTTGCACGTTTAGCAGTAGAGTCAGGAATTTACCCACTTTTTGAAGGTGAGAACGGCGAAATAACTTCAACTACAAAGATTCGTAGAAAGGTTCCAGTAGAAGATTATTTAAAGCCTCAGCGTCGTTTTGCTCATGTATTAAAAAACCCTGCGCAGTTAAGCGCTGTACAAGAGATTGCTGATCGCAATATTCGTAAATTTGGCCTACTTGAAGAATAGGAGTGAAACCAATGAAAAACACTAAACCTTATGCAATTACACTTGATGTTGGTGGAAGCCTACTAAATAAAACTGGCTCTTGGCGTACAGAACGTCCTGTTTACTTAGACAGATTACCTCCATGTAACGAAACTTGTCCAGCAGGCGAGAATATACAACAATGGCTATACCACGCTGAGAATGGTGAATACAAGGAAGCATGGCTAGAGATCATGAAAAATAACCCTTTTCCTGCAGTTATGGGGCGTGTATGTTATCACACTTGTGAGACCGCTTGTAATCGCGTCCAACTTGATGAGCCCGTTGGAATTAATTCTGTAGAGCGCTTTCTTGGAGATCAGGCAATAATAAACGGATGGAAGGTTGAGCCTGGAAAACCTACTGGCAAAAAAATAATGATTGTTGGCGCAGGTATGGCTGGCCTAGCTTGTGCTTATCATCTTAGACTATTTGGACATGAAGTTACAGTTTTTGAGTCTTCATCCAAGCCCGGAGGAATGGTGCGTTATGGAATTCCTAAGTATCGTATGCCTAATGAAAAGCTCAACGCAGAGATTCACCGCATACAAGATATGGGAGTGAACATTGAACTAAATACCAAGGTAGATGACATTGTTGCTACAAAAGAAAAATATGGATGTGAGGCGGTTTTTCTATCTACAGGTGCACAAAGTGCCAAACTGATTGATATAAAGTCTGACCAATCTGTCCCATCCCTTAGTGCCGTTGAAATTCTAAGAGGAATAGAAGATGATGTGGACACTGGACTACGTGGTCATGTCGTAGTTTATGGAGGAGGTAACACATCTATTGACGTAGCAAGGTCAGCTAAACGTATGGGAGCGCAAAGCGTGAAGGTAGTTGTACGTGGTAGCCAAGAAAATATGCCTGCGCACTATGAAGAAATAAATGAAGCTCTAGAAGAAGGCGTTGAAATTGTTCCTTTGCGTAGCATTACTGAGATAAAGAAAGGCCACCTGGTACTGGAAAAAATGATACCTTCTGATGGTGATAGGCCTAGCCCATCAGGTGAGTTTGAAACTATGGAGGCGAGTGTTATTGTTCAAGCGTTAGGACAAAATGTTGATGAATCTTTGTTTGAAAATTTAAGTGAATTAAGCCTTGAAGATGGAGTATTAGACGTCGATATAAATATGATGAGCGCTATGGAAGGTGTCTTTGCTGGAGGCGACATGACGCCATCTGAACGCAACGTAACTGTTGCAATTGGTCATGGCAAAAAAGCTGCTCGAAAAATTGACCAGTGGCTACAAGGAGAGTTCCAAAAAGACTCGAAAAAGAATGAAATAGTAGACTACTCTATGATGAATACTTGGTACTATAGTGACGCACCAAGGACCATAAGACCTACACTTGATGTTGTTAGGAGACAGACCGGGTTTGCTGAGGTTGTTGGCGATCTTGATGAAACTAATGCAGCTTTTGAAGCTAGACGCTGTATGTCTTGTGGAAACTGCTTTGAATGTGACAACTGCTATGGCGTATGTCCTGATAATGCAGTAATTAAATTAGGAAGTGGCAAGCGTTTTGAGTTCAAATATGACTACTGCAAAGGTTGTGCACTATGTGCTACCGAATGCCCTTGTGGTGCAATTAAGATGGAGCCAGAACTTATATAGAGCTTATTTGTTGTTACAATTTAACTTTTTAACATTAAATGCAATAATAATGTTGCACTGCACAATTTATTTCTGTAAAATACAAATTCTGATAATTCAACAACTTTAAGATAGGGTAAATAATTATGATACCAACTGACACTGATTGGAAAGGAGACTGGCTTAAAACCCAGCAACATTATTGGCAATCATGGGCAAACATGGCGGGCCAATCTGGATTAAACCCCGCTACCATGGGTTCTAATCCTTTTTCTCCGAACATGGGTTCTAACCCTTTTTCTCCGAACATGGGTTCTAATCCTTTTTCTCCGGACTGGTCGCAGACTCTTGACCAGTGGTGGCAATTAGTTTCTCCAAAGGCATCAGACCCTGTATCTGAAATGTTTCAGAGGGTTGTTGATGCAGGGAAAAACTTTAATAAACTAGCTGAACAAGGGTACAACTTTGGACAGGGAAAAGACCAAGAAGATCTTATCCAAACTTGGCTTGACAATATACAGGAAGGGTTTGATACGTGGATTAAGCAAATTAATTCCAGCAAAGGCAGCACTTCATTACTCACTGATAACCCTCTATTCCCTAATAGTGACTCTTTAATTCCTGAGTGGATGGGTCTTAATAAGGGTGCTCTAGAGGTTTGGGATACTTTAGCTAACTCTATAGGACTAGGTGGCGTTCCTGACATTCCTGGTTTAGATAAAGGTAAAGTTGAAATTAGCCGATTACTTAATAGCCCTGCCCTAGGACAATGGAGAGAACACCAACAACAGTTACAGAAGATTGCGCAACTGGTTATAGAATTTCAAGAAGCTGATCAGGCCTATAAGTTAGCATTTGCTCAAATGGGGTTACGTTCAGTTGAAGCTTTACGCAATAAATTAACGAGCTTAAGCGGTACTGATGAAAAAGTTTCTACAGTACGAGAGTTTTATGATTTGTGGGTTGATGTAAACGAAGAAGTTTATGGCGAGTTTGCTATGACTGATGAGTATCAAGTAACCCATGGAGATTTTGTTAATAGCCTTATGGCATTACGCAAAGAAACTAATGCGTTTACTGAAAAGCTATATAAAGTAGCAAATTTACCAACAAGATCTGAAATAAATACTATCAACAAACGCTTACAAGAACAACGCAGAGAAAACATAAATCTAAGAACAGAGATTAAAAAGCTTAGTGAAAAAGTAGCTAATATAAGCAATAACGAAGTCAAAGCTTCCAATAACGAAGTCAAAGCTTCCCCGATTGAAAAGTCCAAGCCCGAGCAACACAAAGACCTATCAGTAATTAAAGGGGTCGGTCCAAAAATCGTTGAAAAGCTCCACGCACAAGGCATTGAATCTTTGGAACAAATAGCAAAAATGCAGATTGAAGAATTGAAGAAGCTAGACAAGCAAATTGGTGGAAATGGCAGGGCTTTACGTGACCAGTGGGGAGCTCAAGCAAACCAGTTTATAAAAAGCTAGCAATATAAATATAGTAATATCAATAAAGGAATACCCGTAATGATAACAATGAACCCTGAAGGGATGCTAAACGAAGCATCAAGTTTTAATAAAAAAATCACTGAAGGCTTTTCTAATCTTGTGGATGTAGGCGAGATAGGCTCAGGCGTAACACCTCATGATACTATCTATGAGGAAGATAAACTCAAACTATTTCACTATAAATCTGACACTAACGAGCAAAAAAATTCTGTGCCGCTTCTAATTGTTTATGCTCTAGTAAACAGACCTTATATGGCTGATATTCAGGAAAACCGCTCAACTATAAAAGGCCTTATGGATAATGGCCAAGATGTATATTTAATAGACTGGGGTTATGCTGATGATGCAGACCAATATCTTACTATGGATGACTATATTAATGGCTATATAGATCGCTGTGTAGATGTTCTAAGAGAGCGACACGGTGTAGATAAGATAAACCTTCTAGGTATTTGCCAGGGTGGAACTTTTAGCTTGTGTTATAGTTCAATGCACCCAGAAAAGGTGCGCAACCTTGTAACTATGGTTACACCTGTTGACTTCCATACTCCAGACAATATGCTTAGTCACTGGGTACAAAATATTGATATTGATCTTTTGGTTGACACTCAAGGAAATATTTCTGGTGACCTTCTTAATGGAACATTTCTTAGTATGAAGCCGTATGAGCTTATGGGGAAAAAATATCTAGGTGTACTTGATATTTTGGACAGTCCTGATGCTTTGAAAAATTTTATGCGAATGGAGCAGTGGATTTTTGATAGCCCAGACCAGGCGGCTGAAACATTTAGGCAATTCATCAAAGATTTTTATCAAGACAACAAGCTAATCAAAGGTGAGGTAGTTATTGGCAACAATACTATCGATCTGGCAAATCTAACTATGCCAATACTTAACATATATGGTGAGCTTGACCATTTAGTGCCTCCTGCTGCCTCAACCGCGCTTAAAGATTGCGTAGGTAGTGATGACTACAAAGAAATATCATTTCCAGGCGGTCACATTGGAATTTATGTTAGTGGAAGAGCGCAAAAAACAATTCCGCCAGAAATTGGCTCGTGGCTAAATTTACGCTAGATTGGTTTTATTTTTTTTGAAATTACTATTTATTAAACTATTATTAATTAAACATTTAGGAGGACAGTAATAATGAATCAGGATATTGTTATAGTTGCAGCTACTAGAACTGCTTTGGGGACTTTTGGAGGTTCACTTTCTTCAATACCTGCACCTAAGCTAGGAGCAGAAGTAATAAGCGCTTTGCTAAAAGATACTGGTGTCAAGGGCGAACAAGTTGATGAGGTGATTTTAGGACAAGTTTTAACTGCTGGTAGCGGTCAAAACCCTGCACGCCAATCTGCACTAAGTGCTGGCCTGCCTAACACTACACCAGCAATGACCATTAACAAAGTATGTGGTAGTGGATTAAAGGCTGTTCAGTTAGCTTTCCAAGCAGTTGCCTGTGGTGATGCTGAAATTGTTATAGCAGGAGGACAAGAAAATATGAGCCTATCAGGCCATGTACTTCCAGGCTCAAGAGACGGCAAAAAAATGGGGCCTTGGGCGCTTACAGATACAATGGTTGTTGATGGACTATGGTGTGCTTTTAACAACTACCATATGGGAACAACTGCAGAAAATATTGCTAAAAAATACAACTATTCGCGTGATGCACAAGACCAATTTGCTGCAAAATCACAACAAAAAGCAGAGGCTGCACAAAAATCTGATCTTTTCAATAACGAGATTGCACCTGTAACTATTCCACAAAGAAGAGGGGACGATATAGTCTTTGATTCTGACGAATTTCCGAGACATGGAACTACCGCGGAATCTCTAGGTAAATTACGTCCTGCATTTGCTAAAGATGGCACTGTTAGTGCTGGTAATGCATCTGGAATTAACGATGGTGCAGCAGCAGTTATGGTTATGAGTGCTGATAAAGCTAAAGAATTGGGGTTAAAGCCTATGGCAAGAATTGCAGGATTCTCAAGCGCTGGAGTTGATCCAGCTATTATGGGAACAGGACCTATACCTGCCACAACTAAGTGCCTAGAAAAGGCTGGATGGAAGGTTTCTGACCTTGATCGTGTTGAGGCAAATGAGGCGTTTGCAGCACAAGCTATGTCGGTTAATGAATCGCTTGGATTTGATAGCTCTATAGTTAATATAACTGGAGGCGCTATTGCTCTTGGTCACCCGATTGGTGCTTCAGGTGCTAGGGTGCTTGTAACTTTGCTTCACGGAATGCAGCGTGACGAGGCTGACAAAGGTCTCGCTACTTTATGTATTGGTGGCGGCATGGGTGTTGCAATGGCAGTAGAAAGAGTTACTGAATAATAGCACTAATAAAACTTAAATAAATTAAATATACAGGAGAATATGTATGGGCAAGTTGGACAATAAAATCGCTTTAGTAACAGGAGGCACTGGAGGAATAGGAACTGCTATTTGTCAGCGTCTTGCTGATGATGGAGCACAAATTGTAACCACCACTACAAACCTTGAGCGCGGTGCTGAATGGCAAGCTAAACAAAACTTTGATGCAACACTTATCAAATGTGATGTTAGTAACTATGATGACTGTAAAGCCATGAAAGAGCAGATAGAGAAAGACTTGGGTGTTGTAGATATAGTAATAAATAATGCTGGAATTACTCGTGACGGCTCTTTTAAAAGAATGGATACGGATAAATGGTCTCAGGTCATATCTACAAACCTAAACAGTGTTTTTAATATTAGCCATCAATTTGCCAATGGTATGGCTGAAAAAGGCTATGGACGTATTGTTAATATATCTTCAATCAACGGCCAAAAAGGTCAGTTTGGTCAAACCAACTACAGCGCTGCCAAGGCAGGAGTTCATGGTTTTACTATGGCACTAGCTCAAGAAGTTGCTCGTAAAGGGGTAACAGTTAATACAGTTTCTCCGGGCTATATAGCAACCGAAATGGTAATGGCTGTTGCAGAGGAAATTCGTAATCAAATCATAGCTCAAATTCCAATTGGAAGACTTGGCAAACCTGAGGAAATTGCTGCTCTTGTTGCTTTCTTGTGTTCAGATGATGCGGGCCTAATTACTGGAGCTAATCTAGCCGCTAATGGCGGACAGCATATGCACTAACATTTGCTGAATCTCATTTGAAACAGACAATATGAGATTGATATTAGTGATAAAATCTTAACCACAATTTCTATTACTAGTAATTGTGGTTTTCTTTTATTGAGCCAAAGGTTTTATTATGTCTAAAGAGATTTTAATTAAAAAATACCCCAATCGGCGCTTATATGATACTAGTGCTAGTTGTTATATTACCCTTGACGAGGTAAGAAGCCTAGTAGTTGATGGTTCACCTTTCAAGGTTGTTGAGAAAAAAACCAATGAAGACATCACTAGAAATATTTTGCTACAAATAATCATGGACTATGAGTCTGGAGATGGCGAGCCCATGTTCAGCTCCGACCTTTTGATTAGTTTTATACGTAACTACGGTGAAAGCACACAAGATAGCTTTACTAGTTATTTGGAACAGAGTATGGACTTTTTTACCCAACAGCAAGATATTCTAAGAGATCATATAACCAAACCCACAATCGAAAATCCAGCTGAAGCATTGATGGATATGGGCAAAAAACAGTTTGACCTATGGCAACAGGCACAAAAGCAATTTTTCACTAAGCCTGACAAATAAACAAAAAGGCTTTTAGTTGTGTCGTTAAGATAAGTAGCCTTATTTCACAAAAAATAGCAATTCCACTTATACCTAAGCTGCAGACGCAAAAAAAGCGGCCACTAAGACCGCTTAATAAAATATGTATGGTGCCGAAGGCCGGACTCGAACTGGCGACCTACTGATTACAAATCAGTTGCACTACCAACTGTGCTACTTCGGCGTGAATTTGAATTATACCGAAAAGAATTCAACTTTTTAGTGGTTTATAACATTACATTTAGAGATTGATTTATAGGCTAGAAATGGCTGGATTTTTTCTTACGCTTTATCATTATTAGTAAGGCAATAATGCACAATACCAGAGACATTAAGAACCACTGAATCGCATATCCTATGTGTTTATCAGCGCTACCGTAAAAGGGCTGCCATTTTCTGTAAAACCCGTTTTCAGATTGAGGGTTTAATTGTGCAACCATAGGGATGATAGGATAGCTAGATAGCTTTGAAAGTTTGTCGATATCGAGCGACTGAATTAGTAAAGGAAATTCAGATTTCAATTCTGTATGTTGGAGCTCAATACGCTGCTTTGGTTTTGCAAGAGTCGCTTCAATGACTAGTCTGTTTTCGTTAACGCTAATGTCTGCCAGATTTGTGCGTTGGCCATTCCAAGGAACAAATCCACGATTAACCAAAATAACTGCTTTGTCATTTAATATAAAAGGCGTAAGAACGTAATAGCCAGCATTGCTGTTAACTGTTTGGTTGTCGTAAATAAATTGTTTTTTGCTATCGTAATGCCCTCTGAGCAATACCTTATAGTACTCTTTACCAAGTATTTCTTCAGTATCTTGAACTAATTGAGCTGGCATTGACTGTGCCAAAACAACAGCTCTTTCTATTTTTTGCTTATCTTTTGCTCGATCGAGCTGCCAAAAACCTAATGATAGCAGTGCGGTCAAAGTAACAATAATTAATAGCGAAGCCGTTAAGTTAGCTCGATTAATCATTATTGAGTTGGGGCGTCGAGAATAACATTGTTAGGCTCAATCCAGCCCATATATGCGGCAAACATAACTAAAGCAAACAAGATTACTGAGAGTACAACTCGTGTAACTAAAGATTTAAACATTTTGTCTGATCCACTCTTGCCGCCTTTTAGCATGCCAAGAAGGCCCCATCCTAGAGCTACCAAGATGACCACAATAAAAATAAAAATAAAAAATTCGACCATATTAGCTCCTATTTTACAACATGAAAAATGCCCCATATTTGGGGCATTTTTAAGAAAATATTTTAGCCTGTATTAGGTTGGCTTAAGTTTTAGCCTGTCAAACTTAGACCCAATAAACAAAAACAAATAGTCCTAGCCACACCACATCTACAAAGTGCCAGTACCAAGCAACACCTTCAAAGCCAAAATGACTGTCTGCTGAAAAGTGGCCTTTTTGCACACGATACAAAATAACAGTTAGCATTATTGCTCCTACTGTTACGTGGAAACCGTGGAACCCTGTCAACATATAAAAAGTTGAGCCATAGATGCCAGAAGTTAATTTCAATCCGTCATGGTAGGCGTGTCCATACTCAGCTATTTGGAACCCTAAAAACAACACACCTAAAACAATAGTTGCAACCAGCCAGCCTACTATTTGGTTGCGTTTTCCTTCACGTAGTGCGTGATGTGCAAAAGTTAAGGTAACCCCAGAAAGCAACAATAAAAGTGTGTTCAGAGCTGGCAGCCCCCAAGTGTCTACTAACTTTACTGGAACTGAGTATTCCATTCCAGCTTGTGAAATTGCTGCAGGGGTATTCATTGCAACTTGTTGCCATGTTGCGCTAAACCCGTTCCATAGTTCTGGAGTAAATAAATTGTTGTCTGCGCCTCCTAGCCATGGCACTGATAACTGTCTTGCATAGAAAAGAGCGCCAAAGAATGCCGCAAAAAACATTACTTCAGAAAATATAAACCAACTCATTCCCCAGCGGAATGAACGATCAACCTGGTTGTTGTAATTACCGTTAACACTTTCATTGACTACTTGGCCAAACCAACCAAACATCATAAATACAAGTATGGCAAAGCCTATTGCCATAACAGAGCCGCCCCAGCTTGCTCCATGCATCTGGTTTGCAAAACCAACAAATAGTGTTGATACCCCAACTGAGCCGACAATTGGCCAGTATGTACCGTTTGGTATGTAATATTCTTGTGCGCTCATATTATTTCCTCATTTTAGCTTTCAAGTTTAAAAAAATTGTAGGATAAGCTTACATCTTTTATACGCTCATCCATTTCTGGTTCAACCACAAATCGAAGTGTCATCTCAATCTCCTCATGCGGCTTGAAAACCTGTCTATTAAAGCAGAAGCATTCCAGCTTTTTAAAATAAAGTGCGGCATCAGTAGGAGCCACACTAGGGATTGCTTGACCTATAACCTCTTTATCGGTGTTATTCTTAGCGATATAGCTAGTAGTATAAAACTTGCCTGGTACTACCTGCATCGAATTCACCTTGGGGCCAAACTGTACTGGAAACCCGGGCATTGTCATGGCAAAAAAACTTACCTCAACTTTGCGCTCCTCTTCAACCTCATACTGTTGTTCTGCCTCTACTCTTCCAGTTGTGCCGTTGAATCCAGTTATCTCACAAAAGACATCATAAATCGGCGGCATAATAAAAACAGCAAAAACAAACATCAATATTGGGGCTGAGACTAACTTTATCCAAAACCCTTTTGTTATTTTATTATTTTGTTTCATATCAGTGACCATAAAAAGCGATGGTCGCTGCAAATACTCCTATTGCTATGGCCCCTACTATCAGTGCAGTAATAATGGCGCCTTGTTTTCTTTTATCCATTAAGAGTGTTGAGATTCATTCTCAATAAGCTCTCTTGATGGAGGGGTGTTAAAAGTATGGTAATCAGCCTTTGCGGATAATGTCCACTCTAGGCCTTTGGCGCCGTCCCAAGGGCGGGCGTCAACTGGTTTACCATTACGAATACAATCTACTACTATATATGCTAACAATATAAACGAAGCACCGAAAGCAAAACCTCCCAATGAGGAAATTAGATTAAAGTCTGCAAACTGTAAAGAATAATCAGGGATACGCCTAGGCATACCTGCTAGTCCTAAGAAGTGTTGTGGGAAGAATAACACGTTTACCGAAATAACTGCCCACCAAAAGTGTACTTTAGCAAGGCTCTCGTTATACATTTTGCCAGTCCACTTAGGTAACCAATAAAGCGTTGCTGCAATTATCGCCCATAAGGCTCCTGTTACTAGAACATAGTGAAAATGTGCAACCACAAAATAAGTGTCATGATACTGAATATCAGCAGGAGCAATTCCTAACATTAGTCCTGAGAACCCGCCAATAGTAAATAAAATTACAAATGAGAGTGCCCACAACATTGGTGTTTCAAATGTCATTGAACCCTTCCACATTGTAGAAACCCAGTTAAACACCTTAACTCCTGTTGGTACAGCAATCATCATTGTAGCGTACATAAAGTAAAGTTCGCCCGCTACTGGCATGCCAGTTAGGAACATGTGGTGCGCCCATACAATGTATGATAAGAACGCTATTGAGGCTGTTGCATAAACCATAGAGGAGTAGCCAAATAAAGGTTTGCGCGAGAAGGTTGGAATTATATGAGAAATTATTCCAAAAGCTGGCAATATCATTATGTACACTTCTGGGTGTCCAAAAAACCAAAAGATGTGCTGGAACATAACAGGGTCACCACCGCCTGTTGCGTCAAAGAAAGCTGTTCCGAAATTACGGTCTGTTAGCATCATTGTTACTGCACCTGCAAGCACTGGCATCGCTCCGATTAGCAAGAACGAGGTAATTAGCCATGTCCATACAAATAAAGGCATATCCATAAGTTTCATTTCTGGTGCACGCATGTTAATCACTGTAGCAATAATATTAATCGCCCCCATAATTGACGAAAAACCTAACAAGTGAACTGCGAAGATAAAGAAATCTGTGCTATCTGGGGCAAATGTAGTAGATAGTGGAGCATAAAAAGTCCAGCCAAATGCTGGTGCCCCGCCATCCATAAAGAATGTACTCATTAAAATCCCTCCAGCGAATGGAAGAATCCAGAATGACCAGTTATTCATTCTTGGCAAGGCCATATCAGGGGCGCCTACCATCATTGGTATTAGCCAGTTACCTAAGCCAACCATTGCTGGCATGATGGCACCAAAAACCATAATAAGTCCATGCATTGTAGTTAGTTGGTTAAAAAAGTGTGGGTCCATGACTTGCATGCCTGGCTGTAAAAGCTCCATACGAATGCCCATTGCCATTGCACCGCCCACCAATAACATGGCAAATGCGAACCATAAATAAAGAGTTCCAATGTCTTTGTGGTTAGTAGTTTTTACCCACCTCATAATGCCTTTTTCAGGGCCATGGTGGTGATCGTCGTGAGAAGTTGCTGTTGCTGTTGTCATTTTAT
>Ga0208896_1000992_pt1 | contig 14510 bp, 12 predicted proteins | sample ETNtaG_27_FD_185778 | JGI IMG/M metagenome (GOLD analysis project Ga0208896, IMG submission 185778) | Marine microbial and viral communities from oxygen minimum zone, Eastern Pacific Ocean - ETNP201406SV63 (SPAdes) (version 2) | ecosystem: Environmental > Aquatic > Marine > Oceanic ... | reverse complement strand
TCTCTTTACTGGTGAAGGAAAAAGATGAATAAAGTTTTATACATAATTCTCATTTCCCTTTTTAGTCTTACCGTCTTCTCCTGTGGCGAAAAAGAGGAATCCACGACCAGTACCAGTACCAGTACCCTCGATCCACCGACATGTCCATCGGACAACACGGACTGTATAACCGCTGGATATTATCAGAACGAACTGGACTGGAATGATGTAAGCGGAGCAACTGGCTATACTGTGTACTGGAGCACTTCTACTGGCGTCAGCTCATCGAGCACCGCCATTACAGGCATCACAGATTCCAATTACACCCACACAGGCCTCGACAATGGTACGACTTATTATTACAAAGCTGCCACTGTCAATTCCGCTGGCACCGGTTTGCTTTCAGATGAGAGCAGTGGCACTCCCCGTCGTGCACCCACTGTCACCGAGGCTTGTACAGGCAAAGAAACAGCTTCAGGAACAGTTCAAGGTGTTACAAGAACTGGTCCGAGTGGAACCTTTTACCATAGTTGGTACGGTGCTTCTCCCAGTAATGGATGTATAGATAATAGTTCTGCAATCTCTGCATTTTCGACAGTAGTTCCGAGTGACTCAAACAGCGTTAAGCATGCATTAGTCATAACTGGAAACGGGTATGGATTTACAGACACGTGGCATTTTTACTCAGACACTGCTTGCGCAGTAGAAACAGGCTTCATGAGTTTTTCCTATGGCCCCCCTTTAGCGACATCAGATAATATCACCATTGCTAGCCCTCCCAGTGGTTACCCAAGTGTAGCAACTAAAGTTATTTATGAAAATGACTACATGTGTTTTTTGGCTGAAACAGACGCCGTAGAAACAAAGATTGAGACACTGTTTGGTGGTGCTATTTCATTAACCAAAGGTACGGTACTTGATCAAGCAAACGGTAATGATAATAATACTGTCCTCTGGACGGTCCTTGATAATATAAGTGGTCAAACGATTAATTGGTTTTACACTGAAGACAACGAGGCCAGTGGCTATCCCGATAATTTTACTGATCCAGGTGGTGCTACTGCATGGCATGCAGGTGACAACATCACGAGATAAACCAACCCCATCATCTCCTGTGAGTAACCCCCACTAATTCTTCACAGTCAGACACCCTCCAAGTAAAGAAATTATATCTTCAATTTCTACTTGTTCATCTTATCAAGACAAACCCATCCATATTCTTTTTGAAGTTTTTCTTCAACAAATGCATGACCCTTATTATCGCAGTATTCTGTCGAATTGTTTGCTCTCCAGAGGGATTTAGTCTTTTCATTAACAGTTCCGACTGCCTTAGTGTAGGTTACTTCACAACCCTGATCTTGGTGGATTATTTTAACTTCCCTAAAAAGGTCGGTACTTTTATGGGTGCATGTATATGCAGCCACTGGTTGCTTTTCATCTACAGTAGTAACCTCAGCTGATTCTTCCTTCACTTCCAGTGTTTCCGGAAGTGAAGAGGCCGAATCTTGTGCATATAAGGGTGAAGAAAACAGAACTATAAAGAAAATTAAATATTTCATAATCTTATCCTTTCCAGTTATAGTGACGATTAAATTAATAAACTACTGAATGTAAAAACATTCCGAAACAACATGTGTCATTATATAATAAAAACTTGAACTAACAAGAATTTTGATGGGTTTGTATTGATCAGATGAAAAAGGGAAAATAATTGTTAAAGGTTTTGGGAGTTCTGATTGTGGAGAAAATTGCAAAAGTCATTTGAAGTTTATAAGTTAATATCAATATACACCAAAACCAATCCCATCACCCCCTCCAAGTAACCCCCCACTAATTCTTCACAGAGTCAAACAGTCTCCAAGTAAAATTCTCCAACACTTAGGTTCCTATCTCTTCCTTGAAAAACAATCAAAATGATGATAGTTTTGCCATTTCATATTCAGAAAATTATTTTTTCTGAAATTTAAGACTAACTAATTGTTAACATTTTTAGAAATAAAGATTTATCGATTAGATATTCCGGTGGATGAGATGAAAAAGTACTTTTTGATGATTTTTCTTCCTTCAGTGGTATTGGTTGGAATAGTCCTTTTGATCTTCTATGTTTCCTTTACTCGTATCGAGGGAAAGATTCTTGAGAAGAATGAAATTCGTGTTGTCCAATTTCAATCAGAAATAATGCACAAGGCATTGAACTCTATTGTTTCAGATCTGCTGTTTTTATCTGGGCAAACTATTTTACAAAAACTGGCAAAAGAGAAAAAAGCAACCTCTCGTAAAATAGTCGCAAATGAATACCTCTCTTTTTCTAAAAACAAACGAACCTATGATCAAATCCGTTTTCTTGATATGAACGGAACAGAAATAGTAAGAGTCAATTTTAATCATGGACAACCTCGAATCGTGTTAGCAGAAGCACTTCAGAATAAAGCAAAACGGCACTACTTTGAAAACACGCTGCAAAGAAAACGGGGAGACGTTTTTATCTCTCCATTTGATCTCAATTTAGAAAATGGAGAAATTGAAAATCCAGCAAAACCTGTGATTCGCTTTGGTACACCCGTTTTTGACGGAGCCAACCAAAAAAGTGGAATAGTAATTCTCAACTATCTAGGGGCAGAAATGCTACAGCAACTTGAGCGATTGTCTGAAGGGAGCCTTGGGCAATTTGTCCTTCTCAATTCAAAAGGACAGTGGCTCAAGGGCTTGAATCCAGAAGATGATTGGGGTTTTATATATAAAAAGAAAACCATGCAAGCTTTGGACGATTCATTTCCTGATGCCTGGAGGCAAATCAATCAAGCGGGCTCTGGTCAATTTTACACAGCAAAAGGATTGTTTACCTTCGAAACCATTTTAAAACCTCTCTCAGATTTTGATTCCAATCTTTCTGGAAGCCATTCATGGAAAGTTGTGTCATATGTACCACCTGAGTTATTGAACACAAGATTCCATCAGTTCTTATCCGGTCTGTTAATCATTTATGGCCTTTTATCAATTGGGTTAGCACTACTTTCTTGGTATTTGGCAACAGTCCTAATGCACCGAAAAACAGAAGCTCTGAAGCGTCAACAAACAGAGAAAGATCTCAAACTATCGCTTCAAGAAAAGGTAGTACTCTTACAAGAGATCCACCATCGGGTTAAGAATAATTTACAAGTCATTTCCAGCCTATTAAAAATTCAGGCACGGTATATTGAAGATAAAGAAACTCTCGCAATATTCCAAGAAAGTAAGGATCGTATCCATGCCATGTCGGCTATTCATGAAACCCTTTATCAATCGGACGATCTGGCAAATATTCACACTAAAGATTATATCAAAAAGTTAGTGGACAACTTGTTCTTATCTTATGGGCTGGATGAGATTGTATCGATCATTGAGGTTCAAGACATCCCTTTACGTGTTGATGATGCGATTTCATGTGGTTTGATCATCAATGAGCTGGTTTCCAATTCATTGAAGTACGCTTTTTCTGGTGTACAAAAAGGAAAAATTACAATCATGATGAGCATGAATGCCGATGGTAAAATCCTATTAACAGTGAGTGATAATGGGGTTGGGCTCCCTGAAAATTTGGATATTACTACCAATAAAACAATGGGCCTACGATTGGTCCATCTCATGGTTGATGAACTCCAAGGAGATATCCAGGTTGATAAACATAAAGGAACCCAATTTCAGATTCAATTTGTTCTAACCCAACCCGTAGTGGCTTCCAATAGTCAAGAATAACATCTCACCGCTGAAAATCTAAAAGAGCTTCCAAAAGGACATTTCATTTATTAATCCGGACTGTTAATATCAAATATTTATTCTTGAAACTATATTGATATAACATTAATTAATTGATATAATTATGTATTTAAAATAAATAAAAATATGTTTGACAATCACTATTAAATTAATTTAGTATGTATGGTAAGACGTTTCGTGTATAGAGAACAGTAATATAATCGCTCACCATCCGGCACAAGCTAAGAAGTTGTTGAAAGTAATCCTAGGGACTAACGCATTAGCGCCATAGATTTTTCAATACACCACGCTAACGCATACTCTCAATGGTTTATCGAACTTTCAAACAGCTTCTAGAGCTGGAAGAAACCCAAAACCAGAGAGGTGCGAATGACCAAATCAAACCCCAAAGAAAATCTAGCGGAAGATACTTCCATACAAAATCAGACGGGTTTTAACCGGCGTCGGTTTCTTCAACTCCTGACGGTAAGTACCACGGCAGCTGTTGTTAATCCGTTGAACGTTTTAGGGGCACAGGATGTGATTGTTGATGTTGAGAATCCGCTCAAACACTATCCAAACCGCGGTTGGGAGAAGGATTACCTGGATCAATATCATTATGACCGTACTTTTACCTGGATCTGTGCCCCGAACGATACACACATGTGCCGGATGCGGGCTTTTGTCCGAAATGGAATCATGATTCGTAGTGAACAGAATTACGACCATGACCGGTGTGGCGATCTCTATGGCAATAAGACCTCTAAATCATGGAATCCTCGTGGGTGCTTAAAAGGTTTTACCTTCCAGCGAAGAGTTTACGGTCCGTATCGTCTCGGTGGGCCAGTGATTCGTAAAGGTTGGAAAGAATGGGCTGACGCAGGATTTCCTTCTCTCTCCGACAATCCGAATTTACGCACCCAGTATAAGTTTGATGACCGTGGGAATGATGCCTTTGTCCGAGTTTCCTGGGAGAAAGCATCGGATTATTGTGCTCAGGGCCTGTTGGCTGTGGGCCGTACCTATAGTGGTTCGGAAGGTAAACGTCGTCTGATGACGGACGGTTACGAGGAGGAGATGTTGGAACACTGGCACGGCGCAGGAACTCGCACAATGAAGATTGGCTCTTCGCTTCCACTCCACGGGGTTATGGGCAAATTTGGTCTCTTTCGTTATGCCAATATGATGGCCCTGGTTGACCATCACGCTCGTGGTGCCAAACCTGATGAAGCTCAGGGAGCGCGAGAGTGGACGGAATATACCTGGCGCGGTGATCAGGCTCCTGGCCAGCCGTTTGTCCACGGTTTACAGACTTCTGACATCGATATGTCCGATCTGCGCTTTTCCAAGCTCACAATTCAGATAGGTAAAAATCTGGTTGAAAATAAGATGCCCGAATCTCACTGGCTCAACGAGATCATTGAGCGGGGTGGCAAGATTGTCACCATTACCCCTGACTATAATGCGCCATCGGCCAAAGCCGATTACTGGATCGGCACCCGCCCCGGATTGTCTGATACGGCGGTTCTTCTTGCAGTCACTAAAATCTTAATGGACAATAATTGGATCGACCGAACATTCGTCAAGCAGTTCACCGATTTCCCACTATTGGTTCGGACAGACACACTGCGTCGTCTGCGACCTGAAGAAGTCATTCAGGGTTACCAAAACAAAGACCTCCGCAATGGGCCTTCTTACAAAATCCAGGCCTTGACGGATGAACAACGGGAAAGGATTGGGGATTTCACTCTCTGGGATGAAAAGGTTGGTAAAGTGGTTGCAGTCAACCGAGAAGATGTTGGTGAGAAAGCGAACATGAATGCCGCCCTGGTCGGAATTTTCAAAGTCCAAACCGTGAATGGCCAGGAAGTCGAAGTCATGCCTGCCTACGAGATGTATAAGCGTCATCTCGAGGATTATGACCTCAAAACGGTTGAAGAGATCAGCGGTGCCAAACCGGAACTCGTTGAGCGACTGGCTCGGGATATTTGGGAAACCACCCAGGCAGGACATCCTGTTTCCCTCCATCATGGCGAGGGCACAAACCACTATTTCCATGGCACGCTGCACAACCGAGCCTGCCATCTTCCTCTAATGTTAACTGGCAACTTTGGCAAGCATGGCGCTGGTGTCTTTACCTGGGCCGGTAACTATAAAGGGGGACTCTTTCAGGCGTCATCCTGGACTGGTCCTGGAGTTGGCTCTTACACACATGAAGACCCTTTCAACCCAGTGCTTGATGAAAACGTTCGCATCGACCATCACCACTTGAAGAATTATACCTATGGGGATGATGTGGCTTTCTGGGGCCATGGTGACCGCCCCCTGATCGTCGAAACGCCTGAAGGACGGAAGGTTTTCACTGGTAAATCCCATATGCCGACACCCACAAAGCTAATGTGGTACAACAACGCCAATCTGATTAACCAGGCCAAGTGGGTCTATAACCTGATCGCCAATGTTTTCCCTAAAATTGATATGATTGTCGATCAACAAGTAGAGTGGACTGCTTCTGCGGAATACTCAGACATTGTGTTGCCTGCAAATTCCTGGGCTGAGTTCCAGGATCTGGAAATCGGCGGTTCCTGTTCCAATCCTTTTATCCAGGTTTGGGGGGGCACTGGAATTAAGCCAGTTCACGATTCCAAGGATGATGCTGAAATTTTTGCAGGAGTTGGTCGTGCTCTGACTAAGATCACCAATGACCAGCGCTTTGCTGATTACTGGAAGTACATTACCGAAATGAAAGCAGGGGTTTACATCCAGCGTGTTCTGGATAATTGTACGACGACCCGTGGCGATAATGGTGCCTATCAGCTTGATAAGATGCTCAGGGGTGAATACGGTGGTGAGCCAGGTGCAGCATTGATGCTATTCCGGACCTACCCACGAGTTCCATTCTACGAACAGGTTAAAGATAGTATTCCTTTCTATACTGACCATGGCCGGATGTCGGCTTATTGTGATTTGCCTGAGGCCATTGATTATGGAGAGAACCTCATCGTGCACCGGGAAGGCCCTGAAGCAACTCCTTACCTTCCCAACGTGATTGTTTCCAGCAGCCTCTATCTTCGTCCGAAGGATTATGGCATTTCACTTGATGAGATGGATCCTGACCTGCGCACTATCCGAAATGTCAAGATGCCTTGGAGTGCCGTCAAGAAAACCGTCAATCCGCTCTGGGAACAGGGATTCCGTTTCTTCTGTTCGACTCCCAAGAGTCGGCATACCACCCACTCGTCCTGGTCCACAGTAGATTGGAACTGGATTTGGAGCACGAGTTTCAGTGATCCCTACCGTCATGACAAACGATCTCCAGGGGTTAGTGATCGACAGATTCAGATGAATCCTCTGGCAGCCAAAGACCAGGATCTCAACGAGGGCGATTATGTCTATGTTGATGCCAACCCAGCTGATCGTCCGTTTGTTGGTTGGCAGGATGACGATTCTCGCTACAAAGCTTTTCGCTGTATGGTCAGAGTCAAATTTAATTGGTCCCTTCCTTATGGAATGACGATCATGAAACATACAGGCTGGATCGGTACTGAACGAACCGTCAAGGCGCATGAGAGCCGGACTGATGGACGTGCCCTAGCGCAAGGTACCGGCTATCAATCCAATTACCGTTACGGCTCCCACCAGAGTATCACAAGAAGTTGGCTGATGCCGATGCACCAAACGGATACTCTGTTCCACAAGCAAACAGGTGCTGTCAAATTCGTCTTTGGTTTTGCCGTCGACAATCATGGCGTCAACACGGTTCCCAAAGAAACCCTGATCCGGATTACCAAGGCTGAAGCAGGAGGTTTGAACGGAGTAGGAGTCTGGAAGCCTGCCACCACGGGACACTCTCCAGGAACTGAATCGGAAGAGATGCGTAAATATCTTGCTGGTGGCTTCACTCAAATAGGATAAAAAACAATGAGCAACTCAATGAAAAAACCTCTGGAGGAGGATGATCCCATGCAGATGAAGGCTCAAATGGTTGCAGGGGATCCACATTTGATGCTGGACTGTTTGATTGAAGAGTTTGCCCGCATGGGGTGGGATACAGGTCAGATTGCTAAAATTTTTGAGAATCCAGTTTTTCTGGCATCGCATGGGCTGACAAAGCGGTTTGGTCATAAAACCATCCGCGACCGCATTGAACAGACCCTGGAGCGGTGCGGTGTGTTTCATTTTAAAATTATTGAGCAGAAGCCTGTTTAAAAGCTGAGGACCATACAATCCTCGACACAGAAAAGAAAATCGGTCTAACCTTAACTAGGAGAGTGTGCTATGCCTGAAGTCTACAATTGGCAGCTTGGACGAAAGATGAGTTATCCCCACGAGGAGGCTCATCCGCAATGGCAGTTTGCCTTCGTCTTCAATATCAATCGTTGTATTGCCTGTCAGACTTGCACCATGGCTTGCAAGTCCACCTGGACATTCGCCAAAGGGCAGGAATATATGTGGTGGAATAACGTGGAAAGTAAACCCTATGGTGGCTACCCTCAAAATTGGGACGCCAAGCTCCTGACCATGATCGAAAAGGAGAACCCTGAAGAACAGGTGTGGAGAACGAAAAACAAAACCCCGGAAAACCCTTACGGGACATTCAGAGGTAAGACTATTTTTGAAGCTGCTGAAAAGCATGTTTCCCCGGATGGGTCCAAACGAGCCCTGGGCTATATTCCAACAGAGCAAGAATGGCAAAGCCCCAATATTCACGAGGAAACAGCAACAGGAAATCCCAGGAAAAAGGATCAGTGGGGATATTCGGCAGAGCTTCCCGAACACCGAACGTGGTTCTTCTACCTCCAACGTCTGTGTAATCATTGTACCTATCCTGCTTGCTTAGCTGCCTGTCCCCGTAACGCTATCTACAAACGACCTGAAGATGGCATCGTCCTCATCGACCAGGAGCGTTGCCGAGGATACCGTAAATGTGTGGAAGCCTGCCCCTACAAGAAGCCCATGTATAATTCAACAACACGAATCAGTGAAAAATGTATTGCCTGCTATCCTCGTATAGAAGGCAAAGACCCAGTCCTCAGTCCAGATGCCACTCCCTTAGAGACGCGCTGTATGGCTGCCTGCGTTGGGAAAATCCGGATTCAGGGGCTGGTGAAAAAAACAGGGGGGAAATGGGCAAAAGTCCCAGAGAATCCTCTCCACTTTCTTGTGCAGGAACGTAAGATTGCACTACCGCTTTATCCTCAATTTGGTACCGAACCCAATGGCTATTACATCCCGCCGAGGTGGGCACCACGAGGCTACCTTACCCAGATGTTTGGACCGAGTGTCGAGCAAGCCATTGAACAGTACTCTTCTCCCGACCGAGAGTTGCTCGCGGTCATGCAACTTTTTCGCGCCTCACAGCAGATCATTTTCAAGTTTAAGATTGAAAAGGGGCCTAAGGTTGCGGAGATTGAAAACACGCTTCCTTCAGGTAAGAAGAAAGTCCAGGAAATATTCAACGATACCGTCATTGGTTACAACAAACTGGGCAAGGAAGCTGTCCGCATCACTGTTGAAGAGCCAACTTTTGAACGTTCAAAGGAACATCTCAACTCCATTTAACTTAATGCTTGGGTACCTGACATGAATCCATCCACCCTTTCCAATGATACGAAGCTAAATCCACCTGGAAATATCTTGAGTAGTGAGATTGAGGACTCACGGGTCCTTGATCAAGCCAGATTAACCGTGTATCGGTTTCTCTCCCTGGTTGCTACAGACCCGCAATCCGAACGATGGCCACAGGTTCTCGATCTGGATTTTCAGGAACTCGTCGAGGCGGCTATCGAAGTTCTCCAAGATGACTCTTTGGCTTGTCCGGATGTCCTGGCTCCAGGTGAGGTTTCTCCCGAGACCTTGGGTCTGGCACCGTTGACCTCCTACATGCAAATGCCTCGGGACACTCTCATCAAAGAATATGACCACATTTTCGGCCTCCTTGTTTCTGGAGAATGTCCTCCTTACGAAACGGAATATTGCCCCCAGACCTTCTCCGTTTATCGTTCCCATAGCATGGCGGATATCGCGGGCTTTTATCGAGCCTTTGGGCTGGAGCCCTCACGCAAATCCCCCGAACGGCATGACCATATCGTCCTCGAACTCGAATTTATGGCTTGGTTGATTGCCAAGACCCTCTATGCCTTGGAAGAAGGAGAAGAGGACAATGCTAACCTTTGCAGGGAGGCACAAGTGAATTTTTTTCGGGATCATTTCGCCTGGTGGACACCTGCATTTGCTTTAGCTTTGCGACGTAAGGCCGATGGAATTGCTGATGAACGAGAACTTGATTCGCCTCCAAAAAGCTATCAAGGAGCCTTTGGTGCCTTCCTGACCGCTTTTGTACCTGCTGAACGTGGAATCCTTGGCATTGCACCACCCACAGCCCTAATAGCTCCAGCGAGGGCTAAAGAAGAGGACTGTGATACATGTCCGTTAAGTGCCAATCAAAACTCTGAATAAACACACAGGAGAAATATCATGAAACGAAGTATCCTTTTTTCAGTTCTGGTAACTTTGGGCTGCCTTTTGCCCCCTATGCTCGTTTTTGCGATTGATCAGGAAGCAGAGAATCTCTACAATCGACACTGTGCTGCCTGCCATGGGATAAAAGGTGATGGTGAGGGATCGGCTGCTTATCTTCTTTCCCCGAAACCACGAAATTTTACGTTGGGTGTGTACAAGTTCCGGAGTACGCCAACCGGAGAGCCACCAACTGATCAGGATTTGCTTCGCACTCTGAAGCAAGGCATCCCTGGTACTCCTATGCCTGCCTGGGATCGCTTACCGGAAAGAGATCTTGTAGCAATCGTGGAATATCTAAAATCTTTTTCTGATATTTTCGAGGATGAAGAGTCGATGGAACCCCCAATTCTCATAAATGCTCCTCCACCTCTGACTGTAGAAAGTGTGAAAGCGGGGCATCAGGTTTATCAAGAATTGGAATGCTTCAAATGCCACGGCCCCGGTGGTAAAGGAGATGGGCCGACAGCCCCATCACTCAAGGATGATGAGGATCGTCCAATCCGTCCTTACGATTTTACACGCGGGCCCAGTTTGATGAAAGGTGGTGCTTCGGCGCAAGCCATTTACCGCACTTTTATGACTGGGCTCGACGGAACCCCCATGCCTTCGTTTATTGATGATCTTGAAGAGGAACAACGCTGGCAACTCGTTCACTACATCCAATCACTCTCATCTACAAGGCAGGCGCAGGCTTTACCAAAAGGGACTCCAACCTTGCATGCTATAAAAGTATCTACTGATCCGTCGCTTGATTTGAGTGATCCAATCTGGACTAAGGCACCCGTAGCGATGGTACCACTTCGCCCTCTTTGGGCTAGGAACAATTGGGTAGACTCGATCAAGGTTCAAATTGTTGTTGGCCCCAAAACTGCAGCCTTTCGATTCGAATGGCCTGATGTCAGAAAAGATGAGGAAACCATCCGTCCACAGGATTTCCGGGACGCTGTGGCAATTCAATATGTGCCGGATGCAGTGTCAGCTGATTATGTTGGGATTCCATTCATTGGCATGGGTGATAAGGAGAATGCTGTCACCATTTGGCATTGGAAGGCTGATTGGGAAGCCGATGTGACAGGAGGTTTCGGCGATGTTGTTCGAAAATATGGAAAGGTCATGGATCAAATGGTTGTTGATCTAACAAATGAGAAGGAATACCTATCCGGTCGTGGAGCAGACAATCCTCTCTCGATTCACAAACGTAAAAGTTCGGTCGAGGTGCTTAAGGCAAAAGGATTTGGTACACTAACAAGCCTACCTCCTACTGCTCAGACAGTGAAAGGTCGTGGAGTTTGGCGTAATGGTGTATGGACGGTGGTAATGCATCAGGTTCTTGATTCTGCTGTAGGACCTCCGTTGCGCAAGGGGCAATCGCTGCCTTTTGCTGTCGCTGCATGGGATGGTACAGCCGGAGACCGCAATGGTCAGAAATCGGTGTCTCAATGGATGGAGCTTGTCATTGAATAGGTATTTAGGTTCGTTTTTAGGTTCAGTCTAATCAGCAACAAATCAATGAATAAATTCAACAAAGAGAAAGAATCATGGTAGTTGTTCGAATGCGTCGAAAAACAGAAATTCTGAAGCGTATAGACACAGCAATTGTAGTTTCCAATGGACAAGAATAATATTAAAAGACCGAAAATATTGATTGTAGAAGACCGTCGGCTCACTGCTGAAGATCTAAAAGAAACGTTGGAAGGGTTTAACTATACGGTTTGTGGGATTGCAGCAACCAGTGAAATGGCAATCCAGTTGGCCGAAGAAAAACAGCCAGATCTGGTATTGATGGACATTGTGTTAAAAAGTAAAAAAGACGGCATTGAAACCGCTCATTACACCCGTTTTCATCTCGACATTCCTGTGATTTATTTAACCGCCTATGCCAACAAAGAAATGCTTGAGCGGGCTAAATCAACCGACCCTTCTGGATATTTGATCAAGCCCTTTAAAGAACAAGATTTATACTTTGCAATTGAAATCACACTTCACAAACACAAAATGGAATCTGGTAACAAGCAAAGGCACTCTAATAACCACAGCCAATTGACAGAACCCAAACAAGACTTGACCCCACAAATACAAAAAATTAGTATGCACCATTCCGGGAATGAAAAAAGACATTTGTTCCAAGCCATGAATGAGATTGAACAAAGACTGAAAAACCTGCTCTATGTCCAAGCAAAAGGACGTTATTGTCAGTTGGCCTTAGATTTGTCTCAAGAACCTTGCTTCGATTTACAAATTTCCTTGCAACAGCTAGAAACCTACTGTAAAGATAGCATATTTCTCAAAATACACCGCTCTTATCTCATCATTCCCGAACGTGCTCTTTATATCAAAAAAAAGAACACGCGAGATTTCGAATTGTGGCTGAAAGGATATTCCAGTAATCCAATCTCTATCCCTGTTGGTCGTTCTTACCTCCCCGAATTAAGAAATTCCCACCCTGAGTGGTTTGCATATTAAAAAATTAGGACCTTCTTTTCCATAAAATCCTCTTGACCCCATTTAAGCCGACCCATAATATTGCTCTTCATCATCATACTTATCTTTCACTGTGACTAACCCCCACTAATTCTTCACAGTCAGACACCCTCCAAGTAACCCCCACTTAAATCCTACACAGTCAGACACCCTCCAAGTAAAATCCCCAATTGTTGTAAAACAAACCTATTCGTGTTATAAATTATTTTTCGTTAACAATTCTTTGGAAGAAAAGAGGCTCAATTAAGTGAACATCTACATTCTTTGGGAGGTCGATATGCGCATCCTATTTCTTATTTTGACAATGGGCCTGCTTCAGATGGGCTGCACATCGGTGGAGCCTGTTATGAGCAAGGCGGGAGTCATGACCCATCCGGACTGTGCTAAGTACAGTACCGAAGAGGCGGTTGCCACTTGCGAATCTGGACTACGTCAGCGGGGAGGCAGGTCCGGGATCAGCTTCGGCATAGGCGTAACTCGAATACTCGACTGAACCGCTCTCTTCATTCTGAAGTACAATTCGGATGGTGTCCTACAATAACCCCCCCTCTAAAACAAACACCCCCCAAAATACCACCAAGTCAAAAATCACCACAATATCGTAAATCTCCCACATTCTTGTAAAATCCCCCAAATTCTGGTATACATTGGTTTAACCTACAACTCTTATAGGAAACCAAGAGAAGCACATCCTCATCATCTCCTGTGAGTAACTCCCACTAATTCTTCACAGTCAGACACCCTCCAAGTAAAATCCCCACTTTCGTGTAAAAAAAGACGAATTACCTGCTCTCTGCCTCAAACGCTGCTTCATCCATTTGCAATGCAAGTTTTTCTGGTATTTGTTTATTTAGAGCAACCCCATAGGCCACCACGAGCAAAACCGTCAAAAACGCCAAAACTAACGCTGGTGTTTTGGATTTTAGGTAAAAGAGAAGTGATTTATAGTTTAACGTTAAATGAGTCAAAACTGACACTATTAAAACGAGTCCAAACAATATATGTACCGGATGCATTTGCATTGTAAATGATGGTTGAGAAACAACTAACATGAGAGTACCGCTTGTCGACATTGCCAAAAATGACACAAGCAAACTGACTGAAGTGACTTTTCTTATCATTTTCATAGATATTCCTTATATAATTATCTTACTTAATTTCCTGAGTTAAGAATCAATTGTTAAGGGTGAGTGTTCCCTAGTTCAAAGAAATACATTGTAGAGCAGAAAACATCAAGAATCATTTCTGATGTTTATCGAATTGTATCAATACGAAACAGAGAAGTAATTGCCCCCTTACAATAAACGGAAGAAGAAATGGTTTCTCACTAACAATCCATCTAAGAGAACACAATAATTGTTCAATAGAATCCATTGAATTCCTAATACTATTCGCAAGATCACTAAGATCATCCCCTGTGGGTTACCAATACTAATTCTTCACAGTCAGACAATCCTCCAAGTAAAATCCCACTTAATTCTTCACAGAGTCAGAGAACCCTCCAAGTGAAATCCCTTATTCTTGTAAAACAAACCGATTGATGTTATATATTGTGTTCTCCTAATCCACTTATAGGAAACCAAGTGAGACATATACTCATCATTCTCTCAATCCTTCTTCTTTCTTCTCCTAAAGAAGGGGATCTATAAAAATGGATATACAAATTTTTCAATACAATGAATCTCATTTAGGGGAAATAAGAATTATCTTGAATGAATACTTGTCATTTATAGCAAAAGAATTGACCAGACCACCATGGAATTTTAATCTGGATATAGAACATGAAGTAAATT